>Ga0315308_1001445_pt1 | contig 13629 bp, 12 predicted proteins | sample TDP3_MG_FD_203078 | JGI IMG/M metagenome (GOLD analysis project Ga0315308, IMG submission 203078) | Freshwater sediment microbial communities from Lake Towuti, South Sulawesi, Indonesia - TDP3 | ecosystem: Environmental > Aquatic > Freshwater > Lake > Sediment | place: Indonesia: South Sulawesi... | reverse complement strand
CATCCAACCAGAACTCAATGCGGAGAGGACCTTCCCCCTATATTCCTCGAGGACCCTCTCCTCAGGTGGTAGATATGTGAACCTTTCTCCTGAGGGTTTGTAAGATGGGAGGCCGTGAAGGGCCCCTATGATGACATCGAAGTCATCCAGGACTTCGGATGAGACCACAGGCTGCCCTTCCGAGTCGATGTCGCATTCCATGCCAGTCAATATATCTATCCCATTCCATTTCCTGACCTCCTCGATCTTCTGGAAATAACTCCTGATCCATTCCGGCCTGTATACGAGCCCATGATCCGTTATCGCGATCCTCTCCAGGCCCACACTCCGCGCCCTTACAACGTTCTTTTCGATGCTCGTGTCTGAGGAGCACTCCGAGAATTCGCTATGCGTGTGGTAATCCGTCTTTGGAATTACCCCATGATAGAACGAATGAACTCGATCGACAGGGCCCTTCGCAGTCAAGACCAAGTCCATATCGCCGCTCGTTCTGCATAATAGCTTAATCCCACATTGTACATGATGGAGCTGCCATGATGACCAAATGCCAAGGCAGGGATATCTGGGGGGAGCTGAGGGAGATCTCCTCGAAGCCATGTAGGACGATCATCGGGCTCATGTCGGGGACATCGGCCGACGGGGTGACTGCCAGCGCTGTAAGGGTCGCCGGCTCGTACACGCAGACCGAGATGACCTTCATGGGTTCAAAGACCTATCCATACACTAAGGGGCTCAGGGCAGAGATATTCGAACTCTTTGACAGCCAGGCAGCAAGGGTTGATTCGGTATGCTCGATGAACTTCATATTGGGAAGGGAATTTGCCAAGGCGGCTAAATCGTTGGCCAGCTCATTGTCCCTGAGATCGGATGAAGTCGACCTGATAGGTTCGCATGGGCAAACGATCTATCACGATCCGAGGCCAGCCGGAGGTAGTGGCGGATCCAGCCTCCAGATAGGGGAGCTAGCGGTCATAGCCGAGATTACGGGCATAAGCACGGTCGGAGACTTCAGGAAGAGGGACCTTGCAGCCGGTGGCGAGGGCGCTCCCCTATCCCCCTACGTGGATTACATCCTGTATAGGAGCGACAAGGAAGGCATAGCGATACAGAACATAGGTGGCATAGCCAATCTAGCCTACATGCCCCCCGCTTGCTCGGAGGAGGAGGTCATCGCCTTCGATACGGGACCTGGGAACATGATCGTGGATAAACTCGTCAACGCCTATACCGAAGGTGGGCTAGACTATGACCGGGATGGCACGATTGCGCTGAACGGGGAGGTGGATGAGGTGCTTCTGGAGGAGCTCATTTCAGAACCTTTCTTCTCCAGACGTCCCCCGAAGTCCACAGGGAGGGAGATTTTTGGGGCCGGATTCACAAAACGCCTCCTCAGCGTGGCAGAGCAACGCGGTTTGAAAAAAGGGGATGTGATAGCCACGGCGACGATGCTCACGGTTGAGACGATAGCCAGAGCATATGAGGGATTCGTATTGAAGGAAGGGCCATTGGACATCATCTATCTAGCAGGGGGCGGGGCGAATAACAGGGCAATGGTTGAGTGGTTGGGAAGGAGGCTTCCCGACATCGCCATTGAAAGGTTCGATGCCTTAGGCATCCCATCTGAGGCAAGGGAAGCGGCATATATGGCAATTCTCGCGAATGAATTCGTCATGGGGCATGCCGCCAATATGTTGACGGCCACTGGCGCCAAGAGGAAGGTCATCCTTGGATCCTTTGTTCCGAAGTGGTAGGCCAAGCCACAATTAGGGACAGGGCCTTACATATCAACTCATGAAAACTAAGCCAAGCATACGATCGCTGTCATAGGCCCGATAGACGAGGAGCTATTAGCCTACTTACTTGAGTTTATCGATCCAGGATAATTCGCCCTCATGTGGTATCGCTTCCCTCTTTCCGGTCCTCGACGACCTTTCTGCCATTCGCATCACCGCGATGACGCGTCTGGCCTCCTCAGGTTTAACGAGGAGCTCCTTGCCGTGGAGGAGATGTTCAGCTATGTTCACGTAGTATTGACGCCAGTCGGTCTTCACGTAATTTACTGACGTCTCAAAATTGAATCCCTTATAGTTGACGTAAAGCCTGAAGCTCTCCCCACCGCCAGCATCCAGTATTCCACCCTTCGTCCCAAGTATCCTCCACTTTGGTTTCCCGGCGATGGATATGGAGGAGAGTTGGACATCGGCCATGGCCCCGGACTCGAATGATATGACGGCTTCGACCTGATCTCCATTGGTCACATCATCCCAGACGAGTTTATGGAAGTAGCCATTCACTCCCACGATCATCTCCCCCATGATGTTGAGCACCCAGTCTAGGTAATGTGCCCCCCAATCATAGAACGCGCCACCGGACACCTTCTTATCGGATCTCCACCAGTATCCGGGATGGCCGTAACTCCCGCCGAATGCCTCGATGTGGAAGACCTTGCCTATTAAGCCCCTGTCTACGATGTCCTTGATGGCAAGGAAGTCGCCATCAAGCCTCCTATTGTGGAAGACCGTCAATGTGACGCCTTTCCCCTTCGCGGCCGAGATCATCTCATCGGCTTCCTCGACCGTTATGCACATCGGTTTCTCAACGATCACGCTCCTTCCGGAAGATATGGCCTTGAGTGCGAGTTCAGCATGCGTATTGTGAGGCGTCACGATGCTGACGGCCTCAACTTCTGGATCCGAGAGGGCTCCCTCGATCGTCGGATATGTCTTGGCTTTCGGGAATTCGTGCCGAGCGGCCATCAGCCTCTCGGGATTCGTGTCACATATTGAAACGAGCCTGAGTCCTGGAGTCGATGAGATCAGTTCGCAATGATACCTGCCCATATTGAAGGCAGGTCCAAATCCTATGACCCCAAATCCAATTCCCTTCTCTGAAGTCATGACCCGAACTCGTCCCAGCCTAGCTATAACAGTTCTTGATGTAATGTGATGGCCATCGGCTACCAAATGATTTAGGGATGAGTCAGGCGAACTTAATTGAGGTATTCTTCCAGGATTTTTTGCATGTTCAATCCCAGGATCCTTCGCTTGTCTTCATCTGGTATCTTGGCGTAGAGGATGGGTGCCAAACCGAAGGGCCCATCTAGGTCGGTGAGATCGGAGCCGTAAACGATCTTGCCCGCATCGACCTTTTCGACGAGTTTCTCAACGTCGCCGAACATCAATGCGGCACAGGTACATTGATAGACGTTCTCCCTCTTGCTCAAGACGCTCGCATACTTGGTAGAGTGATGCCCGATTATGAAGCATGCATCTGGATATCCTTGGGCCAATGCATCCAGGAACTGGGGTTTACCCCAGTAGTGATTGATCATTATCATGTGATTTCGATTGGCATATTCGTACACTGGCCTGAAATCTACTTCCTCGGTTGTAGTGCCCTGGTATTCGCAGATGATCTTGATGCCCTTCAGGCCCAACTTCCTGCACCTCTCCAATTCCGGAAGCCATTCCGCTGGGTAATTGGCGTTTAGGGTCGTATAGCCTATCATGCGATCGGGATATTCCCTAATGGCCTCGGCAACGAGATCATTCCCCAGGGTGAAATCCGAGTTAACCCCCGCGAAGGAGAATGTGCAGATCTTCTTTATCCCAAGTCGATCCATTTGCCCGACAATGCCCTTGGCATCCCCGAAGGGGATGTGATAGAGGTTGAAGTGGGCTCCCAGGTGCGTATGGGCGTCTATGACGAGTTCATCCTCGATCGGCGATCCAGCCTTGGCCAACCTTATGAACTTGCCCTCGGTCATAACTACAACCCCATTAATCGCGAAAGGTTCCTGCCGGCGACCATCTCCTTCTCATCCTCGGAGATCATCGCGTAATTGACCATGCCCAAAGAGCAAGAGGGATCTCTGATGGGGAGGCGTGAGCCGAATAAGAGGCGATCTGCGCCGAACTTGCGGCAGATGAACTCCACCGCACGGAAGAGCCAAAGCCCGGAGAGTTCGATGTTGAGATTTGGGCACTTGTCCATCGCTTGATATAGGCGCCTATTAGTGCGAAATCTGAACTCGGTAACGATTATGGGGAGGTCGGGATATCTACGACATACGCTCACGACAGATCCCCAATCGGTTCTGTCAGCATGAGGCGTTATCGGATCGAAGAAATCTATAATTACGGGGATTTTATGCTCGGACAGCATACTGAGTATCTCGCCCAAACACCAATCATCCAGGTCGAAATGGAATTGCAGGGGGAATAATCGCACGATACGGACGTTATGCCCCAGCATCTCATCAAGATACGATCTAACTTGTCCCACCTCAGTTGAGATGGTTGGGAGAAGGGACCAAACGGGATGGAGGGAGGGCGTTTCGGCGACCTCTTTCATTATCAGCTCATTCCCATGCTGGGGGCTGTTCTCCATTGAGACGGCATGAAAGACCAAAGCGTCCGAGATGCCATAATATGCCATTTCCTGGAGTAGACGTTCCTTTGTATAAAATGAACCGGAATGGAATAGGTTATACCTCCCCAACATACAATTCGCGTCAAAGAATCTGGGCAACCTTCGGCTCATCTCATCTGCTCAGTTTTTATCCGCCGAGGTAAAATCGTTTTAAGGTTTCCGCCCACGTCATTTCCAAGGATGCCAAAGATCGAACCTCTGTGGCACCAATCTATTACATCTCATCGGCCGTTCACGACATTCTCCCGAAATGCCAATGGACTTGCTCTATTCGAAATGGGGGACCTCCAGCCAAACATTCCCCCTCATCGCCGCCTCGTGGGCGATAATCCCAGGTATGGAGATCTCCAGAGCCTTCACTATATCTATCGGGGGTCTCGTATCGTTATCGATCGATTTTATGAAATCCCCTACAAGGTAGTATTCGCTCGTCCCGTGCCCCCCTCTCTTGGCCTCTTCTGGGGCATTCGGATTTACGATGGAGCACCTGAACGCCCTAGGGGCTCCGTCCTGCCCCTCGAAGTAGATCCTGCCGTCTTCGCTCCCCCTTCCGCTCTCTAGGAATCCGCCTGTGCCATATACTACGTAGTTGAGCTGGTAAGGGCCCGCATATATGGAACTCCTAAGTACCTTTATCGTCACGCCCGTCTTGGTCTCGAATAGCCCGACCTGCATGTCGATGGCGCCCGGCCCCAAGTTTGGGATTATATCGGCCCGTTTCCCGGAACCCGTAGCCCTTACTATGTAGTCGTCATTGAGTAGCATCAGCAGAGGTCCCAGTGAATGCGAACAATAATGTAAGGGGGGCCTGTTCATCCTCCAGTGCACCGCTCCGGTGTCTTTATCGTAGAGCAGGTCCCTGATTTCGTGCAGATATTCTGCCTCCATGTAATATACCTTTCCGATCTTCCCTCCCTCAACGATGCCCCTCCATTCCCGGAGGTAATTGTAATAACAGCAGTTCTCAGCCATCATGTATTTGGCCCTCGACCTCCTCGTGGCCTTGTAGATCTCCTCACATTCGTCAACGCTCGTCGCAGCAGTCACCTCCGACAGCACGTGCTTATCGCGATCCAGTGCCTTTATGGCCTCTGCAGCATGAAAGGGCATGGGGGTGCCGATGAAGACTGCATCTATGTCCGCGTCATCGATGAACGTGTCGTAATCGGTGAAGATCGATCCTTCCTTAAGGTCCAGTTCCTCCGCCATCCCCCTCCCTTTCTCCAGATCGATGTCGCAAACCGCCGTAACTCTGGTCCTAGGATGGACGTTGAAGATATGGCCATAACTGCTCCCTCTGTTTGCCCCAACTAATCCGACCTTTAACCTCTCCATATTCGGCCATGTTCGCCAAACGATATTAATAACTTTAGGGTGGGTTCTTTTAAGAGAGGGTTCGTAATTCGCCTCTCACTACTTCGCGATTCGATCCAGAGGCATCAAAACGCATATCTAATTGAATCTGGAGCTCTGCCCGAGGATGTTGAATATATGTCAAAGAGCGGAGTTAAACTGGCAATGGCAGGCTGCGGAGGTATGGCTGGTGAGCACCTTCGAGCCTATGGGATGATCAAGCAAAAGGATCCCACGAAGTTTGAGTTCACGGCAATGTGCGATCCAGTATTGGAATCGGCGAAGGGATTCGCAGATCGGGCTTCCGCTTTTCAGGACGCAAAGCCCAGGGTTTACACCAGGATCCAAGACATGCTGACAGGTGAGCAGCTCGACGCAGTTGACATCTGTACGCCACACTCGGATCACCATGTCGTCGCCATCGCCTGCCTTAACGCAGGTGCCAACGTAATGGTCGAGAAGCCCTTCGGTATCACGATTAGGGCGAGCAAGGCCATCATCGCCGCTGCCGAGAAGAACAAGAGGATAGCTGCCACTGCGGAGAACATTCGCCGAGGCCTGAGCCAGCGGACATCCCACTGGATCCTCAACGAGGAGAAGATGTTGGGCATCCCGCGTCTGTTCTACGCCCAACAGGTGAACTGGGAGGATCCCTCGGCCCCGCGGGATTGGCATTGGAGGATAGACAAGTGGCTTGGCGGAGGAGGAATGGTCATGGACAGCGGAGCCCATTTCTGCGACACCATCCGCTATCTATATGGCGATCCGGAGACGATCTACGCGAGAGTTCAGCAACTCGATAAATGGCCTCACAGGAAGGGGGACAAGACCGTGATGGATGACCGAGAGGATACGTGGGTCGCAACAATCTCATTCAAGGGCGGAGTCACGGGCCTCTGGAGCTGGACGATGGCTGCGCCAGGTTACGATTTCACGAACGTCGTCCATTATGGCAGCAAGGGCTGCATCCTCGACCATGGCGATGCGTTCCATGGGCCCTTCGGAAGGGCAGAGATCATCGTTCAGGAAGGGGAGAAGAGATGCATTGTGCCGATGTCGGAGATGCAGCGCCAATTCCTGGCTCAGCTGGATCCAGCGAGGAAAAACTCCCTATTCCCACATGGGTTCACGGAAGGCGTCATGATCGAGTGCTTTGATTTCATCGATGCGGTGGAGAAGAGGAGGAGGCCCGAGGTCGATGGCGAGACTGGGATGAGGGCAAAGGCGATCTGCGAAGCCATATTCGAATCGGCACACATCGACCAAGCGGTTCGTTACGACGATGTCCTCAGCGGTAAGGTTGAGGAATACCAAAGGCCCATCAATGAACGGTGTGGACTTTAATACATTGACATGCTCAGGAGGGCCAGACACGAAATGAGGCCATCAATGCCATTCTATCCCAACGATGCAAATGCTCACTGATGTAGCTCGGATTAAAACCCTGGGACTTCTCAGCGCATCCATCGCATATCCATTTATCGCCGTATCGATAGCCCTTTCCCCCTGGTTCAACCTCTACGATAACGCTCTGAGCGATCTCGGCAACATGGCACGAAATGGCACCATAGCATTATTTTACAATAGTGGCTTGATCTTAACAGGTTCCTTCGCTACGCTCTTCGCCATCATCGTATCCGTCGGGCATGCTTCCTGGAAATACCACAGTTGGACGATTTCACTTGTGGCGACGGGCATATCCCTGTCGCTGATAGGATTATTTCCTGAGGATGCAGGTAGGATTCATGGATTGGTATCGATGCTGTTCTTCGGCTTGATCGCCATCACGATGTTGATCTACAGCTATTCCTCATGGCCCCTCGGATCGCCGCGCGTGGGTGCAATAGCCCTTACGTTTGGCATAGCTTGCCCACTTGTCTGGATACTTGAATGGCCTTGGCATGGGGTAGCGATACAGGAGACGCTTACGTCCTCGATGATGGCCGTTTGGCTCATCATGGTCTCCCTGCGCAATGTTTAATGAAGTTCCGAATGATAAATAAGCAAGAATCCAGATATCCTCCATTCGTGGGAATCGGCCGCGTCGTCATGCACGTTGATCTCGATTACTTCTTCGCCCAGTGCGAGGAGGTTGCGAACCCCCTCCTCAAGGAGAGACCTGTGGTCGTTTGCGTCTATTCCGGGAGGAGCGAGGACAGCGGCGCGGTGAGCACAGCAAACTACATTGCGAGGAAATATGGCGTCAGGTCCGGAATGCCGATAGCATTTGCCAAGAGGACCCTCAGGGATGCGAATGCGGCCTTCCTACCCGTTAATCATGATTTCTATGGGATGGTATCCGATCGGGTAATGGAGATCCTGAGGAGTAACGCCGATAGATTCGAACAGGAGAGCATCGACGAGGCCTTCTTGGACGTCTCTAAGAGGGCAAACGGGGACTTCAGTTCGGCCGAGGCGCTAGCGCGTTCCATTAAAGGCGAAATAATAGACACTGAAAGGCTCTCCTGTTCCATCGGCATTGGGCCAAATAAGGTCGTTGCGAAGATCGCTTCCGATTTCCAGAAACCCGATGGCCTAACCGTCATCAGGCCGGAGGGCGTAAGGGCATTCCTCGATCCCTTGCCCGCTGAGAGGCTATACGGGATTGGGAAGAAGACGGCCAAGAAGCTGCAGGAACTCGGCGTATTCACGATCGGGGATTTGGCCGCCTACGATCAAGGGATATTGATGCAAATTTTCGGGGACAAAGCCGGGTCATATTTTCATCGTGCCGCCAATGGAATCGATGAGGAACCTGTCCAGGAGAGGGGGATGGCAGAACAGGTGAGTAGGATTGTTACCCTCAAGCGAGATACGAGGGACATTTCCCTGATATCCTCAGAACTCGACAGGATCTGCTCCGATATCCATGAGCGGCTCGTGGGCGGGGGCCTCCTCTATAAGTCGGTGGGCATATTGGCGATAACTAACAACCTCGAGGTGCGATCGAGGACGAGGACACTCGAACACCCGTCGGATGATTCAGGTACGATCGATAGAATAGCGAGGGAGTTATTGTCAAAGTTCCTGGAGGAGGATGGGGCCGTAATATTGAGAAGGTTCGGGGTCAAGGTTTCTGGCCTCACGAAGAAGTCAGGGCAAGGCCTTACGATATTCCTCCAATGATTCCATTGACTTGAGCCGCTTGCATTATGATGGGGGTATCGGCAATCCTGGAAAGGCAAATAACCCTCCTGGGAGCTGACATGGCCAGCGAAGAGGAAGTGGATCATCGCATGAAGGGACAGGTGAATGTTGGCGTCGTCGGCCTTGGCATGGGCATGAGCCACATAAGGGCCTTTGGGGGTTACCTGGAGAGGGATCCCACTGATAGGGGAAGGCCAAGGATCCTGGCGAAGAACGAGGCCGGCGAGAAGGGCGAGAAGGTCATCCCTGAGGCGAACCTCGTGGCGATATGCGACCTCAAGACCGAACCGCTTAGGAAAGTTGCAGAGTTATACGGCGCTAAGGCCTACCCTTCGTACCTAGATATGGTCAGCGATCCTGAGGTCGAGGCCGTGGCGATCGCCTCGCCATCATTCGAACATGCCCCAATGGCCATCCTCGCCATCCTGCATGGAAAGCATGCGCTTGTGGAGAAGCCAGTAGCTACGGATTTGAGCGCTGCCCAGAGGATGGTCGAGGTCGCAAAGATGAACAAAGTCAAGCTCGCGTGCGTATTTCAGAGCAGGCTCGATCCCGTTAATATTCAGATGAAGAAGGACATCGAGGCTGGGAAACTTGGGAGGATCTTCCTTCTTGAGGGGATAGTGAAATGGTGGAGGGATGATAAATCATATTATCACGAGGACAAGCAAGTCGAGATGTGGAAGGGCACATGGTACGGGGAGGGAGGCGGTGCGCTCGCAAACCAGGGGATACACACCGTCGACCAGTTGTGTTGGCTCATGGACTTCGAAGTCGACGAGGTCTTCGGCTACTACGATAGGGTCTTCCACAGCATTCAGGCGGAGGATTTCACAGCGGCCCTCCTCAGATACAGGAATGGCGCCACGGGATACGTCACGTGTACTACGTCGATGAGCCATCAGGAACTACAGGAGACGAGGGTCTCCATATACGGGACCAAGGGGACTCTGTCCAAGAACGGAGATCAGTTGGTAAGGAGGATCCAGGGAGAGCCCGAGACCCAAGGAACTGGGGAGTCGAAGGCGCAGAAGGACACTTTGACCGTGCCGACCATCTCAACACATGCGGAGCAGTGCAGGGACTTCGTACAAGCCATATTGGAGGATAGGGACCCAGTCGTCACGGCCGAAAGCGCAACGAAGGCCCTTGAGGTCGTAAAAGCGGTCTATCTTAGCTGCCAAAGGAAGGAACCCGTAAAGCTCCCCCTAAGGGGATATTTTTAACTCCGATGTATAAGCAAGTAATTTAGTTCACGGCATAGACCTCATCCTCATCGAGTTCACAAATGATAGCGCGTTTATTCCACTGTCACTAAGTGAAGGGAGGATAGATATGCATAAACCTAGGAATCCCCAAAGGGGAAGTGGCGTTGTGATCCCGTATGAATCCTGAAGGTGCATTGAAAGGAAAGGTAGCCGTAGTTACAGGTGGTGGTGGCGTGATCTGCTCCGCAATTTGCCTGGCCCTGGCCGATAAGGGCGCCTCCGTTGTGGTTCTGGACTTGAGGGAGGATGCCGCCATGAAGGTATCGAGGATGATTGCGGACAAGGGCAGGATCTCGATGCCAGTGAGGGCTGATGTGACGTCCAAGGAGAGCGTCGAGGGTGCGCTCGATCAGATCCTCGGGCAACTAGGACAATCGGACATACTCATCAATGGCGCCGGTGGGAACCTCAGGGAAGCCACCGTGAGCGGTGAAAGGCCCTTCTTCAAGCTGCCCGTGGGGGCTGTGCAGGCAGTCATGGGCCTAAACTTCGTTGGGACATTCATATGCTGCCAGGTCTTCGGCGAGGAGATGGCACGGAAGGGACTCGGGAGCATCGTCAATATTTCGTCGATGAATGCCTATAGGCCCTTGACGAACATCGCGGCCTATTCGGCATCGAAGGCCGCGGTGACGAATTTCACCCAGTGGCTGGCAGTGCACATGGCCATGAATTATTCGCCTAGGATTAGGGTCAATGCCATCGCCCCGGGATTCATAGTGACTGATCAGAACAGGTACCTATTGATCGATGCGGAAGGCGAGCTCACCGAGAGGGGGAGAAAAATAGTCGAACATACGCCAATGGGAAGGCTCGGTGAACCGGGAGATGTCGTAGGACCCGTACTATGGCTCCTGACCGAAGAGGCCGCATTCCTAACTGGGGTCGTCATGCCCGTGGATGGCGGTTTTTCGGCCTTCAGCGGGGTCTAAGGTATCATATCCCTCCGTCCAACATCTACACCTACTTATGTCTCAAAGCTGATAATGTCGTCAGCAGTAGCGCCCACCTCATACAAAACCTTGTGGGACCACCGTGTATTCCCGACCCCATGTACGCAATGGGCATCGCTGCCAATGGAGAACTTCAACCCCTCGTCAAAGGCCTGTCTTATGAAAGAAGAATATTCCTGGGTGAACTCATCGACCTTTGAGTTTGGGAACCACCAGCTCATCCCACTCATCACCTCGAGACATTTATGCCCTCTTTTTGCCTCTTCGATTAGGTGATGCAGGAGCCAAGGATCTATGTCACCGAACGATTTGAATTGCGCGAACCGACCTAGGTTGAGGGGATGTGCGATGATGTCGATCTCGGACCTTTTACACATTATGCTATATGTCTTTGAGAAATGTTCTTGTATTCCTTCTTTACTTAATCTATTGAGGACATTGGCATCTTCCCCTATTGGGTCCGCAAGTATTATTTCAATGCCGTACCCTCCCTTTTCAATTGAGGGGAAGTCGTAGTTCCCCTTAGGGTGGATTTCCAATCCAACTAAAATCCTAGTGTTAACTCCATCGGACAATTCCCTAATTTCATGGGCATAATCATTTAATCCATCGGCTCCAATCATATGGAGATGGTCAGTTATGGCAATTGCCTCCAACTCATTTGATTCGGCTTGTCTTATGACGTCCTCGATGCTACTTGCCCCATCCGAATAGAGGGTATGAACGTGTAGGTCGATGTTAGGCAGATAACTCGTCATTACCGTCTGACCTCATTCGACTTTCTTTAAGCTTTTTCTTCCGGCGTTGACGTGAAGGTTTTTAAATCCGGCTGCATGATGGTCCCGAATGCTCTGCTACGTCCTTACCACAGGTCGATGCAATCTAAAGTGCAGATATTGTGGGGGGAGCTTTCCACAAGAGGCCGTACCCTACGAGGTAAAATACGACATCGATGATCTGGTACGGTTTCTGGATGGTGCTAGAGATCTAGCCATCGCCTTTTATGGCGGCGAGCCACTGCTCAATCCCTCTTGGGTTAAGGCCGTCATGGACAATGTTGACGCGAATCATTATGTTATACAGACGAACGGGCTCCTATTGGGCAAGTTAGGGAGCGACTACTGGCGGCGCATGGACACCGTGCTGCTCTCGATCGACGGCGGAAAAACCTTGACCGACCACTATAGGGGGAATGGAATTTATGACGCAGTAATCAATGCGGCTTTAATGTTGAGATCCATGAAGTTCGAGGGCGATCTGGTCGCAAGGATGACAGTATCGAGGATAAGCGATGTATATCGGGACGTTAGACACCTGCTAAATACTGGACTATTCGATCACGTCCATTGGCAGATAGATGCCATCTGGGGGCCTGAATGGAGGGGATTCGACCAATGGCTCAGGAGATCGTATGAGCCAGGTCTTGGGAGTTTGATGAGTGAATGGTTAGACGAAGCCACAACTGGTAACGTAACTGGGATAGCCCCCTTCAAGTCCATGGTGCTGGCATCGCTCAGTGGGAAGAGGCTTGGGGCCCCTCCCTGTGGAGCCGGCTGGGGATCACTATCGGTCAATACAACTGGCGAGGTATTGGCCTGTCCCATAGCCATCGATGTAGCGTGGGCGAGACTGGGCTCCATCCGTTCTTCATCGTACAAGGATCTATTGCGTAATGACCTCATCGGAGAGCCATGTACAAATTGTACATACTACGGCCTTTGCGGTGGCAGGTGCCTCTACGCGCATCACGAGAGGCTTTGGGGTGTGGATGGCTTTAACGCCCTATGCAGGGTGACAATAGACATGATCGAACTACTCAAGGGGTTCATGCCTATAATCGAGGATAAGATACGATCGGGTGCATTGAAGGTTTCCCAGTTCGAATATCCTCCCTATTTAAATAGCATTGAGATAATTCCCTGATGGCTGTAACGCAAACCGCTTGGGCTTCTTATGATAATCACACCTACATTCATTTCGCCAGTCAAGTAGCATTTAATAATATATTACAATTGCACTAGCATCAGAGGTGAGGCCGGTACTGAAGGAGATCGAGGTGATTTGTTGCGGGAACATCCTGGCCTCCGATGACGGGATCGGTCCAGTCATCGCCAAGGAACTTCGATCCCTATGTCTCCCCGAAAATGTTGATGTCGTAGACGCCGGCACCCCTGGTCTCGCGCTCTTGGACATGATTCTGGGGATGCGTAAGGTGATAATAGTGGATGCGATGATTTCCGGGGTAAAACCTGGCACTATACGTGAATTAAAACTCGACCAGCTCGAAGCCTCTAGTAAGGTGCCCGCGATATCGCTTCATGACCTCCCTCTAACAGAAGCGTTGAGCATTGCACGCGAAGTGTATCCAGAAAAGATGCCCGATGAGTTGGTCATGATCGGCATAGAGGTTGAATCGATCGTGAAGCCCAATATCGGGTTGACGAAGAGCGTTGAGGAAGCGGTGCCAAAGGCAGTAG
>Ga0315308_1001444_pt1 | contig 13641 bp, 16 predicted proteins | sample TDP3_MG_FD_203078 | JGI IMG/M metagenome (GOLD analysis project Ga0315308, IMG submission 203078) | Freshwater sediment microbial communities from Lake Towuti, South Sulawesi, Indonesia - TDP3 | ecosystem: Environmental > Aquatic > Freshwater > Lake > Sediment | place: Indonesia: South Sulawesi... | reverse complement strand
CCCAGCAGAATCTGTGCGCTTCACCGCGGTGCCTTCTTCCTTTTGCCAGGACGATGACCGAAAGGGCGGTGCCGAGGGACCGTGCGCTCGGGGATCAGCGTTCTGAAGCAGCACGTGTCCCCGCTGCTGCCTGACCCTTCATGTCCGCGACAGGCGGTCAGGCTGGCCATCCTTGCTGGCAAACATTTTACTCTGACATGTCGGGGGACCAATGAGTTGGCTACACAAGACGCCGCCAAGCAGGGGCGCATCAGAACCTTCAGGCTATCCCTTCCACTGCATATGGGCTATGTAAACTGCTATCTCGTCCAGGTCGACGCCGGGTATGTCCTCATCGACACGGGCAGCGCGAACAAGCGCGCCGAGTTTGAAAGGGAGCTTGAGAGCGCTGGCTGCCAACCCGGCAACGTCAGACTCATCGTGCTAACCCACGGGGATTTCGACCACTCCGGCAATGCGGCCTATCTTCGCAAGGGGTTCGACACCAAGGCCGCCATGCATCGTGATGACTGGGGCATGGTTGAACGGGGAGACATGTTCTGGAACAGAAGGCGTGGCATCGTCCAGAGGTTGATCGGGGCTTTGGCCCCGATGCTGTCCGGGTTCGGCAAGGGGGAGAGGCTGATACCAGACCTAAACATAGAGGACGGAGACGATCTCTCCACCTACGGATTCGATGCCAAGGTGCTCAGCGTTCCGGGGCACTCAAGAGGCTCGGTCGCAATCCTGACGGCAGCTGGAGACCTTTTCTGCGGCGATCTTTTCACGAACACGGAAGAACCAGCTCTGAACTCCGTGATGGATGATCGGGAGGCAGCGCGCGAGAGTGCGGACAAGTTGAAGGGCATGAAGATCATAACGATCTATCCCGGACACGGCAAACCATTTCGAGTGGAACTGTTGACAGGAAGCAGCTAGTCCGATGTCCTCATGCGGAAAGCTTCCCAAAGAAGGGAATCGACAGATGGACGACGGCAGGTATTCGGCCATGTGACGGTCCTGGGTCGACCAGGATTCAAGCTTCGCCCGAGTTGCTCAAGGCCTCAAAGAACAATGTTTAAGAAGCGCTGAAACCCGGCTTCATTCTCTTGAGACCAGTCCCGGCCCTGGTTCTTGGCCTGATGCTGGCCGCTTCATTTGGCCCGGCTGCGGCCCAGAACCAATCCCGAATCATCAAGACCCTCGCCATGGGAAAGGCATCAAGCACACCGATTCTCACCGCGTGGCTCACCGCCGAGCCGTCGACCGATCCGACCATCATCCCGACCCGGGAATGGGGGACCGTGAGCGGTGGTGACATAATGCGATACATGAGAATCTACTTCCCTAGAGCCTATAGTGAGCTTCTGAAATACGAGTTCATCTTCCTGGAGCAGGTTGACATGTCCTTCATCACCGCCGAGCAGGCCAAGTGGATGTACGATGCTCTTAGAGACCACCCAAAGGCTGCCGTGAATACCCGAAGCGTCATGAGCGGGGTGTCGACATACTACGAGGCATGGAGGCGCAGCATCCTGCCTGAGGTGTTCCCCAATGATGTTGAAGCTGTGATTGCGGATGACAGGAACTTCCAGGGTAAGAACGGACCCCTCGTCATAAAGGACGATCCATCCCTCCCCAACATCATGAAGCCCTACAAGAGCATGATCGAGCCCGTCTATGCGCTCTACGGCGGTCTGAATACGATACCCAAGCCGGGATCGGTCATACTGTCCTACACCAAGAACAGCGTCGGGGTTGGCTCACCGGTTCCGGGCCAGATAGCACACGTCTTCTACTGGAAATGGGGCCAATCCATCACATTCACGTTCAGGGATATGGTAACCGACTCATTCTGGAGCTCACCCGCGGGCAACCCTTTCGCCTTGGACATCGTAACCAACGTGATCTGGTGGAGTACCGGCAGGGATCTTCCCCAAGACCCCCTTATGGTCCACGACTACCGAAGCCTTGTGTTCACCTACGCCATCCAGAGATCCCTCTTGACCAGCCTCTTGGATTTCGCTGAGATCTTCGGGGCGGACTCGTCCGGGATCTACGCCAAGTCCAAGCAGACTGAGCAATATAGGAGCAGGGCGGCACGGGAGTACCTCGACAGGGACTTCGTTGCGGCCCACGATACCATGAAGACAGCCATGGCCGGACTGGAGAACCTTGAGGTTGATGCCATGAAGCTCAAGGACGATGTCCTGTTCTGGGTGTATGTGGTGCAATGGCTGGCCACAACGGGTGTCTTCCTGGCGGCGGCCGTTGTGCTATGGTCGCTCATGGTCAAGAGGTCCCTCTACCGGGAAGCTTCAAGCACGAAGGTGGAGCGGCTAGCGCTCTAGAGGTACCTGCCCCACAGCCTCAAGCAGGGCCCTACCCGCGTTCCTTGCCTTCTCAAGCTCCGAGGGCCTTGCGAGGATGTCTCCCTTGTTGCGGGCCAGTATCCTCTCCTTGGCCACCAGCCTTGCGCCGTAGTACTCCAGCCAGCTGAGCATGATATCCTCGTGCGGCTCAAAGCCGGATGATGTGGCAACGCTGATGAGCGCGAAGACAAGGCCCGAAAGGAGCGTTCCGGGCTTGGACGCATAGTAGCCATGGCTTCGGTCTATGAGGTCCTTCATCCTGCCGGGAGGCCCGTCCCAGTAGACCGGCGCCCCGATGACCGCGCCCCTGGACTGTCGCAGCAGCCGGGTGATTTCTTCCACGTCGTCATCCTGTATGGCGCACCTCCCAAGCTTCATGCACTCCCGGCAGCCTCGGCAGCTCTCTATCCTGTGGTCGTAGATGCGCAGAAAGCGGGTCCTTGGGCCGGACCTCTGGACCTCATCCAGGGCGGTGCGCACAGCCAGGTCGGTGTTGCCGTCGGCCCTGGGGCTGCCGGAGACCCCGAGGACGAATGCCTCCATCAGCCCGCCCCTGCCGCGGCCATCACCGAGTCAAGTGCCTTCTTTGCGGCCTTCGCCACGAACTCGGGCTCCTTGGACCAGAGGTCCTTGTTGAAGAGCTCCACCGAGAGGTCGCCCTCGAAGCCCATCTTGTGAAGCGTCCTGATGGACTCCACAACATTCATGCCGCCCTGGCCGGGCAGCACCCTCTTTGAGTCGTCAAGCTCCGCGATCGGCAGGGCCGGGGCGTCGTCCATGTGGATGAGGAAGATCCTGTCGGCCGGGATGCGTCTCAGGTCCTGGGTCGTGCAGCCGCCGGTGAAGAAGTGGAAGAGGTCTATGGTGAGCCCCAGGTTGGGGGAGCCGACCTTCTTGATCACGGGCAGGACGCTCGAAGGAGTGTTGAAGAAGTCGCACTTGCCTATGGGCTCAAGGCCGATCCTGATGCCGTAGTCGGCGGCCATGTCGGCCGTCTCGCCCGCCCTCTGGACGGCCATCTCCGTGGCCTGTGCGGGGGTCAGCTTGCCCTTCGAGGGTATGAAGAGGAGGGCGTCGGTTGCGCCGATCTCCTGCGCAAAGGCCATGGCCTCCCTCCGGCGGGGTTCCTTGGCCGAGAACTCAGCGGGGGCCTCGTAGAGGAAGCCGCCCAGGAGGAATCCCGCTGCTTCCAGCGAGGAGGATTTGAAGAGCGATTTGAGGTCCTTCACTGACTTCTCCTTCGCATACGCTTGGGCCTTCTCGATGTGGAAGATCTCGACCGATTCGAAGCCGGCCTTCGATGCGGCCGTCAGGCAGCGCTCGAAGGGCACCTCCGATCCAAGGGTGATCGTGTTGAGGCACTTCCTCAATCTGCATTCCTCCGCTCCCCGCGGACGCGCGGCCACATTTATCTCTTTGGTCCTTGCAGCTTGGCCGTGGCCCGGGCCCTCTTGGCCTTGAGCAGCTTGGCCGCCGTGATGCTTCCGCTCCTATGCCCGGACTGCGGGGCGCAGAAGATCAAGGTTCTCCCGACTGGCCAGATCGACAACGCGATCGAGCCGCTCCAGATGTGGTTTGCATCCGAGCCCTTGGTTGATCATCTCTCGGTTCCATCGCGGGACCCTGCGGGTAACCTGGGCGGGCCTCCTCAACTCGCCCGTCGTGTACCTCTTCACCTCGGAGCAGCTGGCGTGGATGCACGAGGCGATCGTCGAGGGGACGGGCGGTCTGAACACGGCGAGCGTGATGAGCCAGGACGCAAGCATCCACGGGGCATGGGCAGCCTCGGTTCTGCAGACCGCATTCCCGAACGATGCCCCGGCCGTGGTGGCCAAGTATGCGGGAGCGACGAGCTCGATAGGCGCGTTTCGCATCCGGGTCAACCGGGATTTTCCGGAGCCAGTCCTCACGCCTTTCGTACCACTGGGCATCGAAGCGTTCAACGGCTACGACTCAAGGATCATCATAGCACGTGAGAGCGCCTCGACGCTTGCCTGGCAGGTCGGCAACTTCCCGGCCCTGACGGATGCGCCGTACATCGTCGTCTGGGACTACCAGAACGGCCGGACCATGACTACGGGCGATGCCTTTGGATGGTGACCACCTCGGCCCTCATGATCTCGAGCACCGTCCTCTGGGCCCTCATGGTGAGGAGAAGGCTGTACCGGGCGGTGGCGTCGACCAGGGCCGGGTGACCGCGCGGAAATCGCCCAATCATCACGGCGAAGCCTTTACAAGCAGAGGTCCGAGTTCAGGCGGCGAGGGATGATGAGTTGCGCAAGCTTTCGATCTACGGACTCCCCCGTGGCAGGGGAAACATTCTGGATGCGCTGCTGCCCGTCGGCACCCTTCTCGTGGGCGGGCTGCACTTCTACAAGCCGGGGGAGAAGGCCCACGCCGCCGAGGCAAGGCATGTCCATGCGGACCACTACGAGGTCTTCGTCAACGTCCAGGGCACGGGGATCGTGGAGGTCGAGGGCGTGGACCACGAGTTCGAGGTTGGGGATGTGATCCTGATAGAGCCGGGCGAGTCCCACCACGTCAGGTCGGATGAGAAGGACCCTCTGGTCAACCTCTGGATGGGTGCAAGCGTCAGGTTGGGCTAGAGAGCTCGTGGGAGGCGAAGCGGTTCCTGCTGGCTATCTTCTTGGCCAAACCGGAAACTCGAAGGGCTTGCGCCATTCCATATCCTCAACGGGTGGCAAGGGGCGGGTTGGCGCCGACTTGAGCGACCATGCCTTGCGGGATGCGATCTTGATCTGCAGGCCCGTTGCGACCATGCACGTCATCCGGGAGCTGGCATTGGGCGGGCGAAGCCTATTTAAGGTCGTATCTACAGTACGTATATACAATGATAGCTGAAGTCAAGAAATGGGGAAACAGCCTCGCTATTAGGCTGACAGGTGAGGAACTTCGGGGATACGGACTCCGCGAAGGGGATAGGGTGAAGATCACGATCGAGAAGGTGGGACCGATGGGCAAAGTGGACCTCTCCAACATCCCGACCTTTCACGACGAGGACAGGAAGGTTAGCGAGCTTCACGACAAGTATCTGTACAGGCGCGGTTAGATGCGAATAGCGGATACATCCCTGCTGTATGCCCTCTTTTCTCGGGATGATATCCACCATGACGAGGCCATGCGGAGGATGCAGGAACCCGAGACCGTGCTCATACCTTCCGAGATCTGGTCGGAGACCATCTCACTCATACACCATCGCCAGGGATTCGGCATGGCCATCAAGGCGGGAGGCGCACTTCTGGGCCTGCCTCATGTGGAGGTTCTGCCCTCTAGGGTGGACATCCTGAGGTCCTCGTGGAGAACCTATGGGCAGGCAGAGGGAAAGCTGAGCATCGCTGATTCCATCATTTTGGCCTGGTGCGATGACAAGCGAGCGACCCCCCTGACTTTTGATGAGGACATCAGGAGGCGTTACGAGAAGCACCCCCGGCCAAGCCCCGTTGAGTCAGGCAAGGGGTGAGGCCTCTTTGACTCCGGCCCAAGTTTTTGGACAATGTGGACATTGGGTCGGGTTGCGACAGGAAGATATCCAGAGGCAGACCCTTGCAGAGAACGAGGACGATCTGCCCTCGTGTGTCGCGGGCGCGTCTGGGCGCTTCTGCCAGTCGCTCCCAGCATAGTTGTTGGGGATCGGATACCTGGCGCTGGTTGTGCGAGTTGTTGGCGGTCGGACAACCGGTCGAGCATCAGGCTGGGCTAGAAAGCTCGTACAGGGCGAAGCGGTTCCTGCTGCCGACCTTCCTGGCCGAGCCGGAGACGCGAAGGGTGTAGGCCACCTTGTCGGCCAGGTTCATGCCGATGCCCGCCTTCTCCGCGATGTCCGCGGTGGTGAAAGGCGAGGGAAGGTCGGGGGGAAGGAGCGCGGCAAGGTCCGAAGGGCCGCTGACGGTCCACCGCCCAAGCACCGCGACCAGCCTGGTGTTGCGGGCCCTGTTCCTCCTGGACCTCTCCCCCCTCTCGTGGAGCTTCAGTATTTCGACGCTGACCCTGCCCTGCGAGAGGAGGGCAGCGATGTACACAAGCTCCTCGAAGGCCCTGATGGGCGAGGACATCCTCCTGAGCTTTCTAGTCCCTCCCAGCGGGAGCTTGACTTCCAGCAACGCCTGCATGGGGTACACCACGCAGACCGAGTAGCCACCATCCAGAAGCTTCTGGATCTTGGGCCTGATCCTGTAGAAGCCTTTGGTCTGGATCTCGTATGCCTGCCTGCCCACGAGCACGTCCGCCTTGTAGCCGCAGACCTCCTGCTCGATCACCCCCCCGTGGCAGTAGGCATAGTAGGATTTCAGGTCCCGGTGCAGGCTTGACTCCCGCAGGCCCATCATGTCCGAGACGTAGCTGGTCCTACGCACCGCCGGCCCCCTCCTGCCACTCCCAGACGGGTTGCACGCTCGGCTGTGCATCGATCGTCCGGATCCTCTGGATGGTCGTGGCGAAGAGGCCGAGCCCCATGGCCAGACCGAATACAAGGGTCACCGGGCACAGCCCACCAACGCCGCAGGTAAGAAGCACGCCGAAGGCAAACACCGAGAAGTTGTACGCTGAATGAACGGCCGCAGCCCTGACATACTGGGAAAGCAATGTGCCCCGCAGGAAGCGCTGGGTCGAGATGCCGTAGCCGGTCAGTGAGGTCGCCGCGCCGTGCAGGGCTGCGCCGCCGAAGGAGCGCACCGTGATCGTCCCAAGGAGGGCCGCGACGCCAAGCTCGGGGGGCAGGAGCAGCGACCTTCGCCATGCCACGAAGAAGTAGAGCAGGTTCTCGGTGGCCGCAAAGCCAAGCCCCGCCGCGGCGCCGTAGACCAGCCCATCGTCCAGCTCCAAGAAGAATGAGCTTCTGCTGATGGCAAGGACCGGCACGGCCTTCGTGAACTCCTCAACCAGGGGGGCAAGCATGACCGCCGAGAGGAGGGCCGCCAGGGCGCCCTTGGCCGGGATCCGCAGGCCCGACACCATCGAGGCGTCCAGGGCGATCTCCAGGACCACGGCCATCCCCACCGAGACGGTGGCCCCCATGAGGAAGACCAGGATCACCGAGGCCATGGACTGCCGCTGCCTTGACTCGGCCCACCTTGCCCAGGCCGCAAGCATGATGCACGGGACAAAGGCCGTCACGCCGAGCAGGGCAATCTCGCTATCCGCCATCTCTGGGCGAACGTCCCACGGGGCTATTAAATCGAACGGGCCCCGAACCGGCACCCTCCGCGCCGGCATCCCTCCACGCGGGAACAGGAAGGCCTCCAGAAAAGAGTTAAGAAACCCGATTCCGAGGCCATGCAAACCGAGGGCTATCAGTGTCATCCAGCTTCAAGTACATCGTCCGCATGTTCGGCACCGATGTCGACGGCAACAAGCCGATCATGCTGGGCCTGACCAGCATAAAGGGCATCGGGTTCAACATGGCTTTCTCCATCGTCAAGTCCCTGGGTCTGGACTTGAAGAGGAAGATGGGCGAGCTATCGGACGAGGAGGTTTCAAGGCTGTCCAAGGCGCTGCAGGATCCCGTGTCTGCGGGCGTGCCCGCCTGGATGGTCAACAGGCAGAAGGACTTTGAGTCCGGGAAGCACCTGCACCTGAACACGTCCGATCTGATCATGAGCGTGCGGGACGACATCACGCGCATGAAGAAGATCCGCTCGTACAAGGGCGTCAGGCACGAGCGGGGGCTGAAGGTCCGGGGCCAGAGGACCCGTTCCACCGGCCGCAAGGGCCTGGTGGTCGGCGTCAAGAAGAAGAAGGGCGGCGGACTGCTCAGGGAGGCGCCGGCGGAGAGGGGCGAGAAGGCCAGGGAGGCGCCGGCAGAGAAGGGCAAGGAGAAGGAGAAGCCCAGCGAATAGGTGGTGCTTTGGGCGGGCCAAGGAAGCTGCACAAGAAGTTCGAGAAGCCCAGGCACCCCTGGGACAGCGCCAACCTCGAGCGGGAGAGCGCGATCAGGAAGAAGTACGGGCTGAAGACCAAGAGGGAGATCTGGAGGTCCGAAACCGTCCTGCGGCGCTTCAGGCGCCAGGCGCGCAGTCTTCAGCCGTTGAAGGGCCCGGCGGCTGAGAAACAGAAGGCGGAACTGATCAGAAGGCTCATGTCCCTCAACCTCGTCAAGGAGGGAGCTTCGCTGGATGATGTGCTGAGCGTGACCCTCGACGATGTCCTGAACCGCAGGCTGGATGCGATCGTCTACACGAAGGGGCTTGCCTCCACCCCGAAGCAGGCCAGACAGTTCATCAAACACGGCCACATCGTCATAAAGAACAAAGCGGTCACGGTTCCGAGCTACATGGTGCTGGCGGAGGAGGAGGGCTTCATCGGGCACCGCAAGGGCTCAACGGTACACGAGATAGTGGTGGCGCGGGCGCCCGAGGCAGCCGGGGCGCCAGCCGCGAAGGAGGGCTAGACATGGCGAAGGACAAGGAAGGGGTGGCGCACATATACTCAAGCTTCAACAACACGATCATCCACATAACCGACCTTACCGGGGCCGAGACGATCAGCTTCTGGTCTGGCGGGAGGGTTGTGAAGCAGGACAGGATGAAGGAGACCCAATACGCGGCGATGAAGGCAGCGATGGGGGCTGCGGACGAGGCCAAGGAGAAGGGGATAACCAGGATACACATCAAGGTGAGGGCCCAGGGAGGCTCCAAGGCCAAGACCCCCGGGCCAGGGGCCCAGGCAGCCATAAGGGCGCTTGCGAGGGCCGGCCTCATCCCGGGCAGGATAGAGGACGTCACCCCCATCCCCCACGACGGGACCAAGGGCAAGGGCGGGAAGCGGGGAAGAAGGGTCTAGGACCTCCGGGTGCCAGAGTTGAAGTTCCAGATTCTGAAGCGAAGCGAGATGGAGCTTGAGATGCTGGTGGAGGGGATATCGGTTGCCCTGGCAAATGCGCTCCGCAGGGCCATGATAACCGAGGTCCCCACCATGTGCATTGAGGACATAGAGGTGTTCGAGAACTCATCATCGCTCTACGACGAGGTGCTGGCCCACAGGCTGGGGCTGGTGCCCTTGAAGACCGACTTGGAGAACTACGTCCTGCCCGAGGACTGCAACTGCGCCGGCAAGGGCTGCAGCTCATGCTCGCTGACCTTCATACTCGACCGGGAGGGCCCGGGCACCGTGCACAGCGGGGACCTGCAGTCCGAGGACCCCAGGATCTTCCCGGTCAGCGACGATATCCCGGTGGTCAAGCTTGCCGAGGGCGAGAGGATAAGGATGGAGTGCACCGCGGTCCTGGGCAGGGGCCTGGAGCATGCCAAGTGGCAGCCCGGGGTTGTGTCCTACAAGATGGTCCACCAGGTCCAGGTGCCTGATGACTGCGATGCTGGCGTCGTGGAGAAGTGCACAAGGGGGGTGTTTGCCCTTGAGGAGGACCGGGTCGTGGTCAAGGACACCGCCCGCTGCAACCTGTGCGGCGTCTGCCGCAAGGTCTGCGCCGGCATCAAGATCACAACCCAGGACGACAGGTTCGTCTTCAGGATCGAGTCCAACGGCAGCCTCCCCGCCGAGGCAATATTCTACAAGGCCGTCGAAGCATTAAAATCCAAGGCCGAGGAGCTTTCGGGCAAGGTTTGAGCCAGGCGCGGGGGTGGCCGAGCTTGGACAAAGGCGCAGGCTTGAGGAGCCTGTGACGTAGGTCTGCGCGGGTTCGAACCCCGTCCCCCGCACCAATCCCGATGCGCCTTCTGGGTCCTCCACTCCACTCACGCCAACCTATCTGGGTGTCTTGGCTCGCATTGTTCTCCGCCGGAGATCGTAGAGGGGCAACGGCAGGATGGTCGCGTGAGGAGGCGCGATGGAGCGTCTCCGACATGATTCGCAGGAAGTGTTGCGAAGAGAAACGCGTAGACCGGATCATGGAGGGTAGCAGAATGATGCCGGGATGCCTCCTAGATGAGTAGCCGGTATCAGGCGAGATCATTCCATGAGTTGGTTCCCCTGCCCCCCCATGAAGGGCTTCTGCCTTCAGTAAAGGTATCCCCAGGTCTGCAGCCTGTCTCCGTCCTGGTCCCAGCGCAGCCCGATATCGGTACGATAGAACATGTTCGGAATCATTATGTTGCTAACGCGGGAATAGGCCTGCTTCCGGGCGTCCTCCATGGTAGTCCCGGACCCGGTCACTACGAGCGCGTAGCCCGATTCGCCAGCCAATTCCCATTTTCCTTCCACCAGCTTGACCTCGCCGATGTGCACGCCTTCGGTCGGTTTCTTAAAAAGTATAGCGGCATCCTCTGAATACCTCTTGAAAGCCTTGGGATCTGCGAACGGAAACGGCGGCACGGCAATCACCACACCGACCTGGAATCCCTTCTTCGTCCTAAGCTCGGGCTTCTCCTTCCTGGCGATCCCAGCGAGAAAAGTCCCCCACTCGGACAACACACCTTCCATCTGGATGCTTATCGTGGGATAGCCGAACCGCGAAGTGAACTCGAGCGGGTATACTCCGCGGGCGTTCGCTATGCAGTTGATATCTACGTACCCGACGTAGCCAGACGCAGCGAGCTTCTCTCTCATCTTGCCGAGCGTGTCCCAGAAGATCTTGTTGGGCGGAGACCAGTACATATGAGTCCCCATCTCGCCGGTGTTCGGTCCCAGATCGCCGGGGAAAAGGCGCTTGTTCTCGAAGTTGACGTTAATCGGGTACACGAAGTCGCCACCGTTGAAGAACGCTCCCACGGCAACCTCCACCCCGGACGCGAACTTCTGCATCTGGAAACTCTTGATCTTCCCGCTCCACGACGCTTTGTACAGTTCGAGGATCTCCACCAAATCCTTACCGTCGTCGTCCTGCCCCACGAAGGAAAGATCCTTCTCATCCTGTATCTTCCCGCTCGGCTTCACTACATACCTGTCCGGAGTCTCCCTAATGAACTTCAATGCCGCATCGAAATCCTGGAAGTTCCACCCTGGAAGGATGCCTATCCCGGCATTCTTCATTTCGTTCTGTCCGAAATCCCTGTCGTCCTCCAGCTTGTCCGTATAGGCGCTCCCGCCGACGACCGCCTTCCCCTCCCTCCTCAGTCTGTCGGCGACATCGCCGAAGCCAACGTCGTCGAAAACGATTATGTCCGCCCAATCCACCTGTGCTTTCCAGTCGTCGATCTTCTCAACAAACCCGTCGCCTATGTTCTTCTGCTCCTTCGCTTGAATGAAGTATCTGACCTCGTGGCCTTCCTTCTTCACCTGCAGCGCGAGGTCGGTAATGAGCGCGTCAATTGAGACGAAAAGGAATCTCAGCGGCGTTTTCTGAGGCGGTGTTTCCTCTCTGCCCCCATCTCTTGTCCCGTTTGCGGGCATCATATCCTACAAGCAGTCTCTGCAAATATATGTTTGGAGAACTCGCACACGAGTCTATGTTTGAGATAGCCGGCATCGGAAGAAACAGGCGAGGGGATCGCTCCTCGCCGCGCCTTTCACAGGACCGAGACGCTCCCATGTTGTTGAGTCAGCGTCACCATTCTCGGCCATTGACTTGTAGATGCAGTCCGACGCTTGGCTCGCGTTTGTCTCGGTTCTTCTCATTCGTAGGGCTTCTGCCCCGTCACGGTAGAAAGCTGGGATCGTGTCTACTGATAGGAAGCCTAGGCTATTCCAGAAACCTATGGTGGCCGAGTTCGCTGTTCGGGCCTCAGGTTGTACCGCTCTGAGTCCGCGTTCCTTCAGCTTCCCAAAGGTGAAACGCGCCAGAGCTCTTCCTATTCCCTTGCGCCTGAAGGCGCCAAGAAGCCCGCCAGCAATGGAACCAATGTCGCTCCCGAGGATACCCTCCTCCTCAACTCAAAGAGCCCCCTCGTGAGGACACAGAACGAATCACTCATTGTTTGACTCTGCCGCCGGGATTACCGTGTGCAGCATCCGCCCTACCTGCTCTTTGGAGATGCGATCTCCTTGGCTAGGTGAAGCCCTTGCGGAGCGAGCCCTTGAACTGCTTGATGTTGGCCCTCTCCACCTTCACCAATAGCTTCCGGTGCTGCTCCTTTGCGTGCTTCCTGAGTTTCTCCTCCACCGTTCCCCAGTCAGGACCTGTGAAGGTTTCCTGGCAAAGTGAGCACGTGGCTTGCCATAGGGACATGGGCCAGACGTTGGACTGCACAAAGAAAAAGCTGACGTTTCACAATCCAACGATCTGGAGTGAAACACCACACCATTGGATCGTGACCTGCCCGCACCTATCGGGTGGCCTATGTTGTCACAGATCATCCACCTTCTGTGGATGTCGACCTTCAAGAGGCCGCCATTGCGGGCAATGTCCCCTGCAAACCTCCAGCGTGCAACCTTGCCACGTCCTCGGACTTGGGGCGGCATCTCTCAACCGGTGAAGATGTCACCCTGTTGAGAGCACGGCCTTGGGTCGGCACATCTGCCGGCGGCCTGGACGCGGAGGGCATCCGGGAGGCTCTGGATGCTGATGCGAAAGGGGAATCTTGATAAATGGGGCAGCCCTTGCCTGCGGGAGTGCACGACACCCTTCCCTGCATTATCCTGATCTCTCGAATCTCTATGCGCCCCAATTCGCGCAGTCAGAGTCGCGTGCGCTGGCCATTGGAAGATGATCCTCGCGAGGCCCTGTGGGGCGGGCTGACTACTTGAGGTCCTCGCCTATCCTGTCCGTCTACGGATTCGGGTCGGCCTCAGCGGTTCGTGCCCAGGGTGAGCTGGCGGGGATCAAGTCCACGAGCCAACTCCGCAGGGACGACCTTGATGTGAAGATCTGGTGTATCGGCCGGAACTCCCACCAAACCTGGTCGACCCCAGGATCCAGTTCTTTCTTGTCGAAATGCCAGTACCGCAATTCCGTACTCATGGAGTCAATCGGATCGGATGGACGCTTTGTGCAAGGCGGGACGATTGCCTCGTCATCCTCACCGCGACGCAAGCCTCGTGTATCGGACCTGCCGGTAGAGCCTCCGCCGGACCATCAACGACCAGAGCAACGGCCCGCACACGAGTGCGGTGCCCGTGACGGCCACCCAGTCTATCAGGTAGGCCCAGACAAGGGCCCTGTGCTTGAGCCTCATCGCCTCGCTCTCGAGGTTCTGCATCATCTTGCCGGCAGTACGGTAGCTCTCAAGGGCATCTTCGAAGCGCAGGTTCAGGTACTGGGGAAGGGCGCTGGCAACCACCTGGTCGATCTCCGTCAGCCTGTCCACGATCCTTTGCGTGTTCGCCCCAAGGGCTTTGCAGAAATCCAGCAAAGCCAGGACCATGGACCGCCTGGTCGCCACCTCAAACATCTTCGACCTCGTGGCGTCCACCAAACGGCATCCTGCGGGACCGGTCGGCG
>Ga0315308_1001441_pt1 | contig 13644 bp, 6 predicted proteins | sample TDP3_MG_FD_203078 | JGI IMG/M metagenome (GOLD analysis project Ga0315308, IMG submission 203078) | Freshwater sediment microbial communities from Lake Towuti, South Sulawesi, Indonesia - TDP3 | ecosystem: Environmental > Aquatic > Freshwater > Lake > Sediment | place: Indonesia: South Sulawesi... | reverse complement strand
AGAAAAGGTGTCCCTACGGGGCCATAAAGGCCGTTGAAGGGCAACCTGCCCAAGTCACGGCAGCCATGTGTCACGGATGCGGCACCTGCGTCGCCGAATGCCCGGCAGACGCCATCACTCAAATGCACTTCACAGATGCACAGATCTTCGCTCAAATCCGGGCGGCTCTAGAGGAGAATCCTGAAGACAAGGTACTGGGCTTCCTCTGCAATTGGTGCAGTTATGCAGGCGCGGACCTTGCTGGAACAAGCCGCTTTGAGTATCCACCCACTCTACGAGCGATAAGGGTCATGTGTTCGGGGCGAGTGGATCGCGACTTTGTCTTGGAGGCTTTTAGGCTGGGGGCTGGTATGGTGCTGGTAGCCGCCTGTCACCTACCCTACGACTGCCACTATATCTCAGGAAACGAGAAGATGAAGGCACGAATGGAAGCCCTGGCAAAAATATTCGAAAAACTGGGACTCAGTCCTGAAAGGTTCAGAATAGAATACGTATCGGCGGCAGAGGGAGTAAAGTTTGCCGATCTCGTAAGGGAAATAACCGACCAAATGAAAACGCTTGGAAAGGAGAAAATCAAAGCAGAAAATGAGAAACTACGACCTACCCTCGAGAAGATGCTTTCAAAAGAGAAGTAATTACACAGGTCTCGAAATCACGTTATACTTACGTTTTGTATTTGGAAATACCTTTTTGCCAGAAATCGGATTCGCTCAGCGTTTCTCCCGTTTTTGCCGATGGCGACACCTTTGTCTTTAGGGTTCACAGAGACCACGGCAATCGTTTTTCCATCTGCCCGCTCGCTTATGCGTATTTCGTCCACCTTGGCTGGTTTCAAGGCGTTCTTAATAAATTGGGCTGGATTTTCCGAGTGTTCGATCACTTCATGCTTTTTTCCGGTCATTCTTTCTAGGAGACGGATGTTTTTGCCTCTCCTACCTATGGCCATTCCTATGTTTCCTTCCTTTACGATGAAAATTATTCTGTTGAGGTCGTTGTCAACTATACAGTCTTTCACGGTTGCGCCGGTTATGCTTTCAAATAGGGCTATAAAGCGCATCTCTTGACTCGTAATTTTTATTCCGCTAGCCATTCCCTGCCTCCGCGAGCTTGAGGATGTCCGAATCTCCTGTTTCTCTTATGGTCAAGGCTGAAACCTTAAACGGTTTTCCACATACTGCGCCCAAATCTATGCTGGTTCCCTTATAAATAGTCACCGGAATGTTGGAAAGCTTACAATAATATTCAATATCCTCACGAATTTTCTTTGGACAGTTTGATGCCACGACTATTAACTTAGCCTTTCCTGTCTTGGCGTTTTTTGTAGCGTTGTTGATTCCAAAAAGCACCTTTCCGCTTTTCACGGTGGAGGCGATGGCTTTGTTTATATCGATCATTCTTTTTTCTCTCGGCCAACAGTTGACATATAAAGATCCACTAAGCCTGTGCCAATGGGTATAGATTGCCCCACTATAACGTTTTCGGTTACCCCCTTCAGAGGATCGCTTTCTCCCCTTATGGCTGCCTCAACTATGTTTGGAATCGTGATCTCGAAGGCTGCCCTTGCAAGAACGCTAGACTTTTCTCCACTGATTCCATGCCTCCCTATTTGCCGCAAATCGCCAGTCGAGGTCATAATGTCAGCCACTAACATAACATGTCGTATGTCTACGTCGAGGCCCTGCTCTTCAAGAACGTTCATGGCTTCTCTGATTATTGCGTTTCTTGCCGCTTCAATCCCCAGTGTTTTCGCAATTTCATGTATGTGGTTAGTGGTTGTTCTTGTTGGGTCCACACCAAAAACGTCAAGGACTCTTGGCAGGTTTGAACCGTCTGTTCGTACAACCCACTCTCCCATCTCCTCGGTGACAAGAACTCTACGAATGCCCGGTATGCCTTTGACATGCTGTTCAGAGATCTTGTCGAGCTTCTTAAGATCTGCTGGTTTCTTAGGTTTGAGTATCAAGAGGCCTTCTTTGACTTTTGCTGTATAATTCGGTAGGCGCAGCATCTCAGGTAACTCTTCTGCCGTGATGCCTCGTTCTTCCATCATTCTGGGATTAAGTTTGATAACAACCGCTTCCTGCTCTGGATCTATGTAAGGTTCAGCCTCTGCCATGTCTTCCAGATTTGTGTTAATAATGTTACGGGCGATTTCGGTGGCTTTTTCCTTACTTTTCCGATGCTCTTTGTCTAGGTAGATTGCCATTATCGGCGTGGAAGGTGTTCGTCTAGCGTCCACTATTTCGATAAGGCGGGGTAAGCCGAGAGTGACGTTTTGTTCCCGAACCCCAGCGTAGTGAAACGTTCGAAGCGTCATCTGGGTGCCAGGCTCGCCCATGGACTGGGCAGCCACGATTCCAACAGCCTCACCGGGCTCGACGAGAGCACGTTTATAATATTCTAAGGTTAAGTTGACTGCTTGATCAACTCCTTCGCGGCTCAATTTGGCTTTGGCTAACTCAGATTTTAACTCTGTTACGAGGATAGGTGTCAGCCGATCTTCAACCTCGCGGAGACGCTCTTCGATATACTCTTTGGGTGCGGGTTCACCTTTCTCCATCATGATGTTTATTTGTTCGATAAGACGGCTTACGTTTACGGCTTTTCCATGATCACTTTTAGCAGGATCCACCCCGTCTTCTCCATATCTGAGTTGAATAATGTCACCAATCGAGTTTCGAACGGTTGCGTCATATTCGATGCGCAGATGTTCTAGAGCGTTAATGAGTCGCCTCTGCATGTAACCACTTTGTTGTGTTCGCACGGCAGTGTCTACCAGTCCTTCTCGTCCACCCATGGAGTGGAAGAAAAATTCAATGGGATCTAGACCACTCCGGTAAGAAGAATACACGAAGCCTCGAGCTTTAGGAGACGGATCGCCTACTTTAAAATGACTCAAAGCTCGGTTAACATATCCACGCATGATCCGTTTGCCTCGCACAGATTGCTGGCCGACACAAGCGGCCATTTGACCTATGTTAAGGTTAGATCCTCTTGCTCCGGTTCTCGTCATGACCACACCAGAATTGTCTATGTCGAAGTCTTCATCCGCAACTTGTCCAGCTTTATCTCTAGCCTCAGCCAACTCGTTCATCACGTAAATTTCAAAGGACTCGTCGAGGGTTTGGCCCGGAAGCCTTGGCAGTGTACCGTTCTGAAGAGCCACTATTAATTCGCTTATCCGTTTTTCAAACTTTTCTATTGTTTTGTCAATTTTCTTTTGAGCAGCTGGGGACAATTCAAGTTCGTCAAAAGAGAAGGTGAAGCCTCGCATGGTCATGAAAAGTTTGAGGAGTTGACAAATGCGGTTTAGGAATATCCGTCCCGCTTGGGTGCCATAATCCTTTATTATTCGATGAAGTAGGCTCTCTGATTGCTCAGCCCCTATGGAACGTCTGTCAATCACACCGCATTTTAGGACTCCGTCTTTGATAACCACGTAAGCATCGTACTCGCATTCTTCACAAAGACAATTTGGACAACCACGGCAAACAGTTGCCTTCAAGGCGTAGTTCAAATCCTTGGGCAAAAAGAGGCTAAATATTTGTTTCCCAGTCCAAAGAGGCTTAGGTTCTTTGACTTCGGGTTCGGGGAGAGCGCCCTCGTAATTTGCCCCTACAAGCAACCTGCAAACTTCTTCCTTTGTAAGGCTAGTGGATTTTCGGGTCAAAAGATATGCAGCGGTAATGAAATCTCGAATTGCCCCTATAATTGGACCTCCAAACCTCGGCGAGAGAATTTGATCTTGAACTTGCATGAGAAGACGTGCCTCTGTTTGTGCTTCTTCACTTTGCGGTGCGTGAAGGTTCATTTCATCTCCGTCGAAATCGGCGTTGTAAGGGGGGCAGACACATAGGTGCAAGCGGAATGTCTTATGCGGTAACACACGGACATAATGCGCCATGATGGACATTCGATGAAGGGATGGCTGCCTATTAAAAACAGCAATGTCGCCATTTCCAAGGTGGCGCTCTACAATGAAACCAGGTTCTAAAGCTTCAGCTACCTTCTCTCGGTCAACAACAAATTCTAATCTAACTCGTTTGCCATCTGGCCTTACGACATAAAGGGCGCCAGGGTATTTTTCGGGACCATTGATCACTAACTTTCGCATTTCTTCAAGGTTCCATGTAGTAGCCTTCTCGGGCATTGAAAGCCTCATGGCAATGTCTAGAGGAACCCCAACTTCGTTGATGTCAAGATTTGGATCCGGGGAGATCACGGTTCGCGCTGAAAAGTCCACCCGTTTCCCAGAGAGATTGCTTCTGAATCGTCCCTCCTTTCCTTTAAGGCGTTGCGACAAGGTCTTGAGGGCTCTTCCCGAGCGATGTCTGGCAGGAGGAATTCCTGAAGCTTCGTTGTTAAAGTACGTAGTAACATGGTACTGTAGGAGCTCAGATAAGTCTTGGATTATGAGTGTGGGAGCGCCTCCCTCCATGTTTTCCTTCAACCGTTGATTGATGCGGATAACGTCAACGAGTTTATGAGTTAAGTCGTCCTCAGATCGGATGCCTGACTCCAAGGTTATTGAGGGTCTTACATAAACTGGCGGAACCGGAAGAACCTGCAGAACCATCCATTCTGGGCGAGCGCTCTCTGGTTTAAAACCAAAGAATTCAAGGTCGTCGTTGGGTATCCGTTCGAGTCGCTCCCGAACCATACTTTGCGTTAATCTTTGCGCTCCTTCCTCTAAAATTTCGTAGAAGGTCGTGGGTTTTGCATATTCTATTTTATATTGTTGGGCTCCACAGTGGGGGCATTCCTTTTTCTTTGCTTCCTTTAACACTTTTTGGTAAAGTGCACTAGGCACAGTTCCCATCAGTTTGCGGGTTTGGCGAATTTTGTCCTTAATTTTCGCGATTCGGTTTTCAGGCAGCAGGATGCGTCCACAGTTTCTGCATGTGGCCTGAAGAAGGTCGTAGATTGTTTTAGTGAATTCAATATGAATGATTGGAACCGCCAATTCAATATGACCGAAATGTCCCGGGCATCGTATGGCAGTGTTTCCGCATGTTTTGCATCGTTGCCTAGGTTCAAGGGTTCCCAACCTACCGTCCATGAGCCCTGACGTTATCGGCGCTCCATCTTCATCATAAGTGTCGGCGGTTTGTATTTCTGCAACAGAAAACCTGCGTATGTCTTGCGGTGATATTATTCCAAAATAAACTTCGTCAATACTCTTATGAATGGGTTCTTCCATCGTCATTTTCATGCTCTCTCCTTTAATTTGAGACGAGGCGCTATACAGAGGCTCATCAGTTCCTGCATAAGAAGCTTGAAGGCATAGGAAACGATTACCGGAGAAATCTGAGCTTTTTCCTCGCAAAGTCGACATACATACCTGCGTTGCTTAATGTCATAAAATGCGATGAAGCCACAATTTTCACACACATAAAGAAGATATTTATCGGATTCCTCAAGTAATCGATCCCTCAACAGCATGGCGGCACCATGTCCAATCAAACAGTCTCTCTCCATCTCGCCAAACCTTAGTCCACCACCCCTTGCACGCCCCTCAGTGGGTTGCCGCGTCAACATTTGAACTTGACCCCGGGCTCTTGCATGAATTTTGTCTGCAACCATATGGTGAAGCTTTTGATAGTATACGACGCCCATGAAAATATCAGCAATAAATTTTTCGCCTGAAATGCCGTTATAAAGAATTTCTCGACCAGTATGGCTAAAGCCCAGTTTGACCAACATTCGTTTTAATTCCTCAGGTTTCTCGTTGATAAAAGGCGTTCCATCAACTGGTCTGCCCCTCGCTGCTGCAACCTTTCCAGCCGTGGATTCAAGGAATTGTCCAATGGTCATTCGTGACGGAATGGCGTGGGGATTGATTATTACGTCGGGAACAATGCCTTCTGGAGTAAACGGCATATCTTCTTGCGGCACAATCATTCCTATGACGCCTTTCTGTCCGTGACGAGAAGCAAACTTGTCGCCCAATTCAGGGATACGTTGATCCCGTAATCTAACCTTTACCAGCTTACTTCCTTCACCCGTTTCTGTGATAAAGACATCATCTACAATGCCAGTTTCAGCTGGCCTCACATCAATCGAAGTGTCTCTCATGGTTGGACCTTTGACCTCAAACTCTTTGTACTCTTCCAAGAATCTAGGCGGACTCGTCCTTCCAATGAGAACGTCGCCTCCAGCTGCTTCAGCCTCTAGGCTAACGATGCCGTCTGTTTCGAGAAGGCGATAGTACTGCTCGCCCCGATATCCTCGGATGCCTGTCTCTGGTATAACAAATCGATCTCTAAGCCCGCCTAGGTATTGGCGGCACTCAGCTTCGTAAATTCGATAAAATGTGGAACGTCCTAAACCCCGTTCGACGGATGCTTTATTGAAAATGAGGGCGTCCTCCATATTATATCCTTCAAAGGATATTACAGCGACAAGGCAGTTTTGGCCTGAAGGTCGAAGATCGTATCCTATGGTATCCATGGGTTTTGTCTTAACTAAGGGTGTTTGCGGGTAGTGTAGAATGTGGGAACGGGAATCAACCCGATTGAGGAAATTGGTTACGGCTATCCCTAGAGCTTGTTTAGCCATAGCCGCCTCGTAAGAGTTGCGAGGGGACTGGTTATGTTCAGCGTAGGGTATGAGGGATGCGCATATTCCGAGAATAGTATAGGAGGCAATCTCCACATGAGTGTGTTCGTGGGTAACATCTTCAAAATTTAGAGCAACAAATGCGTTCTCTTCTTCCTCGGCATCAATGTACTCAATGATGCCTTGTTTGATAAGATCTTCCCATGTCCATTCTTCGGAACGGATTTTTTCAATGTGCTCTAGCTGTAGTTTGGCTATTCCCTTCTCAACAATTATAAGGGGTCGTCGTACACGTCCTTCATCGCAATTGACGTGAATCTCTTCTTTTCCCCCGTGAAGCTTTGAGAAATAGGCAACGTTGACTTCCGTGGATATTTCTCCTTTCCAACGTTTTTTCCTTAATTCATCTACCAATTCTTGCGGTGACATGCAATAACCAGTGAGACAGCCGTCTACGAAGACTTTGGCACCTGAAATTCGCATGGCCTCGTTTGCATCTTGAACCGGAATCACGCCCATTCGATAAAGAATCTTCTTCATTTTTTCGGGACTTACACTAACGGACATGCTAGCGGCTAGAGCAAGATTTTTTACTAGACCGCAGTTTGATCCTTCTGGCGTTTCGTTTGGGCATAATCTTCCCCAGTGGGTTGGGTGTAGGTCTCTTGCTTCGAAGTTGGGTTGGCTGCGACTGAGCGGAGACTGCAGTCTCCGTAGGTGGCTTAGAGTGGAGACAGTATTTGTTCGATCAAGAAGCTGGGTTATGCCGACGCGTCCTCGTCCCCAGTTTCCCGTTGCGAGAGCGTGTTGAAGTCGTTCAGTGATGATTCCAGGACGGACTGCGGCTGAAACCGTGATCAGCTGCCGTTTGATGCCCATGCGTTCAAGCTGGTATTTTATGTCACGACAGAGATTTCTGAAGGCTATCCTAAAAAGGTCGGCGAGCAAGGGTCCAGCAAGTTTTAAGCGTTTGTTTTTGAAGTGATCTTTGTCGTCTGATTGTCTTCTTCCTAGTTTCAATTCGATAACTCGGCAAGCCATCTCGCCAAGGAAAAGTGCTTTTTCTTCACGCTTTTCGACGGTTCGGCCAATGTGAGGCAGGAAGTTTCGGTCAATAATATTCTCGGCTTTTTGGAGGCGATACTCTTCTACTTGCCCGTGGGCTACACGATTTCCAATGTACATTATGGCGTCTCCAACGGTGTCGAAGCCAATAGCCTTTTCAAAGGAGGTCTCAAGCTCACTTTGAACGATTTTTTCTGGAGAGACTGTTTCAGCGATTTCCTTGTCTGATTCCAGTCCGAGTGCGCGCATTAGAATTACGAAGGGTATTTCGGAAGGTACGCCCGGTATAGAAACGTGAAGAGCACCATCAGACTTCATTCGCAACTGGATTCTTGCTCTGAAGCCAACAGTGGTTGAGAAGATTTTGGCTTGATAAACGGGTTTTGCTCCGCGTGTGTCTATGTCTACGAGAACACGGTTTGGGGCTAAGTCTTCCATGGCGACAACGACGCGTTCGGAACCGTTAACGACGAAGTAACCGCCTGGGTCTTTTGGGTCCTCTCCATGTTCAATCAACTCCTCAGGGGTCAGTTGAGAGAGGACGCACAGTTTGGATTTCAGCATGACTGGAAGATCGCCAACTAGAACGAGTTCCGGTTCTTGTTCTCTTCCGTCGATGATTGGAGTCATTTCCAGGGCTAAAGGTGCGGCGTAAGTTAGGTTTCGGAAGCGTGCTTCCATGGGGTAGATTTCGTGTTTTGTTCCGTCGACTTCGGTGATGTATGGTCCGCTGATTTTGGATTGAGGATCTATCACCCATAGTTGACCAAGTTTTATTTTATAGGGACTTTCTGGAATTTCGATGTCAATCTCGCCGGTTTCGTCTATGACTTCTTGGATTCCATGGTCTATGAATTCGTTGTAGGAGTCTAAATGCTGTCTGACCAAGCCCTTCTCTTTGAAGAAAGATTTTTGGAGAAGTAGGATGTCGTCATGGGAAATTTCCAATTTTATTCTAATTCCTCCGTAAATTTACATTTATTAAGGTATGAAATTTGTGTGGGTTTTCGGGTTTCTTTCAAACTTGGAGATTCCTCCAATGGGTCGGCTTCATCCGACCCGAAAATCCGGGTCTCCGTATTCTTACTTCCCTTTTTATTTTGGAAGCTATCAACGTAAACCATTGTGCTTACTAATAAGGTTTACCTTTACAAAATCCATATTTGGGGGTTGGTCCTCATTTTCTCCTAGCCTGTTGAACGCTTTCCTTGACCACTACTGGAGTTTATCGTTTGATTCATCTTTTTGGGCTTTAGTCTCACAGGATGGGCGCGCCTAGGTGCATAATAAGAACTTAGTGTGATTTGGTTTTCCGAGGAGGAGATGTCCATTTTAAATTCGTTTGTTCTTATTAGGTGCATGTTCGTTTGACTGAAGTCTAGGCGTCTGGCTGCATCTTTTGCAACCTCGTAGGTATAGATTGCCTTCGGTGAGGTTTTGCCCATACCAACGTTTTCTTCTTCCATAGTGATGATTTCGATTTCCACTGCTGCCAAAAAGGCGAATATGATGGCGCTCAGGGAAGCAAAGACTCCAACTACCGCAACCGTGTTGGCTCTAAGGGGTGATAAATATAGGGATACACCTAGTAATGTTATAAATATCAGGCCTGTTACCAGCTTTGCGCTCGCGTGCGCCAGTTTTCCTGCCAAATCTTGAAGGATAGAAGCATTTTTAGGAAGATGTCTTCGAAAAATTCGGTATGGAGCCAGCGTTTCTAGCAATGAGTGTGATTGAAACATATGAAATCAAATTGGCATCTAGCATGGAAGAAGCAATGAAAGTGCTAAAACAAGCAAAATAACCTCACACCTAGACAAAAGCTCAAAACTCCTCTTTTTTTTATCTTCAATTCCAAACAATGTTAAAGTCTTTATTCCCATGCATGAACCATTAGAAGTCACTAGATGTAAGAAATGCGGAAAGACAATAGCACAGCCTAAAGAACTGATTAGAATACAGAAGAAACAATAAACAACCACCATCCTTTTCTTTATTTAATAGGATGAATCTTTCCCAAATCTTAAATCACTGTTGAGCCTTAGTGGGATAACAAAGGAAAAAAGAATAACTCGCGCGAGAAGGAGCACATCATGAACGCCACTATTTCCAAATCGTGCAGCGTTATTTTGGTGTCTTTAGTTCTTGCGACGTTGTTCTTTGGTGTCGAAAGATCTAACGCTTTTGATGGTGAAACTGTGGAGATAATTCGGGACAGTTGGGGGATTCCTCATGTTTTCGCAAACACTTCCGAAGGGGCCTTCTTTGGGTTAGGTTACGCCACAGCGGAAAATCGGATGTTTCAGATGGAATATTCAAGACGGATAGTGCAAGGACGAATATCTGAGATTATCGGAGAAAGTGGCGTAGACAGTGATAAACTCTGGAGGACTCTGGGATGGTACAGAGTGGCCAGAGAGGTAGAGAACAACTTGGATCTCGAGACAAGAAAGTTGTTACAAGCCTATGCGAATGGAGTGAATTACTACTTGGAGGAAAGAAATGATGATCTTCTCTACCTCTTCGACGATTATGGAATACGTCCAGATCCCTGGACTGGAGCTGACAGCATCGCATGTTGGTACAGAATTGCGCTCCGATTCAGCGGCATTAACAGTCAAGAAGTCAGCAATCTTCACACGTTTGAGGAGCTAGTTCAACAGGTTGGATGGGATGAGGCGATTGCGCAAATGTCTAATCCACCAATAATCGACGAATCCGGCGCAATCGTCCGGCAAGAAGACATGGCCCCTGATCTAATAGCTGAAATTGAAGAGTACGCCGAAGCGCATGGATATGGCGGGAATATAAATGGAACGTACAGTTCCAGTGACGCCCTTCCAAAAGCTAGTCACGCGTGGGTAGTAGGAGGCGGAAGAAGCACCACTGGCTCAGCAGTACTTCACAGCGACCCCCAGATTCTTATTTCAGCGCCTTCAGTGTGGTACGAGTTTCACATTTGTGGGGGGTCTTTTGATGCTAGAGGAATTGGTGTGGCAGGCGCTCCTGGGATGCTAATAGGCTGGAATCGGGACATCGCTTGGGGGGCAACTGCCGCGCTCGCCGACGTTTCTGATCTGTTCAAGCTGGAGATCAACCCGTTGAATACGAATCAATACTATCACGACGATGCTTACAGAGATATGGAGATCAATGAAGAGGAAATCAGGCTCCGGAATGGGACAGTTATCCCCATTACCTGTAGGAAGACCATTTGGGGTCCCGTGGTCACCTCACTCGTCGCATATACGGAGCCAAGCGAAGAATTCGCATTGAAATATGCGGAAGTGCATAATACAAGTATTTGCAGTCTGCAAGCCCTGATAAAGATGATGAAAGCCGATGGATGGGAGAGCTTTGAAAAAGCGATTGAGAATTACCTTTCTCCGACAATACACGGTATTTATGGGGATCGATATGGAAACATCGGATATGTCCTGCTGGCAGGTATTCCATTGCGGTCTACCGAATGGCCCCTCTACGGAACAATGGCACAACCTGGCAACTCTTCGGCATATGATTGGCAAGAGTTGATTCCCAAGAAATATCTACCTCACATGTTAAACCCATCAGGGGGCGTAATCAGCACCGCCAACAATATGGCAGTGGGGAGCTGGTACCCCCTTCCTCTGGGTACTGGAACAGGCGACACCGCAAGGTCTTGGAGACTTCGGGAGCTACTAGATGTGTTGCCGGAATTCTCTCAAGACGATGTACTGGCTATCCATAGAGACATGGTTGATCCCACAGTACGGGAAATAGTGAGATTGGCGCGCCACATGGTCCATGTACTAGGCTACAGTCTAAGCCAAGAAACTATGAATGCCGTAGGAGTCTTAGACTCATGGAATGGCGAATACAACACGTCTCAGACTGTCTATCCCCTGATTGAAAACTTCAATCTAATGTTCAGGCGGTCAACTACTCCACTTGTCTTAACTTATGGTGGAGGAGCGCCTGGCCTCTGCTACTTTGCAAAGACCCTAAAATCCAGCCTCGACGGAAACCCTAACTACGTTCCAACAAGTGATGAGAAAGCTTACGTGGACTCGCTCTTGAAAAACGCGTGGCTCAAGACAGTAATAGAGTTGGGAGGTGACCCCTCACAATGGCTCAGGTACTATGACAGGACCATTTCAATAAAATACCAGAACGGTCTGGAAAACTTCGGTTCGTTAGATCCAAGAAATGATTGCGTCTCCCCTGACCTCACGTGCAAGCACACCGAAACCATTTGGTCTCAACACGGGAACTCATATTCCCAGAACGTCATATTCAACGACGTAGATCTATCAAAGAGTTTGATGCCTCCTGGCGTATCTGAGGATCCCGACGACCCATTTTTTGATGATGAAATACCTCTTTGGGTTGCTGGAGAGCTACATGAAGCCCCGCTGAGCCGAGAAAGAATAGTCAGTATGATGACTTCGCGAGAATGCGTGCGCGCTGCTCCTGTGCTGAACATTTGTGACTTAAACGGTGATGGAATCGTAGACATATTTGACATACGCAAGTGCGCAAAAGCTTATGGATCCATGGAAGTGGACGACCCCACAACACCATGGAACGAAACTGAAAACTGGAATCCAGACGCAGACCTAAACCTAGACGGAATCATAAACATCTTCGAACTAAGAATGATTGCTAAACACTACCTAGAACATGTTTGATGAACCAACCATAAACAATCTTCCTTTTTTATTCTCTTAAACAAACAATCAAAGAACCAATTAAATGCATGTAGAGCTAATTCTCTCCCCTCTCAAATCCATTAAATTCCATGTCTCTAAGAATGTTAGAATCTTAAGCAAGTTCATGTATATTAAGTCAGAGGCTAAATTAAGCTTCTTTAAGTGGTTTAGTATATTTTAGAATACTCTAATGATCATGTAATGTTCAAAATCAGACCTGACTAAATGGGAAGACGATTAGAAGATGGCGCCCTGGCCGGGATTTGAACCCGGGTCGAGCGGGCGACAGCCGCTTATACTAGACCGGACTATACTACCAGGGCATTCAATTTCCTAAAAGAAAAGGAGGCTTCTACTTAAATTTTTCATTGTATGAAAGGCGATGAAATAGTAACGTTGAAGTTCGAGCGAAGCGTTCTATTATGGTTTAGCTCGTTTTGCCGCTCGGAACCACAAAGCGCCATAGACTACTATGAAGAAGAGTACTACACTGAATATAACGAGGAGCAACTGCCCAGCCGAGGTTGCCATTTCTTCAAACATAGTGCATCCACATTAGAAAGGAGGGACAAAGCGTTTTAAAAAGAAAGTTTCGGACACAATAATGATGAGCAACCTGAAGTATTTAGAAGGCAAATATATTGCGGTTTACGTAATAAGCAAGGTTATTTGCGCAATCGCAGTTTGCGTAGAAATCTGCATCGTCTAGAATCCCTTTCTTCTTTCTTCGCCAAAGCTTCTACTAGAGCGTGAAAAATGGTGTAGTTCTCAGAATCAGGTGGTGACTCTTTAGTATCCTTCTCTTCTTCCAAATTTCTCGCCCAAAAACCAACATTGCGCCAGTATATTTGAACGATATTTCATTAGATGACATATGCCCTATAGGAAATACAGCCAAGACTTTCATGACTCAAATTTCAGATTGCAAAACATCAAAAACGAGTTTTATTGTCACTTACAATCAGTTCATAAGATTTCCGATTAGGAGTGCAACCCTCATAACGTTGATAAGCTATGCGGGACTTGAATTATTATTGAGCTTTATCATAGTTGGGGTTAATAGAAGAAAATGAATCCGGGTCTAATCGAAGCCTTAAGCCAGATATTGGTTGGACTGAAGCATATTGGAAACGGTGTAACGTATCTGATTACATTCTTTTTAAATTCCCTCGGGTTTTCGGCTTCGCAGGAACTCGTGAAACTCGCAACGATTTTGATTCTTTTGTCCATTGTCTGGAAGTTAGGGTCCAAAATCATCAGTTCGATATTTTGGTTCCTTATTCTGGCGCAGTTTATGAGTTTAGTCAATCCATCTTAGTATTATTCCGCC
>Ga0315308_1001440_pt1 | contig 13653 bp, 14 predicted proteins | sample TDP3_MG_FD_203078 | JGI IMG/M metagenome (GOLD analysis project Ga0315308, IMG submission 203078) | Freshwater sediment microbial communities from Lake Towuti, South Sulawesi, Indonesia - TDP3 | ecosystem: Environmental > Aquatic > Freshwater > Lake > Sediment | place: Indonesia: South Sulawesi... | reverse complement strand
GCCGCTCGCCTGAATTTTACGTGCCAAAATCCTGCTTTCCTCAGGAATCATCACTTTTGTACTCTTCTTCAGGATGGTGCGGCATGCGAGCCTATAGCCCAGGCCTATTTCCCCAAGTGATAGATGCTTATTTTCGTCTTCGGTTATCTCGGTGACAGCTTTTTTGTCTGGAACTATGACACGGCATTTCCCACATGCACCCTTCCCGCCACATTCGGATCTGATGGTTACACCTGCCTTGTGTGCAGCTTCAAGTAGACTGATTCCCGGCCTGACGTTTATTTTTTGTCCCGTCGGCTCAAACAGAACCGTGATGAGGTTCTTCATCGATGTTTCATCATAATGTTTAGCCCTAGGGTTAGATAACTTTTGTGAAAAGCGAGGGACGTTCTGTATTTTCCCCGTAAGTAGCAAGCTTTTTATCAACTGCACAAAAATAGTAGTCAACGGGGAATCTTAATGGAAAACTCCGACCTTGTTACTGCGTTAGCAGACTTGAAAGAGGAAGAGGCGCTGAAGATTGTTGAAGAAAAGCTGAGCGCTGGTGAAGAGCCACTCAAAATCTTGGAAGATGTCCGCCGCGCCATGGAAATCGTGGGAAATCGCTTCGCCAATAGCGAGTATTTCATATCTGACCTGCTGTACTCCGGTGAGATACTGAAGACAATAACCGATATGATTAAGCCCAAGCTAGCCAAGGCAGCGAAGGTTAAGCGTCTGGGTAAGGTTGTCATGGGCTCTGTTGCCGGAGATATACATGATATCGGCAAGAACATTGTAGTCTTTATGCTCGATGTTAACGGCTTTGAGGTCTACGACTTGGGCGTGGATGTCCCGGCGCAGAAGTTTGTCGAAAAGATAAAGGAGACTGGTGCCCCCATTGTTGGCTTAAGCGGGTTTCTGGCGCTGGCTTTTGATTCCATGAAACAAACAATACAAGCCATAAAAGATGCAGGTCTGAGAGACAAGGTAAAGGTCATGATTGGCGGGGGCCAGATCACCGAGGAGATAAGGAAGTATACCGGCGCTGATGCCTATGGTAAAGATGCCATAGCAGGAGTATCCCTGGCTAAAAAATGGGTCGGCGCTGAGTAAGAATCCTTATGGGAGAACGCGCGGGAGGGTGATAAAAATGGAAAAGAAATGGGAAGAGTTATCATCGGATGAAAAGCAGGAGGTGCTGTTTCAAAGGTGGCTTTCGCCACCAGGCATAGAGTTTGCCAGCCCCGAAGCCGAGAAGTTGTATAAGGAAAGGGCAACCAGGATAAAAGATGCCATTCAGTTGAAGAAATTGCCGGATAGGGTGCCGGTCTTTCTAATTCCTAGCTTTGCTCCCGCTTTTTATGCCGGAATGACGCCTCAGGAAGTTATGTATGACTTCGACAAAGTCAACATGGCATGGAAAAAATTCTACATGGACTTGCAGCCGGATGCACACGGTGGTGCGGTTGTGCCTGGTCCGGGAAGATTCTTTGACATACTTGACTTCAAGTTATACAAGTGGCCTGGCCACGGAATGGTCGCCGAGCACACCTACCAGTGTGTCGAAGGTGAATACATGAAGGCGGATGAATATGATGCCTTGATTCAGGACCCGTCGAATTTCTTCAGAAGTGTCTACCAGCCGCGCATATTCGGAGCCCTAGAGCCCTTCAAGAAGCTCGCTCCTCTCCCCGACTTAGCCGAAATGTATGGAGAGGCTGGTTCCTTTGTGCCCTATGGTCTGCCCGACGTTCAGGCCGCCTTTAAGGCACTTCTGGAAGCTGGCAGTGAAGCCCTGAAATGGGCGGGATATATGGGTGCCTTCGGTAAGGAGATAACAGAATTAGGATTTCCCGCCTACCAATGTGCCGCTACCAAAGCACCTTTTGACATACTCGGCGATACCCTAAGAGGTACCAAAGGGATAATGCTGGATATGTACAGACAACCCGATAAGCTCCTCCAAGCCCTGGACGTAATAACACCATTAATGATTAAGATAGGGGTATCCGCGACCCAGGGGGCCGGGAATCCTTTAGTATTCATACCTCTGCATAAAGGTGCAGATGGTTTCCTCTCCGATAAACAGTTTAAGACCTTCTACTGGCCTACCCTCAGAAAGGTCCTCATGGGCTTAATTGAAGAGGGAGTCGTACCATTTTGTTGGGCTGAGGGGGGCTTTAACTCGCGTCTGGAAGTTATTAGAGACTTACCTAAAGGAAAGACCGCATGGTTGTTCGACCAGATAGACATAGCTAAGGCGAAGAAAATGTTAGGTGACATTGCCTGCATAGGCGGCACCATGCCCATCGCCATGTTGACCGTAGGCACACCCCAGCAAGTGAAAGACCACGTAAAGAAATGCATCGATACTGCCGGCAAAGGCGGTGGTTATATAATGGCTAATGGAGCGTTCTTTGATCGGGTAAAGTGGGAAAATCTAAAGGCTATGGTTGACTTCACCAAAGAATACGGCGTATACAAATAACAGCTCATAGTCCTCGAAGCCCCAGACTTTATCTATCACTTTTTCCTTCTTCTCCTCAATTCTAAGCCAATGAATAATCGTTCACTTTGCAAGAGAAAGTGGAATTTTAAAAAATTTTGTAGAGTGGATGGTTTCTCGTTTTGGTAACTATCCCCAGTTTTCTTGCGGCGTAGGCTATAAGGGCATCGGTCATGGCACACGCAATAAACGCGGCCTCAGAAAGCTCTATGGGTCCGTACAGCACGAAGTCGGCGCCCATTATTTGAGTCAGTATCCCGGAACCACCGGAACAGACTTCATATGCGTGGGGACCAAACTCGCCCTTTTTGACCCTTTTCCATGTGGTCACAGCGTTAGCCGGCCCGCAGCCAGCGGGCAACCCGAACTCACTTTTTACAAGTTGGATGGCTTTAGAGCATATCGCTATGCTCGGCATGTCCAGGACCGCAGTATCGACCAGAACCTTCTGTACGCCAGCTTCTTCAGCAGCCTTTAAGAGGCCTTTTTGTCCAGATTCTCCCTTCAAAACGTCTACTCTTCCCTCAGCCCACGGTTTCTTGGGGTTGAAAGCCATCAAAACAGCATTTTGCACACGGCAATGCTTAAGAAGGTTAATTTCCTCATCTGAGACGTGAAAGTCTATGGAGTTGTAGATGGCTCTTTCTGTAAGCCCTATTTCCACGGCATGCTTCATCGCCGGCATTCTAATCTGGGAAGTTGCTCCGTCGATGAGAAATGGACATTTTGTTATATTAGCCACAAACTCGATGTATTTAATTAGGGCCTCAGGAGTTTCGCCGACAACGTCGAGAATGTATGGGTTCCCTGTTTTCTCGGAAAGTTCCTCCATCTTATTGATTAGAGCTTCAGCTTGCTTTTTGTCGAAGTCGCCTTTTACCTGATCGCTGACTATTTTATGCCCACTGTAGAAAATGCTTCCGATGAGAGCCGTTGGATACTCGCCTGGTTGTCCTCCGATGTTCACTCCAGCTATATTAAAGACTTTTTGCTCTTTTTCGAACTTAAACAAGCCAGCATCCCCTTACCTATATGTATCCAAATCTCCATGCAGCCAACCGTTAAATGCATACACTAAACCAAGGTTCCTCGTGGTGAGCCATGGCAATCGAGAAATTATCTGTTTGAACATGTCATATTTAAAGTTGACATCCAAGGTATAAATTTAATGAAAGTCCTGTTTAACTACTAAAAAGCATCAATGTCTCGAAAATCATGTGCACGCTTCAAGCCAACATTTGCAAATGCAGCGTTATTTGGAGGCACGAAGCACTGCCTTGTTCCTTATTTGTAAATTAGGGATAACCAGAACATTTTCAGACATTAAAGCCCTTTCCAAACATGACTGTTTATGAGAACGTTTTGGCAGCTGCTTCTTTTGGATGCACCGAGGATAAAGGTTTTTCTGACGCTAGGCAAGAGCTTAATCGAATACTGGAAAACCGGGAAGAGCATGACATGCGCTTCCAGTTTAACGGTTTTTGAGCTGAGGATGCTTGAGGTAGCAAGGGCGCTATCCACAAAGCCTAGACTCCTACTAGACGACGTAATGGCGGGTCTAAACCCCGTCGAGACAGCAAGCATGATTAAGATAATCAGGGAGCTACGTGATCGATCGATCCGCTTAACCACCTCCACGATCCCATTATCAGCGTCAACCACCACGAAGTCTCCGTCCCTCTTTACGATGGGACTTTAACACAACGCTTACAGGACTAAGCTCGGACATTTCACACTTTAATGAACAATCCAAAATCATCATCAACCCCTTAGAATCGTTGTCTTCTTGAGCTAGAAGTATGATATAGAAGATTGTTTGGCAAAATTTAAATGTCTTTCCCTTCTCTCTCAAAAAAGAGTATCAAAATGAGAAAGGAGGTGAAAACCTTATGGCGAAGAAGGTTTTGATGGCAACCCTTGCCTTGCTGGCTTTGTCCATGATGATTCCTCAAGGTCTCTCCTATTTCTATTTTAGACCTCCAATCGTTTGCACAGACTTGCTGGAATTTAACCTAAACCGTGGAAACCTTGTCGTGCTTGATGTCAGAGATAAAGGCGCGTATGATTTGGGCCACATTCCCGGAGCAATAAACGTTCCCGAGGGCATGTGGTATATAAATCCACCCTTTGGACCCGATCTTCCATGGATGGAAATGCCGTCTGAAGAGTACCTATTTGAGCTGATTGGCAATGCTGGCATAACACGCTATTCTTGGGTAGTTGTTGTCGGCGCTACAAGCGGCCCCCTAACTGTACCTGGTCTTCCGCCCCTAGCCCTTTATAGCACGGCCGGCATCACCCGAGTGGCCATAACACTACTATATGCTGGCGTTGAAGACGTCTCCATCCTAGACGGCGGATACGACAAATGGGCAATGGAAGGTAAACCAGTTTCCACAGATCCAGTTACACCGATACCCGTGACATATATGGGAAGAGTAGATGAGACAATGCTTGTTTCAGCAGAATATGTTGAATCGAAGATTGGAAAATCAATTATCGTTGACGCCAGAGATGAGATAGTTTACGATGGCACTATAACGGAGCCTTGGGCCCCTGATCCAGGGCATATTTCAACAGCTAGGAATCTGCCTACTCCTACACTTTGGAATGTTGAGGTCGACGGTGATTTTGCCATTTACATAACTTACAAAGATTTCTTGACCCTTTGGAGGATGGTTTCAAGCGTTGTTGGCTGGAACTGGTTTAAAGAGATAATTGTCTATTGCGGTGTGGGCGGGTATGCCAGTACAGTGTACTTTGTGCTGAGTGAAGTGCTAGGGTATAGGAACGTCAGAATCTATGATGGGTCAACGCAAGAATGGAATGGCATGCTACACAAACCGTTAGTAAAATGATAAAAGTTGATCCTATTTCCCACTCTTTTTTTGTTTGAAGTAACATCACTATTTGTGGATTTTGTAGAGTTGCTCTCCCTTTTCATTTGTTTTAGGTATTGCTATGACAAATTGGGCTCCTTTTCCATATTCGCCTGTTTCCTGGATTTTCCAACCGTATATTTTGCACAGTTTAGCCGTTAAATAAAGCCCGTAGCCCGTGCCTTTTCCGTAGCCTTCTTTAAAGATTCTGCCGTGTGTCACCGGAGATACCTATACCGTTGTCTTCGTAAACCAGTTTAAGCTTATCCGCTTCCTCTGTATAGTATATTTTTATTCGGCTAACCTTTTCACCATGCCTAAAGGGTTATCAACCAAATTCTAGAAAAGCGCGCGCGTTTTCAAAAGACTATGTTAAAAGAGGATTGTAAAAATTTGATGCTAGAGACGCAGATGTTTACTTCGGTGTAACGCTGGAAGCAGGTTGGACTTCATATGCAGGTCACATCCCAACTGCAAAAAGTTTGCCCACTCCATGGCTCTGGGACCTTACACTTGCTACTTACGCAACCTACAAAGATGCCGGTACCCTTAAGGAAATGGCTTCTGGTGTAGTTGGCTGTCCTGTGTTCTTCAAAGAAATAATTGTCTATTGCGGTGTGGGTGGCTATGCGAGCACAATGTATTTTGTGCTAAGCGAGGTACTTGGATATAAGAATGCAAAGATATATGACGGCTCGGCGCAGGAATGGACTGCAGATCCAACAGCACCTGTAGTCTTATATAGGTGGGAGTAAGACTGCGGGTTATTTCACCAAGCTACCAGATCCGACATCATCGATATCTCTCCTTTTTTATTGCTTAACCACAACATTCAAGACTTAAAGCCGCGAGGGTTATGGCGGGTGATGAACATCAGGGATGAGAAGAAATTGTTTATAAGTGACGAATACAAAAAAAAGATGCATGCCGCTACTTGAAGGAGAGAGAATAACTAAGCGCTTCGGGGGCCTTATCGCTCTAAATAATTTAGACTTTGATGTAGATAATGGCGCGATAGCTGGATTAATAGGTCCTAACGGAGCTGGTAAGACCACGCTCTTTAATGTAATATCTGGCGCGCTACCATCTACGTCTGGGGTGATGAAGTTTGAGGGAAGAAAAATTACCGGCCTTAAGCCACACCGAATTTGTAAGTTAGGGATAGCTAGGACTTTTCAAATACCTAAGCCGTTCCCTAACATGACAGTATTTGAGAATGTCTTGGCAGCTGCACTCTTCGGGTGCACTGAGGATAAAGGCTTTTTCGACGTCAAGCAAGAGCTTAATCAAATATTGAAAAAGTTTGGGCTGGCTGAGAAGTGCGTGATATCAGCCTGCAGTTTAACCGCGTTCGAGCAGAGGCTCCTCGAGGTTGTGAGGGCTCTCTCCACGAAGCCTAGGCTCTTACTGCTGGATGAAGTAATGGCGGGCTTAAACCCCACTGAGACAAGGCAGATGCTTGAGGTTGTTCGAGAATTACGTGATAACGATGGGATCACCATCTTCATGATTGAGCATAACATGCGTGCCGTAATGGAGGCAGCAGATCGCATCATGGTTCTCCATCATGGAGTGAAGATAGCTGAGGGGGCACCTGAAGAGGTAGCCAAGAACGCTGACGTCATTGAAGCCTATCTAGGTGAGGCTTATGCTCGAGGTTAAGAAGATAAGCGTATTTCGTGGAAGATTGCAGACTCTCTGGGACGTCTCCATTGAGGTCGAGAAGGGGGAGGTGGTGGCTATGATTGGTTCAAATGGAGCTGGTAAGACCACTCTGTTAAGTACAATAGCTGGCTTGCTTCAACCCTCCTCGGGTACCATACTCTTCCAGGGGAGAGAAATTAATGGTTTACCCCCTTACCAAATTGTAGGCCTAGGGGCCTCATATGTGCCAGAGGATAGAAAGCTCTTCCCTTACATGAAGGTGCGTGAAAACCTAAACTTAGGCGCTTATAGCTCTAGGGCGAGAGCGAGGAAGGGGGAGGCGCTTAAATTAGTCTATCAACTCTTTCCAGTGTTGAAGGAAAGGGAGAATCAGTTGGTTATGACGCTCAGCGGCGGAGAGCAAAAAATGTTGGCTGTGGCGCGAGGGCTAATGTCAAATCCAGATTTACTTATATTAGATGAGCCTTCACAGGGGCTAGCGCCTAAAATAACTATGGAAATATTTGAGGCTGTAGAGAAGCTTAGAAACCGTGGAATCAGTATTTTGCTAGCTGAACAGGATATTTATTCTGCCTTGAAGTTTGCTGATCGAGGCTACGTAATGGAAACTGGCAAAGTAACTTTAGAGGGAAAAGGCTCAGAGCTTCTAAAGAACAAGTATGTTAAGGAGGCATTTCTGGGGCTTTAGCTAGTTCTTTTCTCCCCATGAGCTTTGTCGCCTTTAGCTTTTCAACCATTCCCATTATTCCGTTTGGCATGAACAGAACGATGATTATTAGGATTGACCCGTAAATTATCGGGAAGTAAAAGGAGAAGGTTACCCGGAGATATTCGCTAAGCAAGGATAGGGTTATTGATCCTATTATAGGACCATAAGCTGTTCCAACCCCGCCAAGCAGCACCATTATAGCAGGAAGGAAGGAATAGTCGGTTTTAAAGGCTCCGTCCACGTTTATTGTTGGGAACCTTATCGCGTAGCTTCCTCCTATTAAGCCCATGCACATAGCGCTAATCGCGAAGCTTAGGGTTTTAAATAGGCTAGTGTTTACGCCAACATGGGCGGCGGCGTCCTCACATTCGCCTATCATTTTCAACGCAAGGCCAAATTTAGACCTACGTAAGAAAGTGGTCAAAAGAAGTATTGCAAGCGTGGTTATTAATATCGAAAAATATGTGATTTGGGGATCCCCAAATTCCAGAGGACGGAGAATTTGATAGACGCCCGCTTTTGTCTGCCACCATCCAATAACGCCTTTAACTAGCTCACCAACCCCGAAGGTAGCTATGGCAAAGTATATACCCTTTAGCCTTAAAGTTACCGAACCAATAACTAAGGCCAATGCAAAACTTATTAGCCCAGCTAAAAGTACAACAACCGGCAATGGTAAAATTGGGTAATAACCCTTAGACATACTAAGGTTCAGGTATACAGCAGTGAAATATAATCCCGTTCCAGCGAAGGCAACGGATCCCAGCGAGATATATTTTGTGAGACCTGAGAAGAAATGCCAACTTATTGAGAGCGTCACCCACACAAGAACGGCTTGTAAAATCAATGTACGGTAGCTTCCTAGAAAGTATGGGGCAAACGCTAATACTATGAGAATTAGCGGAATAGGAAGAATTTTTGTTAAGTTCACCATCTTACCTTTCAGCATAGCTATCTCCCAAAGAATCCTTTAGGTCTAATTATTAGCATTATGATGAGGAAAGCATATACGACTGGCATGGTTAATAGGGAATCCGTTTTCATGCAGGCATAATAAACGAACCCAATAAGGAAACCTCCCAGCAAGCTGCCGATGAAGCTTCCTATACCGCCTATAACTATAACCGCCAAAGCGATGAAAGTATATTGTGGTCCTGTAAGGGGGCTTAAATTCGGATAAATCATGGACAACAGTGAACCTCCCAAGGCGCTCAGAAGAACACTTAAGCCAAAAGATACCATATGAACCTTGGAGATGTTGATTCCGACTACCTGAGCGCCTGTGGGTTCTTGAGCGGTGGCCCTCACGGCTAAGCCTGCACTTGTGGATCGCAACATGATATACAGAAGTACGCTAATGATTATGGCCATAACCGCAGCTACTATCCTGTTTAACTCCAACCTTTCTCCCATTATGTATATGGTTTCATTGAGATAAGGGGTGCCTGAATACATGAGTTTGGGGTAAAATTTGATTATGATTAGAATCACGTTCTGAATGACGAATAAGAGGCCAAAACATGCTAAAAGCGACCTGAACTCAAGCTCTTCAGCAGATTTGGACAGATGAACCAGCTTTCGAAAAACAATTATATGAATTAAAACTCCTAGAACGAACACCGTGGGTCCGCTTATCGCGAGAGAAACCACTGGATTGACACCATAAAGTTGGAAGACAATGGAAGTTATGAAAGCACCAAGCATTAGGAATTCTCCGTGAGCTATATTCAATATTCTAGTAACACCATATTGGAGGTTGAGGCCGACGGCTATTAGGGAAAATATTGCCCCATTAATCGAGCCTCTAAAGATTATGTCCCACAAAAATCACACCTCCACCTTTTTTTAAAAAAAAGAGGGGATAGCCATCCTAGTGATAGCGGTTTTTCTCAACATAAGAGATCCCCCAGTTATACCGATTATCCTGTTTACTATCTTTATCATACCGATTATTCTCTTTACCATCTCACACCATTATTTAAGACTTGCGCGTATTGGTGTATGCTATAAAACAAAACTCCGCATAAAAAAGTGATAGAGACAATTAAAGAAATCTCAGCTCGTTTAAGGCTTTTGCGGCTTCTCGCTTTTCCCACAACGCTTTGAGCTGCACCATCAGTTTGGAACGCCAAGGCTCATTTTGAAGGTTAAGAAGCCCGATAAAGGTTCTGGAAGGCCCTAGTTCGTCTACTCCCTACATCAGAAATTAGAAATAGCTTCTCGAGAGAGAAACTAATTGAATTTTGCACGAAAAGAAAAAACGCTTTCAAAAACTTGGGAAAACAAATAGCAGAACACACAGAAAGCCCTTAAAAGTCTTCTAAAAATTGAAAATTAAAAGGATTAAACAGCATAAGCTTGTAGCTTTGCGTGCGCAAAAGGAGTTGTAGCAAGCATTTTAAGAATGAAATCAACTATATGCGCTGGAGATGAGAAATGGGGAAAGCAATTGTGACAGTTGCATTGATACTTCTCCTGACAGGAATCGTTTTAGCGGTTTCCATACAGGAATCTCACACTGAAGAAAGTATATTAGATAGGTGGGATCCCATAACACCTTCAAAATTATATCCAACGAATGCCACAGGTTGGGCTTTTATGGAATTAACATCAGATGGGACTTTTTTGGAATTAAATGTATCCGCTTCGGATGTTGTGAGAGTGAGAATAGGAAATCTTATAGCTAATGTTAGTGGAGAACCAACCTGGGCAAAACTCATATTTAATGATACTGGAACGAACTTTACTCAAAGAATTACAATCGCTGAACCCTACGCTAATTTTCTGGAAATCGAAAACGAAGGGACAAATATCGTCAATATTTCGGGCGATATAAAAAAGATAGGAAATATACGCCAAACCGTCTACCCCTACTCGGGATTAGGAACTTTAGCGGCGCTATTCGGTTTGATCTTGTTAATCTATGGAGTCTCGGCCAAGCCTAAGAAAAGGCGTTTTCAAGGGAAATCTAGAACGTCTACACTTTAAGACTTAGTGGCGCAAAGATCTTCTGATTTCGTCTTGAGGTTTCTCTAATGGCAGCGCTGCACCCCTATCAATAGTGAAAGAAATGTTTTTGTCAGGGACATCCACGATAACAGTCTTATCTTTTCCATATGGAAGATTAATTCTCATTCGATTACCTACTATCGATATAAGCTAAAGTGTAATATTTTGATTTCGTAGAAGAACGAAGCAATTAAAATAAGTTATCATATCAAGTAGAATCAACTTCAAGATACGCTTCGATGCACACGCATTCATTCTTCTCCCTTCTCTTTTCTACGAATATGTAATTTTAACACTTGAAGCTTCAGAAACTTTGTCCTATCTGAGCAACACAAAAAAGGAAGTAGAAAAAAGGGAAGTTAAGGGAAAGCTTTTTTTCCAAAGTCTCTAGCTACTGCGTATAGGTCTGATATGTTTACCTGCCCGTCTCGATTTACATCAGCTTCAAACCTGTATCTTGGCTCTCCTGTCTTACTCCCAAACGCTTTAGCTACAATGTATAGGTCAACAATGTCAACTTTTCCATCCCTGTTCACGTCTGCCACATTTGCCCATGACCATGGAAACTTTGGATAGATTATTTTCGCTGTTGCTCGATCGAGCGGCCAGATGACGTCCATCATTTGTCCGCCGTGCCACTGGGTTAAAGTTCCATGGTTTTCAACCTGTGGACTTTGACCGGGTCGGAACTTGAACTTTCCTACTATGGTGTCGAATGTTTCTGTTGCAAGCGCATCTCTTATCTTTTCTCTATCGAGGCCATACTTTTCAACTGCCTTGAAAAGGCACTCAAGACCAGCGTAGAACACTCCTGACGCGGGGAATGGTAGATAGGGAAAGCCTGCCTTTGCTGCTGTATATTCTAAATGATGTGCAATCCACGCTTGCAGTTCTGGAGTGTTGAAGGTTGTAGCGGGGAAGCCATTATAGTAGGCGAGTCCCGCAAACTCTCCTGGGGTGAATTTAAATACGTCGTACACGAGAAATGGAGTTTCCAGCGCTGGGCCATGTACTAGAAGTTTCGGATTGTAGTCTTGCGTTATGCATTGACGTACAAATGTCGCGGCTTCATCATAGCTACACATAATGGCAACATCGACATCTGCGTCTCTAAACTTGCTTATGAATGGGGTCCAGTCAGTGGGAGGCGTCATCCAGGAGTAACTGTCGAAGACGGGTACTTCAATCCCCGCAGCAGTAAGTCCATCTCTTATTGCTTCGGAGTGTTCTATGCCGTGTTCGTCTGAGCGGTAGGCAAATCCAACTCGGCTAATTTTCTGATCGGGGGATGCAACCTCCTCATTTATGTATGTGATGAGATCCACAAGATCTTTTGCATCCTCCCTTGGTTGACCAAGCGTTACGAAGAAATACTTGTATGTACCAGCTTGTAACAGATCCTGGAGTGTGTTTGAACCAACCGTTAGGCCAACCACTGGGTATTTGCTGGTCTCAAACAGCGGGAGTGCTGCAACGTTGAAGGCTGTACTCCAAGGTGCAAAGAGAAGATCAACTTTGTCCTCAGTTATGAGCTTCTCAAGATTCGTTAGACTTTGAGCAGGATCATACCCATCGTCATACTCTATATATCGAATGGGCAGCATAATACCGGACACATTAAGGCCGCCCTTCGCATTATAATCGTCAATGACCATTTTGTAATAGAGATGATGTACTGCAGCAGTAGCGGGTACAGCCCCCGGCCCCGTTAGTGGGTGCGACCATCCAATAACTATTTCAGTCTTCTGCGGGCGCGCGACTGGTTGAATGCTAAACATCAACATAGCTAGCAGTGAAAGCACTATTGCCGATACTATCTTCTTTCTCATTCCTTTCCCCTCAATTAAATCGACAATTAATTTAACCATAAAAGATACTTATAAGGCTTATGAAACATTCTTTCACTAAACCCAACAAAGGCTATTTGCATTATTAGTTCCATCAACAGTTAACGGACATAGTTCCTTGTGACTTCATCTGGATTTATCCTTAAGCTAGAGGACTAACCAATTTCCCTCATTTTCATATTGAGAATCTTAATTCTCAAGTCATAAATCTCTTTACAAAATGTGTCAATAAGACAAGTCATGTCAAAGCTCTGAGGAGTAGAACTAACTTCCATAGAATCTTATAAACTGCGAGGTACAACGCATAGAGTGCGAGAAAGAAGAGATCCCAAATTCAGATTGAGGACTCCGGGAGATATCACGAGAAAACCTGGGTTCAAATCCCACCCCTGGCACCTACAGCAAAAATGAGGAATGCGCGGTTCGCGATATCGCCATCAACGAGCTTATTAGGCGAGGTTTTCTTTTCCGCAATAAGTTAAAATTCCTCACTTCCTCTTTCTGAACACTTGAATGTTGTTCATTATGAAGTAGTCGAATCAAGCTTTGGCTAGTTCGTATGCTTCTTCCAAAGTCTTGGCGACTCTCACGTGGTAAAAAGAGCAGCTCAGTAAGTCCATAAGTTTATATTTGAAGGTCAATCACTACTAATTTTCTGAGGGTAATATATGTGGGAAATCACATTCCCTAGAACTATAGCTGCAGGCGAAGGCGCGCTGGAGCACCTGAAGCGCATTAAGGGAAAACGGGCTTTAATCGTTACAGGTAAAATAGTTAGAAAGATAGGCTTTGTAGATAAAGTGGCAAACTACCTGAAGGAAGCTGGAGTGGAAGCAGAAGTTTTTGAGGTTGAACCTGAACCTTCCGTGGAAACAGTAGTGAGAGGAGCCGAGTTTGCTAGGAACTATGGGCCAAGCTGGATTATAGGACTTGGGGGAGGAAGCAACATAGATGCTGCAAAAGTTATATGGGTACTTTACGAACGCCCAGACTTGGAAGTGGCATCGATAAATCCCTTCATAGAGCTTGGGATGAGAAAGAAAGCCCGTTTGATCT
>Ga0315308_1001439_pt1 | contig 13654 bp, 11 predicted proteins | sample TDP3_MG_FD_203078 | JGI IMG/M metagenome (GOLD analysis project Ga0315308, IMG submission 203078) | Freshwater sediment microbial communities from Lake Towuti, South Sulawesi, Indonesia - TDP3 | ecosystem: Environmental > Aquatic > Freshwater > Lake > Sediment | place: Indonesia: South Sulawesi... | reverse complement strand
GTACCGATCAGCTCCCATCGCCTTCACCGCGTACTCACCGCACCCCGCCACCTCCGTCTCACGCAGCCCCGGTTCGATAGCCTCAACCATTGCCCGCATGCCGCAGGTCGAGATTTTAGCTGCAACGCGCATCAGCTCCTGTTCGCTCTCGCTCTTGTTGTACCTCAAGTCCAGAAGTATGTCGCTGGTATCAACCAGTTTTCCGTGCCGTGCCACCAGGTTGGTGATGCTCGTAGGCACTATGTCTGGAAGCGTCAGCATGCCGATGGTGGAGACGTCTTGCCCGCAAGCCTCAAGCAGGACCTCCTCAAGCCGTGAAAAACTGACTCCGGGGTAGTCCTCCTCCGGTATCTTGAACTCGACAAGATTCCGGTACTCCCCGACCTGCATCATCTCCTCGGCGTACATCCTCCCCTCAGGCCCACCTATCAACAGGACCTTGTCAGGCCCGACAACCACGGCAGCACTCTCAATCTGTGGATCATAGCCGGTGAGCCAACCGGTATCTCCTGGCCGCATCTCGTTTCCATAGGCGAACCCGCAGGAAAGTCCCCTCTTCTCGAGCTCTCCCCTGACGCGCTCCACCCTTTCCTCGAACTCGCTCCGCTGTATCCTCACGGTGAGATCGAGCTGCGGCAGAGATTCCACGAAGTCTTTCACGTCAAACCTCATCTTCTTTCGTGTTGAAACGCCCTCCAGACTTCTTAATAGTTTCCCCGAATCATTTTTCTCCTACCGAATCTATCGCATGTATCTCACGAGGGGCGGTTCAAGAGCAGGCGGTGTCAATAGTGATCTCGGGCAGGGAGAGAATGCTGCGCACAATACAGCACGAAGAACCAGACAGGGTTCCTGTGTTCGAGCCCTACGGCGTTCATCCCCCCACAGCAGACGTTGTGCTTGGAAGGCCGTGTATAGCAACCGATGCCCGGCGTAAGGTGCAACTACTGGCTTCAGGAAAGGTCGCCCAGCTAACGAGAAGCCTGGCGATGGATCACTATGAGCTTGTGAAGAAGCTGAAGTTCGACGCCGGAGTGATAGCAATCCCCCCCGCGGGAGATGGCGAAGCTTTCTCCAGCCCGCGGATCATAGACCAGAACAGTTGGATAAACAAAGAAGGAACTGTCTTCAGGATGAGGGACGGGGGGATACCGTATGAATCAGACTCTCCGTTGGTTCGAGGGGGAATCGACGCCTTCTACGAACACGTCAAGAAGATAGAGGAGGCCAGCCTGGATGAATGGGAAGAACAGTTAGCCAGCGGCTTCCATCAATATGAGATGAACCTGGGAAAGCGATGGAGACAACTAGACGTCATGGTTTACACCAGCGTCAACGGGACAGGCGTGCCTCCCTACGGAGGCTGGTACCCACTGTATCTAATGTGTTTCCATCTTCGCCCCGATCTCATCAGGCGTTACCTAAAACAGCACTTGAAACTCGTCCTAGCCTACGGGAAACTGGCCATTGAGTTGGGGGCGGAATTGATCTTCGCAGGAGGGGACATAGCGGACAACCACGGACCAATGCTTCGCCCGCAGCACTACAGCGAGTTCCTCCTGCCCGTCATAAAGCAGATTACGAACGAGTTTCACAAGAAAGGGGCTTTCGTATTCAACTCTTCAGACGGGAACCTTTGGTCAATCGCAGACGACTACTTCGTCAACTCGAATGTAGATGGATTAATGGAAATCCAGGTAACCGCGGGCATGGACTTGAGAAGGCTCAAGAAGCTCCACGGAGACAGGTTATGCTTCAACGGCAGCGTGGACTCTCAGCACACGCTCGTATGTGGCACCCCCGAAGACGCTGCTGAAGAGACCAGAAGCGTGATAGGGACACTTTCTCCTGGAGGAGGTCATGTCCTAAGCTCCAGTAACAGCATCCACCCCGGCGTTAGGCCCCAGAACTATTTCGCTATGCTGGACTCAGCCAAGAGATATGGCAGGTATCCGCTCCGTAGTTTGTGAATAACCCACAGGTCAGAAAGGTGAGGAAAGAAGGGAACTCCAAGATCACGATTCTCGTGAAGTGTACTCTGATCGATCGATCGCGATGGGCTAAAGAGTTCAGAGCCTCCAACAAGCCTTCCATCTAGAGGTTTCTATGAGCTAGGATAGACGCACAAATCGATCGATCGAATCCTATAGCAAAGGTCGAACCTGCCAAAAAATGGGTTGGGGGTTTACGTCAAAGAACCTGACTAAGCCACGCCTATTATTGGGCGCAACAGTCTTTGTACTTTTTGCCGCTTCCGCAATCGCATGGATCGTTGGGTTTGGGCTTAGCCTTCCTTTTCCCGGAACTTCCAGAAGACATTGCGCTATCCCCCGGTCGAGGTCATAACGTCGGATATTTATGGCTAGCGTTCAGGTCCAGGTCAGAGCCGATCGGTCCATCTGCCGGGCCGCGTATGACTGGTTCACGACGATCAGACGTCGCAGCTACCCGGAATTGATTGATGGACCTCGATGCACGCACTTTTATCCTCGGGAGGAGTACGAGAAGTGGGAATGCCGCAGGCGTTGAGGGGTTGAGCTCATGAAAAAGAGATCAACTGCCCTATATCAGATTACAGATTATCCCGCGGATCGGTCGAAGCGTAGGAGTCCCTGGAGGGCGAAGCCGGGCAACCAACGGGTGAGTACTCGGAGGCGTAGCGTTTGAGTGTTCAGATTCTACTCACGGCGGACAACCACCTGGATCCTCCCGTAACTCAGTTTGGCCCCAAGCGGATGCAGCGCAAAGCAGACTACCTTAGGTGCTTCGAAACAGCCATCAGCTACGCCCTCGAGAACCGACCAGACCTCTTCCTGGTCTCTGGAGACCTCCACGACGTAATACTTCCCCGCAACCCACCGAGAGCACTCATCATGCGGCGCTTCCGCGAGCTATCAGAGAGAGGGGTCCGCGTTTTCCTCATCGGAGGACACCACGACACCCCAAGAGCGGTGGAGCACGGAAACTCTCCTCTAGCGGTGTACAGTAACGCAGGTTACGCCACCTTCTTCCAGAACACAAAGACCCCTGAGACAGCTTCTGTTGACGTATCGGGTCTACGCGTGTCCATAGCCGGGCTGAGCTACGACTTCAGCCTCCCATTCGACGCCGACCCACTCAAGGGCCTAAACATCCAGCCCGAGGGAGACATCAACATGCTGATGATCCACTACCCCATCGAGGGATTCCCTAGCTACTTCGGAAACGAGCCCCGCGTCGGAGCGTCCTCCATTCCACCGGGATTCCACCTGATCGCTGCAGGCCACCTCCATCGCCACCAGAAGGGCGTCGCAAACGGCGTGCCTGTCATCTACCCGGGAAGCACAGAGAGGAAGTCCTTCCTGGAGGAAGGGGAGGAAAAGGGGTTCGCATGGATCGAGCTCGACAAGAATGGCCTGGTCTCAGACGACTTCATAGAGACCCCGGCCAGAGAAATGAGGACCCATAACTTCAACATCCCCAAGAATGGCAATGTGTCAGAGGCCCTGAGAGCAGAAGTCCGAAGATTCGTTGATCCAGAGCTGATCTTCCGTGTCAAGGTCCAGGGCGTCGTGGAGCCGCAACGCCTCACGACCTACCGGCGCCCCCAACTCCAATCCGAGTTCTCCGACGAGTTCTTCTGGGTTGACTTCGATGAGAAAGAGATGCAGATCCTCACAGCCGGTCCGATCCAGGCTTTCCCAAGAACGACGCCTCGAGAACAGCTCCGACAGTACTATTCAAGAATGATCCAGCAAGCAGAGGACGAGGGCGTCAGGAAAGATCTACGCGAGGCCTTGGCGGTGAGTGAACAGATGCTTGAAGAGGAGGGAGCCTGGTGAGACTCATCTCTCTGTACGCCAACAACTTCAAGAAGCTCAAGCTTCACGAACCAATCTACTTCCCAGATGGAATAACCCTCATTGCAGGACTGAACGAAAGCGGCAAGTCGACCGTACTGGACGCAATACTGTACGCACTCTTCGGCCGCGTGGTCCGGCCGCGAAGCGTCCCACGAAACGAGGACATCCTGGCCTATGGCACAGACAAAGCAACGGTCACCCTCAGGTTCTCCATCGACAACAGGATGTTTGCTGTGAGAAGGGAGATCTACAGAAACACCCCAAATAAGGCCGCCCTGAAGGAAATATTGCCGGGCGGACGATCAAAGCCCATCGCAGACGGATACAAACCCGTCACTCAGGAAGTCGAGAAGCTCCTGGGAGGCATCACCTATAACGAGATCGTGGCTAGCAACGTCGTCGCCCAGAAGGACCTCAACCACCTTATGGAACAGAGCAAACAGGAACGGAAGAAGGTCATCAACATCTTCCTCAACCTAGAGAGCTTCAACGACGTCCTCGACAAACTCAACGAAGAGAGGAAAGACCTCGAGGGAACTGTATCCAGGCCAGGCCGCATAACCGTCGAAGAACAGTCCCTAGGTCAGCTACAGAAAGAACTCGAGGAATACAGGCAAGGCCAGGAGGAACTCAAGAAACGACAGCAAGAGGGTCAAGCCCTAACAACGGAGCTAGAAACGCTCCGAGAAAGTCAGAGGGCGACAGAATCTCTCTACACGAATCTCCAAGAGTACGACGGAGCCCTCACCGAGAAGAACAACCTAACAACAGAAATCAAAGGGGTACAGGAGCTGCTGAAGAACATAAATGCACAGCTCAAGGACCTGGAAACCAGGCAACATCAACTCGAAGAAACGAAAGAGGACCTCGAGACATACGACGACCTCGACCGGGCGGAGACAGCACTCAGCAGCACACAATACAAGCTCGAAAAGTTGATGGGCTTGGTCGCAAAGCACAGAGCAGCCACCGAGCAGCGCGACGCAACCTTCGCCAAGATGCAGGACATCGAACAGAAAATGCCGAAGGGGCCGGAAGCCGAACGCGACCTCGCAGAGCTAGAGCAGCTCCAAAGCCGGAAACCCCGAACATGGACATACGTTCTTGCTGGCGGAGTCCTCGCACTTGCAGCCCTCGCGGCCTATGTCATCCTCACCAATCTCGCATTATCGATCACCCTCGCAGCCCTCGGCGTCCTGTTCTTTGCCCTTGTAGGCAGAGAGACATCCAAGATGACCCGCCTCACAACGCTGCAACGGAGATACCAGGCATCGCTATCCGGGCAGATCGCGCTGACCGGCCTCAAGATAGATCTATCACGAACAGACCGAGAAGCAGAAACGCTTCAGAAACAGATATCGGAAACCGAGGCAGAACTTTTCAGCTCATCCGCATCAATCCCCCGATACTCAAAGCTCTATGAGAACATGAAATCACAGGGCTCCACAAACATCGCACGAGCAATGATCACCCAGCTGCAACAAGACAAACAAGCAAGGCGAACCCTCCAAGACCGAGCAGAGGCCCTCTCAAAGGATCTGGCAGCTCGACCCGACTTGGAGAACCGGGCCACCTCTGAAGAGGCAGCCCTCAAGTCGTTACAGAAGAAAATAGGCGTGATCACGTTTCCGAAGCTCCCAGAGAGCGTCGAGTTCTCAAGGGACCTCCTACAGAGCACCGGCCACAAAAGGGACGAACTCAACGCAGCGATCTCCAGAAAGGCAACCCTCCTAGAGCAGACCAAGAACCGCGTCGAGGAGGTGCGCAGATACCTGGCGGAACACAAGGACATTGAGGAAAGGACAAAGGAGCAAGGACAGAATGTGGAGAAGCTGAGGCATCGCCTGAGCGTCACGAAGCTGGCGGTCAACGGCATAGAGAAGACTACGGAGGCGCTCCGAGACAGAGTGAGACCGAGCGTGGAGAGCTACATGAGTTTGATCCTGCCGACCATAACGTCAGGACGGTACAAGGCCGTCCAACTGGACGAACAGTACAACCTGCGGGCATACGACCCCGAAGCAGGCGAGTTCAAGCCAAAGGAGGTCTTCTCCGGAGGCACAGAAGACCAGCTGCTCCTCTCAATGAGGCTGGCTTTCGCATTGGCGCTCCTGCCAGAGGCCAAAGGTCGCCACCCAGAATTCCTCTTCCTTGACGAACCCCTCGGCAGCTCTGACGACACCCGGCGAAGCGGCATCATCGAACTCCTCCGTTCAGACCTCTCCAAAAACTTCAAACAGATATTCCTCATCAGCCACGTCGGGGGACTAGAATCAGATTTTCAGACAATGATAACACTTGATGAAGGGCGCGTCGTGGAACGCTCAACGGTGTCATTGATCGATCGTGATAGATCATGAGCGTATATGAAAGGTTCGCGAGGTTCTACACAAGAGGGCCATACCCTCTGTATAGCGAGAGAATGGCCGAGACAGTTAGTTCCGTGCTTGAACGATTCGGTGCACGACCACGAGCTATCCTAGACATGGCTTGTGGAGAAGGGACGTTCGCCGTGGCGATGGCGAAGAAGGGCTTCCAAGTGACAGGTGTCGACCGGTCGTCACAGATGCTAAAGTTTGCCAGAGAGCGAGCTGAACGGGAGAATGTGCAAGTGGAGTTTTTCCTTCAGGACATGCGTTCCCTCCATTTTGAAGAAAAGTTCGATCTTGTAACTTGCTGGTATGACAGCCTCAACTACCTCTTAGAGTCAAAAGATTTGGAAAGTACATTCGCGGTCGTGTATCGTGCTTTGAGAGCAGATGGGATTTTCATCTTCGATATGAACACCATCTACGGACTTGCCGTCGGATGGCAACGACATCCTTCGCTCGTTCAACAGGACACTCCTGAGATCTTTGAAGTCCACCGTCACGAATATGATTTTGAGAGAAACCTAGCTACTGCAATAATCACTGGATTTGTCAAGGAAGGGAACAAATGGGTTCGGATAGACGAAAAGCACCACGAACGGGGGTACTCGCTGGGCGACATCAGGAAGTGCCTGAAGAAATCTCGATTAAAGGAGCTTTCATGTTGGGGGAATCTGCAGGAAATGAGCGAACTCGAACCTGATAATGGTCGAGTGTATTTCGTGATGAAAAAGGAGAAGGGATAAACCGAGAATATGCAGTATGTCGGTCGGTCGGTCGATAGGCACTCATTGTTTCCTCGACATCTTTCTTGATATGAAAGTGATTTTTCACCCATTGATCGATAGGTTCTGCGATCTGGGTTCCACGTCTAAGTTGATAAGGCTGCGTTATCGTCGTTGATGATCGCGCAGTCATCGAGACTGATTCTGATTGGACGGTTTTTGGAGAGGTCGACGATTCTACGATCGATCCTCCGAAGCTCCTCCAGAATGTTTTTCCGACGCTTCAGCATGCACTGAATCTTTGATCTCGTTTCTGTGCTGCGGGAGAACGAGCCGGGGGAGGTCATTCACCTTTATGCATTGTGAGCCGTCATATAGGCAGACAGTTCAAGGAATCTTGGGTTTCAACCAATTCCCAACAGCATGCGAACACCCTTGATGAGAAAGAGGAACAATCATTAGTGCTGGATCAAGACATTCGCGGGACCGAGATCGCTCGCTCGCCCGTCAGCTTGTCAATTGAACCACGTCCTCGTAGTTGTGGAGAAACTTATCGATGTACGTCATGCCTGGTGGTATCGTCAAGCCGGGGCCGACCTTGGTTCTTATGAGCCTACAACCCTTTCTGACATGAACAGCGTTGCCTATAACCGAGGTTGATTCAATATGTGTAGCGGCGTCACTTGTTGATTCTACAACAACCGTCCTGCCTAGAATGCTGTCTGATATGTGAGCGTAATCCCCAATCTTTGCGGCATCCATGATGGCCGACCTTTCTACGTTTACATGTTCACCGACTATGCAAAAATTATCTATGTTTGAGTCTGAAATCTTCGAATAGTCCCCTACTCTGGTGTGTCTACCAATCAGGGCAGCGCCCTCTATGTACAACTTGCTTTCTCTGACTTTCTTCGCTATCTCTTCCCGCCTCCTGACTGATTCCTCACTGTATCCCTGAACCCAAACGTTTCTGTTGGGCAGAATTCTTTCTTCCAGGATTTTTATGTCCAATGCCCCATGGAGAAGATCGTGCATAGCTTTCAGATACATTTCTGGAGTGCCGACATCGTACCATACCTTGAGCTCGTAGCCGTAGACCGGGAATCCTCTGTCCACCAGGTGTGGAATCAAGTCAAAGCCGAAATCGAGCCTCCCTCTCTCTTCCATTGTCTTTCTCACCTCTTCACCTTCAACAATCTTCCTAGCTTCCGGTGACAGGAGGTAGATGCCTGCATTAGCAAGATTACTCGGTGCTCTCTCCGCCGAAGGCTTCTCGATAAACCTCCTTATCCTAAGATCCTTATCCAACTCGGCTATGCCATATTCTTCCACCCTTTCCACCCTTGCTAGGGCAATTGTCATCAATGCTCCCTTTTCTTCGTGCCTTCTTACAAAGTCACCTAGATCTATATCGAAGATATTGTCTCCCTGGACAACAAGGACTGGATCACGAACATCATAATATTCCGTGTTCAATCTATACGAGTCGGCGCTTCCCAAGTCATCCATGTTGGGTTGATGCTTAATGTGAACTCTAGGCTCGATCTTGTACTTTGCCGAGAACCCGACCCCTTCCGCATACTGGTCGAAAAGATTCGTATAGTTAGTGTGACCAAGCTCTCCGAAAATGAAGTTCCTGACGCCTTGTTCAGCCAGCATCGCCATCGAGTATTCGATCAACGCCCTATTCAAGAACCTGACACAAGGCTTTGATATGTCGTGTGTCAGAGGTCTCAACCTTTTGGCCTGACCACCGATCGGAATGAAACACCTGAGTTTCTCGATGTCCATGCTGTAATCTAAGTTGAAAGCAAGACTTATGTTTTATCCCTTGTAGGACCGCGGCTACTCGGTCGCGGTCGACTTATCGCCGGAGAGAGCACGTTGGATGATTGACCCGGAAGAGATCAAGAGCGGGGAGTATGCGAGAGAAATGCAGAACCATCTTTGCTCTCTCTTTTCCAACTTATTTCGAGGCAAACGTAATGGGGATATCTATATAAAGGCGATTTCATCAATGCAGAACGGTGGCCTGTTTGATCGACTCATATGAGTTCGGCATGGTAGTGATAGATGGAAAGAGGTACGCAAGCGATGTCATAGTCTTTCCCGACAGGGTCTTTGATGGTTGGTGGAGAAAAGGGGGACATCGTCTGCATATCGACGATTTGAAGGAAGTACTGAACGCCGAACCTCAACCGGAGGTGCTTGTCATTGGAACCGGCTATTCTGGGCTTATGAAAGTCTCGAATGAGGTGGAAGAGGCGTTGAGGTCCAGGGGAATTCAGTTCATAGTTCAACCTACAGAGCAAGCGTGTCAAAGCCTTAATAGACTTTTGAAATCTGGGCGAAGGGTAGTAGCAGCCTTCCATCTAACGTGTTAGCGCGCCAAACAAGTCCACTGCAATGCTGATCGATCGATCGCGATCGAACAGAATCTTTTGGTTTGGTCAATAGTTTACTGGGCTCAGGAGCGAGCCGAGGAGTGCAGTGAGCATTGATCGATGGCGCATCATAGGTTGATCAACAAAACTATATATTTCGAGACTGCAAATGTTTGAAGTGAGTGATTATGGCCTGCTATTTCAGGCATATCCACCACATCTTCAAGAAAGCCGGGATAGAGGTTACGGCTGAGAACAAACGAGAAATCGACAGAGTCATTCACGGGATTGTACATGTAAAGTACAAGAATTGCCCAGCTGCCTGGAGAGAAGTGAAGAAGAGAATAGCAGAGAATGAGGAAGGCTTCGTCTCAGAACTGAAAGAGGCACTGACTAAGCATGCGTAAACTAGTTTAGAGTAAGCAACATGCAAGACCCGTAGGCGATCTGGGCTGTTTCGACCGACCGAGCCGACAGGAGCGGCTCCAACCGTCTCGACGGCGATCGCATCTCTACCAACTGAGATAATGTCTGCCCTTGTTCCTTTTCCCGAACAAGAAAAATCATTGGAGCCATGCTAAGGCTGTTAGTGATGGCGCTTACAGTGGGATGATTCTTCTTTTTTCGGTCGAAAGCTCCGGGCTCGATGACTACAGATCTCCCCGCCGTGTTCAAGTCGTCTACTCTTCCAATGAGATTGACCACCCGTCCGAGAGATTCTTGATCGTCTTCGTTCAGTCCAACTACGGCAACCTTGATACCACACCTAGACCCTCAGATGAATGATTGTTGATTTGAACCTCTTTTTGGTTGTTATGCTTTCGCAGCACCTTGATCAATCGACTCGATCGTACTCGCTTCATCCAGCTTCTGTCGATTGGTCAAAACAAACTGCCCCCCAGTTTCTCACAGATGCCCTCTTCTACCGTCGAGTTCTTGTCACCCAAGTCCCATTTTCGGTTCTTATGCATGATTCCCCCTCTAGGTCGTAGCGGCTCGCATGCCCACTTGGGGAACGACGTGCCCCATCTATCCGGAAAGAACACCGGGCGCGAGTGTGACCGAGACTAGGTCAAAAGTGAAGACTTCGCCTTTCTTGTTCTCAGCCTTGAAGTGTGTGGCGAACCCGAAGTTGCCGATCTTCGCGAAGACCCACTCGACGTACTTCGTGTCCTTTGCGGGCTCATAGAGTGGGTTGGGATCGAACCGGAACTTCTCGACGGCGAGGGTGGTGGGGCCGAAGGACTTAGTCTCGCTGCCCTGGTACGTAACGACGCCTACCTCACTAGAAACCTTCCAGTACTCCTGCCACGCCCAACCGTATCCCCCGAAGGTGGCGAACGGCACCATCAGGAGGCCCAGCATGCCTTGCATGTACCCAGCCATCTCGCCGGTTACTGTGCTTCCACCGACCTCGGCTTGCTTGACGGCGCCGTCGATCTGGGAAATCCAGACGGTGAAGTCCTGCGTCTCCTCGTTGGCGTATTGGACCTTGACCTTCCAAGTCGGCACTCCTTCGACCGTTTCCTCGCCGAGGACCTCGTAGCTGTAGCTCCAAACTTCTGCGTCGCTTGTCCACCGATACGTCATCGACGTTGCGACCTTGAAAAGATCCGCCACGCTACTTAGCGAGAGGTACTCGACCTGGGGGAGCGTGGCAGTGGACGTTGTCTCAACTGTCTCGGTCGTTTCCTTGGTTGACTCGGACGTTGTAGTGGCAGTTTTGGTCGCTGTTGGAGATGTGACTGAGCTTGTGGTTTTCGAGGTGGTAGTTGGAGTTGTTGCTGTTGTCTGTGTCGTCTTCGGCGTTGTTGGAGTCGTCTCAGTTGTCGTTGGCTTCGGAGTCGTAGTGGTGGTTGTGGCTGTGGGCTGGGGTGGTCCCTTGGGTAGAAGCATGTAAGCGGCCCCCGCGATTATGACGAGGACGACGATTATTCCGATTAGCAAAATTCGAGAAACGCTTGAGGTGTTTCTCATTCCGTGTCGCGGAGACATGCCGATCGACGGCTAGGGTTCCTTATAGCCTTTGGTCTACACGATGAAGCGTCTGAGGCCTGCACCTCGCGTCAGGTCGGTCGATTGAACCCTTGCTTTTCTCTGGTCCTGATCCGCTGCGCCGGAGCTCTCACGCACAGGCCGGTCGATCGATCGGAGGCTGATCGTCTCCGAGTTAGGCAGCACCTCAGATGGTCTTCAGCGTGGCAGGTGGGATGCCTTCCACCCACCTGGCTCCATCGTGGTACACCCATTGACCCGTTCGAAAGTCAACGGTCCAAAACTTGCCCAGAAGATCCTTGAACATCAGTTTTCTCAGTTCCCCCTGAAGCTGCTCCGCAGAGATCTTCCCAGACTCTTGCTGCTGCTTCAAAGAGTCGATGGTCTGCACAACTTCTCCAGGTGTTGTCTCACCCGGCTTCGGTGGAGGCAGCTCCGCCGGCTTTGCCTGAGGGACCTCCTCAGGTCGCGCAGGCTTGCCTTCTCCCAATGCCTGGGTCTGGGTAACGGTTATCGTTGGGCTGACGACCACCCCTGGCAGCGGCGGAGGAGGCGGTGGAGGAGTCACCGTCACAGTCACCGGTGGAGCCCTTTCCACTCGTGCCTTCCAGAAGCTTGCTCCAAGCGCAACGATCGAAGCTATCCAAGCTACAAAGTAACCGACACCATAGGTCGCCAGGCTAAACTCGGCTCCAGGATAGATCAGGGTCGGCGCCAGAGTTATGACCACCATTGCAATTATGCCGATGACCCCGCTGCCCAAGGGGAAGATCCCGACAACCCCAGCTATGGCTAGGAGTATGAAAGCCCCAATTAGGACGTAGGTGAGAGCGATCATTGCTTGATCCCCCGACTGCTGAATAGTTCCGAGGTTTTCCAGCAATGGTCTCACCGAGCCGTAGAGCGTCGGGCTGTCCATCGCTGGACCAAAGGGCAGAGCAAACACAGCGACTAAAATGACGATGCCTGCGCCTAGGCCTAGAATTCTGCCAGGGTTCATTTGTTCACTTCACCCGAACAGGCTCGTGGATGAAGAGTATATTAGTCTTATCAAACCGCCTCGAACCGGACGGAGATCCTCGATAGATCGATCAAGCTACAAAGACCTTGCCATCGATCTAGCCTCCACAGTCGCTTCGTGTCGGTGGGACGCAAGGAGTTGATCAAGTTGCTGTGTGATTTGTCAATCGATCGAAGAAAGTATTTATGCAATTTTACACTTTTGGTAGTATTGTCAAACCAGGGTGTCTTGATGTGAAGGAATATGACTTGATAGTTATAGGCACGGGTTCTGCCATGAACATTGTGGATGTGAAGATTCAAGAGAATCCAAACATCAAGGTCGCCGTCGTGGACAAAGATGAGCCGGGTGGGATTTGCCTAACACGGGGCTGCATACCATCAAAGATATTGCTCTATCCAGCTGAATTGGTCAGAACGATAGAAAGAGCGCGAGAATTTGGCATAGACCTTGATCTGAGAAAGGTGGATTTTCAGACGGTTATGAATAGGATGAGGACGCTTATAGATGAAGACATAAACGCGATACGGGAAGGGCTTTCTAAATCAAGAAACATAGATTACTATCATGCGGCAGCCGAATTTGTTGGGCCATATACACTGAAGGTCGGCGATGATACCATAAGATCAAACATGATTATTCTTGGCACCGGATCTAAGCCTTTGATCCCTCCGATAAAGGGACTCGAAAATGTGGGTTACCTGACCAGCGATACAACCCTTGCACTGGGTCGGATGCCCGAGAGCCTTGCGATAATTGGTGGGGGATACATAGCCGCAGAATACGGGCATTTCTTCTCAGCCATGGGATCAAGAGTCACGATGATCGGTAGGAATCCTCAATTCCTTCCAGACGAGGAACCGGAAATATCGGCACTGGCAAAAAGGGAGATGAAAAAGCACATGACGATCATCACTAACCATGAAGTGCGTGAAGCAGAAAAGACATCGAACGGCAAGAAAAGGCTCATAGCCTACAACAGAGAGGATGGGAAAAAGATGGAGATAACCGCAGAGGAGATATTCGTCGCTGCGGGGAGGGGGCCGAACTCAGACGTGCTTCATCCGGAAAAAGGGAGGATAGAAGTAGACGAAGAAGGATGGATCATCGTTAACGAGTATCTGGAGACCTCCCAACCGAACGTTTGGGCTTTGGGCGACGCGGATGGCAAACATCCATTTAAGCATGTGGGAAACTACGAATCCTCGATCGTATACTACAATGCTGTGCTGAAAATGGGGATTAAGGTCGATTACCACGCCGTTCCACACGCAGTTTTTACGCATCCAGAGATTGCAGGCGTTGGGCTCAAAGAGAA
>Ga0315308_1001438_pt1 | contig 13657 bp, 16 predicted proteins | sample TDP3_MG_FD_203078 | JGI IMG/M metagenome (GOLD analysis project Ga0315308, IMG submission 203078) | Freshwater sediment microbial communities from Lake Towuti, South Sulawesi, Indonesia - TDP3 | ecosystem: Environmental > Aquatic > Freshwater > Lake > Sediment | place: Indonesia: South Sulawesi... | reverse complement strand
TCAGTTACTCATTTTCTAACACCATAAGAGGTAGTAAAAGACCGCAGGTGTGCTGAACATTTTTTCCAAGGGTTGCCGAACTTCAAAAAAAGGGCAATTTTTAAACTTATACTTAAATTGCCCGCCGAAAAAATTTTGGTACCTTCCGTTCTTCCCTTAGAAACTATCTTTTACTTAGCTCTTTTTCAAACCCTTAATTTCCCTGAGCTTCGATTCCTGTTTTAAAACGGGATGTCGCATTGTATCTATTTTCTATGTAGGAAAACTACGGAACCCTTCGGGCGGAGAAGATTACCCAGAAAATTCTCGCTTTACCGTTACCAATAGTTATAAACTTGTGTGAAAGTATAGACTGAAAGGAGATACTATCGGATTCTTCATAAGGCAAACTTTTCCTAAGCCTAATTTCTTTGACCCTCAGGCCAAATTCAACCTTTTCGCTACCTTCTACTGTGAACAAAGCCATCTTGATACTCAGACTTCTCCGGTTATTCTCTAGCAAGCCCGCTAGCGCAGATTTTAGCAAAAAAAGGGAGAAATTGTCAAGTCTGCTGTATGCTGTAGACTCGAACCTCAATAGTCCCCTCTGGATTTGTAGTGATACCCCTTAATGTGATAGTATCTGCCCGGGAATTGGCTCAGAAATTTTTACCTTTCCCCAACGCCCAGACCAGAAGGTGATTCCATCAATCGCAATAAAGTTCTCTTTCTTTTCAGTTAACAATTTTCTCCTCATTCTAAAGGCAGGTAGTACAAAAAAAGAGCAAAGTTAGAATAACTAATAACGCAAATAGAATATCTTTCTGAACCATCTCGTATACCAAAAATTATGAAAAAGTCATATTTCTCGATTCCGGTTGTTAGATTACTTTATACCCATTTTCACTATATCCATTATACCTTTTCTCACCATCATCACGCCAATGGAAGCCAGAATGAGACTTGCCACTTTGGAAATAGCTTTAGAACCGGAATCGCCGAGGAACCTCAGGATATGGTCAGAATTCATAAACACAAGCCAGACAATCGCCATATTCAGCAGGAAGGAAGTAATGGTGGGAATAATTCCATAGATATCAATCAACATAATAATGGTGGTGAGGACAGCCGGGCCTACAATCAGGGGAGTGCCCAGGGGGACGACGCCCATAGTCGGGGTAGGCTGGCGCCTGCTCCTTTCTGGAGTCAACAGCTCCATCAATGAAAGAACCAGAAGAACAAGACCACCAGCAATCTTAAAATCTGCTACCAGAAGTCCAATGATAAGAAAGATAGCTTTACCCAGGAACAAAAAAACAAGGCCTACTGCAGAAGCAGTTACCACCGATTGAAAAATAGTTTTCTTTTTTTCCGCAAATTCAAGTGATTCTACGAGCGAGAAAAATATCGGCAAAATTCCTAAGACATCAACCGCTACAAATATAGGTATGAAAGCCAAAACATAAGCCATCATCTAATCTCTCCTCCTGCCTTCTCCTCGACTCTTTCTCTAATTAAGTCGGTTTTCTTGGTGCTTTCCACTTGACGATTAATAAAAGCCCATATAAGGAGAAACATAATTATCGTTCCCAGAAGGGAAATACCAAAGAAGAGAAAGCTTAATTTTCTCTGTCTCTTTTTCCTTATCTCCTGTTGAAGCCATTCCTCTTCGGTTAATACTTTTTGGGGCTTCTCCTCTTCTTTGAACTCATAACCGCAGAAGCGACAGACTCTGGCCTCGAGCTTGACAAATTCTGCGCATCTTGGGCATTTCTTAAATTTATCGAAAATCCTCGACTCCCGAGTAAGTAGCGCTCCTACAATAAAGGCTATAAGGGGACTGGCAAAGAGACTCAATAAGAATCCAAGGACGCTATTCAACCCTCTCTGTCTGTAATAATACCCTATGAGAACTGCTAACCCAATCCATACAATAAACCACATATCCTCTCTCTACCATTCCACCACCTTTTTCCTCATTCTCTTCTTTTCAGACTTTAGACGCTTCTCCTCAAGCATTCGTTCCTTTGCCAGAAGTGAAATTTTAGTAAGAATCCTCGGCTTCTTTTTCTTCCTGAGTCGGGCCAGCTTTTCTTCGAGCCTTTCCAGGGCAAGCTGGCGGTTTCTCTCTTGCGAACGGAACTCGGTTCCCACAGCCGTTATTCCTGTAGGAATATGCCGAATCCTAACGGCCGTCTCCTTCTTGTTCTTCCTCTGCCCGCCGGGTCCTCTACTCCTGTAGTATTCTATTCTAATATCTTGAAGTCTGTATCTCATATTTCCATCGTCTTAGCCTCTCTCCAAAGGGAGGGCTAATTACGGGTTCGATAAATCGAACCCCTACATCAGATTCCACTAAGTGTAATTGAAGATAGTTCGTGAAGAGCGTGTGGAATTTCAGCCAGAAAACGAGGACGGCTCTTTCTTCCCAAGCAAATCGTTGTCTGACGACTCCCCCCGATTCATATCGGGGGGAGGAGGAGTTCCGATTTGTGCCCTTTAGAGTCTGAAGTTTTCTGGCGTTAAGAAATTCCTCAGCGATGAACGAACTATCTTTTCAATGCCAAACCTGCTCTATCCGAGCCACTCCGAAAACTATTTCCTCCTCACCAAATTTTCGGGTTCGATAAATCGAACCCCTACATCAGATCCCACTAAGTGCAATTGAAGATAGTTCGTGAAGAGCATCTGGAATTTCAGCCAGAAAACGAGGACGACTCTTTCTTTCCCAAGCAAATCGTTGTCTGACGACTCCCCCCGATTTATCGGGATTGCTACCTTGCATTAGATGGAAGACTGAATTCCTCACCACAATAGGGGCATTCCACATATTTCTTATTATTGGGTACTAATATCTTCTCTTTGCAATTGGGACAGGTAACCTCAATCTCCATATATCTTTCTTTACTCTCTTAACCTAACTCTATTATTCACCGATTACCTTAATCAGCACTCTTTTTCTTCTTTTGCCGTCAAACTCACCATAAAAAATCTGTTCCCAAGGGCCAAAATCGAGTTTACCTTTCGTTATAGCCACCACCACTTCTCTTCCCATAACAGTCCGTTTCAAATGGGCATCCCCATTATCCTCGCCGGTCAAATTGTGTCTGTACCTTTCTCTTCCGTAGGGAGCAAATTTTTCAAGCCATTCGCTAAAATCCTGGTGCAAACCCTTTTCATCATCATTAATGAATACGCTTGCCGTAATATGCATAGCGTTAACGAGACAAAGCCCCTCCTTCACCGCGCTTTTTTTCACAGTTTCCTCTACTTGATGGGTTATATTTACAAATTCTTGTCTATTTCTTGTATTAAACCAAAGATATTCTGTATAGGAATTCATATTTTTCTCCAATTTCTCCAACCCCATTCGCCAACGCCATCCCGCCAGATTTTTCTCCCTTTTCCCTTTGGGGAGACTCCAAATCCTTTTTTACTCCTGAATCGTAATAGCATCAACAGGACAGGTCTCGGCAGCCTCCTTGCAGGAGTCTATTGCTCTTTCAGGAACCTCATTCACGATAACCCGGGCCGTATCATTATCGAGCACAAAAACTTCGGGACAAGTATCTGCACATACTCCGCAACCTGTACAGAGGTCCTTGTCAACAGTCGCTTTCATCTTTAACCTCCTTTCAATACTTTTTTCTACTTACGCTTTGATTCACAATCCCTTAAAACTTATAATCTATCAAAATTTTGCCTGTTTCTTGAGTTTCATCCTGTCTTAATTTGTAGTTCTTCAATTTTCGTTCATACCCCAACACAAAAGACAACCTACGAACGATTATATCTTTCTCAAATTCAATGCCTGCGGAATAGACATCTTTATCTCTTTCCTTGCCAATAATATAATTCTGAATACTCAGGCCGCTCTTGAAAAGAACACTCCAATCATTCTTTAAAGAGAATCTCGCTCCCGTCTCCAGCGAATCTTTATCATAGCTTGAACTCTGCCATTGAGGATAGTCCATTTCCCGATGTAAATAGCCGAGGTTGAGAGTAAGTCTCTTAAGAGGATTTCTTAGGATTATATATGTCCAGCGACTTTCTATTTCATACCAGCGGAAGTCGTAGTTAGTCGTCGTATAATCCTTGTTGTAACTGGTATATTTAAGTGTCGTATCCAGCCTTTCCCTCAAAGGATATTCGGTCTTAATCCACCACTTGCGGTATTTGAAATAATAGTCCCCTTCCTGTCCTTCTTCCCCTTCCTCCTCTTCCCCTATTTCTGCCGAATCTTCGTCCGAATATCTCTTCCCTTCTTCTATCCTTCCCGTTATTCCAGAAAGAAATCTAACTCCTGGCCTAACCGCAGTCCCAAGCCTATATATGAACTGATTTGTGTCAGAATTCGAATCAAAGCTTGTTTGACGGAAGTTGAAAACTGTAAAGAACTGGAGTCTCCCCTCGTAGAAATATCTCCTTCCTTCTACTCTTTCGGAGAACTCCATTCTGTTCCTCCCCTCAGTCTGGAAATAATCGTATGTCTTATAACCAAGTTCTCCCGATATGCCCCACAAATCTTCTATCTCGTAAGTAGACTTGAGCTTTGACATAAATTGGCTATTAGTGTAAATTTCTTTGTTTTTGTATCTTTTTTCTCGCCACCCTAAATTGAAATCAAACTTTAGACTCGAGTCCTCATCGATAGCAAGAGGATAGTCGAGATAACTCTTGATCGAGAATGTGGCATTATCTAAATCTTTTCTATCTTCATATTTTTTAAGATAAGTGCTATAGACAAGTGCTAGGCCAGAAGGTTTCCCTATGGGACACTGACATTTTAGATAATACTTGGCATAATCGTAATCCTGTGTCTTTATTCCCTCTATCGCCTCTTCCGTGGTCCTGTTTCCAATCTGAACGAATGTGCTGAGACTCGGGTCAAGAGCATATGCCAGATTAGAAAGGAGGAGAAGGGCTCCAATTAGAGCCCACTTGGAATGTGAGAAGTTCATATCTTCTATTCCCAAGCCAAAAGCCCTCTCAAAGTATAAGGACGAGTCCGAAATAGTTTCCCTTACATTTAGAATTTCTAAGTACTTCTATTTTGAAACCATTATTTCTGGCAGTTTTGAAAACATCTATGCCCGAAGCTTCCATCGAAGGCCTTGCTTCGTATGGATTTTTGCAGGGCTTATGGACATCGCATCTATTACAAAGATTGCATGGCCCAGCACCCATTCCATATGCCTTATAGTAACCCGATAGAAATGCTTCTCTTTCTAACTTGGAAACTATCTTATTAATATCTGCACTCTCATCTCCGTGGATTAATATAGCTTTCTTATAATTGTCTAACACCTCACGGGTCTTCTCCGGCGTCGGCGAATATGGCGGACAGGTCAAACACTCCCCATAGCCATCACAACCATACTGGCACTTTAGTCTGACCCAAGGAGCGGTAATAACAGTGGCAACCGAAATTGCTCTGGCATCAATTGCTCCCAGTTTCCTAGCTAATCTACAGAAAGGCTGAAAATCTCTATTCACACTTCACCTTCAGATTTTGACTTCAATATCTTAAATCTATGGATAATATACGAAATGTATATTAACGATTTTTTGACCAAAAATCAAGAAAAATGTATCCTGCAGGAAGGATGCAGCGGTCGAACAATAGCTCTGCCAAAAAGGAAGCAACGCTTATGCTTTGCCGGTATGATTTCAGTTGATTTGCTCTAAAATTACTTCTTCCAGAGTGGGATGGATAGTTTTAGGCTTTCTTTCCTGTAGGCAGACTTAAGTCTCAGAGGAGGGTGAAGGGTTTGCGGTTAGTGTCTTTCTCTTCGTGAGTATTCATCCATAATCCTTCTCTCTTTCCGTGTTAGACTATCTATTCCTTTAATCAATATCTTATCGAGGATCTCGTTAATTCTCTCTTCAATATCATATTTCTCTCTTCTTCTTAAACTAACTTTTAGATGCCCTAAGAAGGAAAATAGTTCTTGAGTATGGAGGTAATCTTTCCAGACATCAAACTTCAAATATGCATAACCTATCAATAGACCTCCCAGATGGCCGAAGTGAGCAATATTAGACCTTCCACCGGAAATCCCACTTAAGAAGGCAATGGCTCCAATCAGGACCGCAAAATGTTTCGCTTTAATGGGGAAAAAGAAGTAGAGGTAGATTATAGAATCGGGGTAGAGAATTGCGAAGGCAATTAGAATTCCATAGATTGCTCCCGAGGCTCCTATAGCTGGTATTCTTGAACTAGGAGAGGTCAGCAGGATAAAAAGACCGGACCCCAAACCGCAGGTAAAATAATATTTAAGGAAAGAGACTGTTCCCCAAGCTCTTTCTATCGGTTTGCCAAACATCCACAGCACGAATAGATTTATTAAGAGGTGGAACGGTGCTCCGTGAAGGAACATATGAGTGAATATCTGCCATAGCCACAGATTCTTTGTTACCTGATAGGGGACTAAACCAAATGTATAGAGGAAGGTTCTTCCTGCAAACAATTGAACTAAATATATGGAGATTGGCAATCAATAACCATTCTACGGCTCTACCCCGTTGAAAATAGGACAAAGCTTGACTATAATATCTATGAGCCATACCAGTTCAGAATTCTCTTTACAAATTCTTCAACTCTCCTACATAACGCTCAAAATTGGATTTCATCTCCTTGAGCGAGTCGCCTCCAAATTTCTCTCTCATTGCACGTACTATCTCAAAAGCGACCATTGCCTCTCCAATTACGCAGGCTGAAGGGACAGGACAGATATCGGCTCTAACCACCTCAGCCAGAACCCCTTTCTTTGAAATCATATCTACTGACCTCAAGGGTTTCTTAAGCGAAGATATTGGCTTCATTGCTACTCGAGTAACAATGTCTTCCCCATTACTTATTCCACCCTCAATACCACCAGAATTATTAGTTTTTCGATAGTAGCCTCTGGTTTTGTCATAGAAAATCTCATCATGGACCTTGGAGCCAAACTTCCTCGCCACAGAAAATCCGCCTCCAATTTCCACCCCTTTAACCGCTGGAATAGACATCAGTGCTTGAGCAAGCCTTCCATCGAGCCGTAAGTCCCACTGCGTATGGCTTCCCAGGCCTACTGGCGGATTGGTAACTACTACCTTGAAAACACCTCCCAATGTATCTCCCAGTTTTCCTGCCTTCTTAATTGCTTCTACCATTCTCTTTTCAGCGCTCTTATCAGGGCAACGAACCAGGGACGCCTCACTCAATTTCTCTATCTCTTCTGGCTTCATCCTGGAAGCCCTGGCATTGATACCACCAATCTCGTCAACCATACTCAATATTCTAATATCAAATTCGGCCAAAAGTTTCTTACAGATCGCTCCCACAGCTACCCTGGCAGCAGTCTCTCGAGCGGAAGCCCTCTCCAATATGTCTCTTACGTCTTCTCGTCCATACTTGAGAGCACCAGCAAGGTCTGCATGGCCCGGCCGAGGACGAACCATCATTTCCTCTATCTTTTTGTCAGAGGCGTAAATAGACATCAAATTCTTCCAATTCGTCCAGTCCCTGTTAATTATAGTCAAAGTTATGGGACTACCTATAGTTTCTCCCCAGCGAACTCCAGAAGTAATTTCCACTCTGTCTTTTTCTATCTTCTCCATTCGTTCCCCTCTGCCAAAACCCCTCTGTCGCCGGGCAAGTTCTCTATCGACCTCCTCCTCGCTCAATTCTAATCCCGCGGGTATTCCTTCAAGAATTGCATGCAAACATTTGCCGTGTGATTCACCGGAAGTAACATAACGTAACATAATGGTCCTCCATTACCTTTCTCTGTCTATTCCTCTCCCTTCTCAAAAAATTCGAGCTCCCACAAATCCTTTCTCTGGTCATATTTCAGAATATATGTGTGATTTTTTTCATCCCTTACTTTAAAGTAGACAGAGTTGGGACTATACCATTGGTCGAGTACCGCTTTGATGATAAATTCTCTGTTCCCCATGGTAAAACTGACAGGCCTCTGGTTGACCTTATAATCGGAATAACATCTTACCCTTAACATTGGCTATAGAAACCTCCCCCACACTTCAATTCTCCCTTTTAAGAACGGCCTTTCTCATTATCTCAATAGGCGCTTTACAGCCTGTCCAGATTTCGAAAGCTGCTGCTCCCTGGTATACCAACATTCCCATTCCACCAAGCGCTTTCAGTCCTTTCTTTCTCGCTGCCTCAATTAGCGCGGTCTCCCTGTTATAGACCACATCATAAACGAAAAGATCTTTATGGAGAAGTTTGGGATTGATAACAGAAGGGTCTCCTTCTTTCATCCCCACAGGCGTGCAATTTATGAGAAGGGTGCTTTCCTGTAAAGCTTTCACAATCTCCTTACCCTCGGGAGGGATAGCGTAGACTGCACAGTCGGGAATCTCTTTTTGAAGTCTATCTGCCAGAGATTTTGACCTTTCGGCTATCTTATCGGTGATAACCAGCCTTTCCACTCCCCTCTCAGCCAGTTTTACCGCTATCGCTTTCCCTGCTCCTCCCCCACCAATCAGGACAACTTTCTGTCCTTCCAGTTTTACTCTGCCCTCAGTAATCAAGGATGTGATGAAACCTTCCCCATCTGTGTTATATCCTATAAGTCTTTCTTTCCGATTATGAATGGTGTTCACAGCGCCTATGAATTTAGCTTCGGGACTGATTTCATCGAGGTATTCCATTATCTCCTCTTTGTAGGGGATGGTTACATTTGCTCCTGCAACATTTAATGCCCTTAAGCCCAAGACCGCATCTTTCAGATATGATGGCTTCACCGGAAAGAGAACATATACAAAATCGAGTCCCAGGAATTCGAAAGCAGCGTTGTGCATAAGAGGGCTTTTTGAATGCTCGACAGGATAGCCAATCAACCCAATGATTCTCTTGGAACCTGACTGTTTCATTCTACTCCCCACTGATTAAAATATTAGAGGCTTTTATTGTTGGAGAGCCAAAATTTCCATAAAATCCCAAATCATCGGCAATGGCCTCAATCGAGTTCAAAAGCTCCAAAATATTCCCTGCTAACATAACTCCGTGAACAGGGAAAGTAAATTTTCCTCTCTCTATCCATAACCCACTAACTCCAACAGAAAAATCCCCGGAGATAGGATCTGCTGTATGCATTCCCATAGTTTCCATAACATATAGCCCTCTATCCGTGCTTTCGATTAATTCCTCTCTCTTGGCTCTGCCCTTCTCCAGGAAGAAGTTGGTCACTCCCACAGAGGGCAAACTCCTGAACGAACTTCTTGAAGCATTGCCAGTCGATTCTATTTTATCCTTTCTTGCTGTATAGGAATCATAGAGAAAAGTGGAAAGTATACCATCCTTAACCAGAATGTTCCTTTGCCTAGGGATACCTTCGTCATCGAAAGGAGAAGTAGCTATACCTTGTGGCAAGATTCCATCGTCAATAATGTTTACAATCTCACTAGCAATTTTCATCCTTTTCTTCCCGCCAAATGGAGACTTCTTCTTCTGGACTGAGTCGCCACCAAGCCCGCTTGAAATAAGATGAAGAAATCCCGAGAAAACGATGGGCTCAATAATTACAGATGTCTCCTGAGTTTTCACTCTTCTTGCCCCCAAAAGAGAGATAGCACGACGGGCTGCATTTTCAGCGAGCTCTCTGAAGCGGAGCTCACGAAATCTTCTCTTTACCGTGAAATCTGACCCGAGTTGAATCTCCTTATTCTCCTTTTCCAGTGATGTCCCCGCCCCCGCTACGGCAATCAAACCCGCGGAGCACTGTGCACTTCTATAATTTGCCTTGAATCCTCTGGAGTTGAATATGAATGTTTCATCCTGACTCTCAGCGTAAAATGCTTTGAATACTTTTCTGATTTTTTTGTCATAGGCGATAGCTATATCTTCCATTTCTCTAATTTTTTCCAGCCTCATCTTTACAGAAATTTTTTTCAGGTCTTCATCATACAAATCCTGAGACAAAAGCCTATTCCACTTTTTCTTGCAATCCACCTCTGGCAGACGGTTACACTCATCCACAGCCCCATTCTTGGCGTTAGCCCTCGCCTGTTGAACTAACATTTCAATACTCTTTTGCTCAAAACCAGTGGTATAGGCAAAACCCATCCTATTCTCGGAAAAAAATCTTAGGCCGATTCCGAAACTAAACGGAGTATTGAATTTCTCCAGTTTTTTCTCCGAGATATCGAACTCCATTGCCCGAAGTCTCTTTATATAGACTTCGGCCTCTTCCCGACTTGAACGGCAGGCACGCTCAATTATCTCTTCTCCTATTTTTAAATAGTCTCTCTTAATCATCTTTTAGGCGGGTGTTAAACCATTATTTCTTTACGAATCCACCATAGAGAAAAATGACTGAAATTATCAAAAGGATGACGCCAATCTTCTTGCGATGGGTAACTAATAGCTGGTCATTAAAGAGATATTTTCGACCCCAATCATTTATCCTTATGATAATTGTTGGTCGATAGAGGTAACCTAAACTCATTATGAGAAAGAAAACCCCTACCAGAATCTCCAAGAGTCGCAAATTAGACCCCCTTTCCTCGCCTTAACCTTCACTAAAATTACCATAAATCGCCTGCTTTGTCAACGAAAAAGGGGAGATAATAGAAGGATTTCTCACTTACTTTTTAATTAGTTTTTTCTTCCTGAGCAGTCTGTGGTAGGCAATAGCAAAGCGGTGAGCTTCATCACGGATGTGCTGAATGAGGTGGAGGCCACTCGAATTGGAGCGGAGGCGAATGGGACGCGAGCGCTGGGGTAGAAATATCGTTTCTTCTCCCTTGGCAAGTCCAATTACAGGAATTCTCCCCAATCCAAGTTCGTCGAGGATTTCTTTTGCGCCGTTCACCTGTCCTTTCCCTCCGTCCACTAAAATTAAATCTGGAAATAACCTTTTCTCCTTTACCAATCTCATATATCTTCGGCGAACCACCTCCTTTATCATACCCACATCATCAATCCCCGAGACCATCTTTATCTTGAACCTTCTATAAGATTTATTATCAGCCTCGCCCCCGGAGAAGACGACCATAGAACCAACTGCCGAGTCTCCATAAATGTCAGAAATATCGAAAGCCTCTATCCTTTCCGGCAATTTTTCCAATTCTAAATTCTTTTGAAGGTCAAGCAAGACCTCTCCCATTCCAGCAGCTTCAAGTTTCTGCTTTTCCACCTGCCGAAGATTAACCTTTTCTGAAATGGTCTCTATCCCCTGAATCTGGTCTCTTAAGAGTCTTGCTTTCTCGAAGTCAAGTTGCCGGGATGCTTTCTCCATCTCTTCTTTTAACTTCCCCAAAAGAGCCTCGCCTTTTCCGGAAAGAAACATAACCACTTTTTCTACTATTTTCCTATAGTCCTCCTTCGTTATTTTACCTACGCAAGGTGCCAGACATTGCCCTAGATGGAAATCGAGGCAATTGGTAGGGCTACCCTCTTTTTGGCGGGCCAGAAAGAATCTCTTATTGCATTTAGCAAGGGGGAATATCCTCTGGATTGTTTTGAGCGTCCTCTTCAGGGAAGAGACATCAGGATATGGACCAAAATACTTTATTCCCGGCGTCCTTTTCTTCGCCTTCTCCTTTTTTGATATCCGTGCCATCACCAGTTTGGGATAGTCTTCGTCAACGGTCAACTTAAGATGGGGATAGGTCTTATCGTCTCTTAAGGCAACATTATATTTTGGATGGAAATACTTTATTAGCTCGTTCTCCAAGATTAGTGCTTCTTTTTCATTTCGCGTTACGATATATTCCAGGTCTCGCACATTTGAAATTAGAGCAAAAGTTCTCGGAGAGTAGGCACCACCCGACTGGAAATAAGAAGGGACTCTTTTTTTGATAGACCTTGCTTTGCCCACATAGATCACCCTCCCGGTAATGTCTTTCATCATATATACTCCTGGAGAGTCGGGAAGAGAAGCAATCTTTTCTTCAAACTTCATCTGTGGATTCCTTCCGGGTGAGCATTCTCCATACATATTTAATCTCATCGCATCGTAAAAGATATGCTGCTAAGATATAGATGGCGAGACAGATCAGAATAGTACCCGTCACCTGGACGAGCTTTCCATTTTCCTCCAGCATTCGAGAAGAGTATATGCAGGCTAGGCCCATCACCAAACCGGCAAGAAGAATCCTGATAAGCGACTGGAATACTTCCCTCCCTTTCAACTTGCCAACCCTTTTCCTCAAATAGAACAAAAGCATTGACAAATTGATAAAGGAAGCAATGGCAGTTGCCAGAGCAAGTCCACCCACATCAAGAAACTGCATTAAGATTATATTCAGAACTATATTTACCAGAAGAGCAACTGTAGCTATTCTAACCGGGGTCTTTGTGTCCTGCATTGAATAGAATGCGGATGCTGCCACCTTCACTCCTGCATATGCTACAATTCCTGTCGAATAGAAAAGGAGAGCCCAGCTGGTTGAGCGAGTAGCTTCAGATGTAAATCTACCCCTTTCGAACAAAAGCGAGATTATGGGACTACCTAAAATCATAAGTCCTAACGAAGCAGGAACAATGGTAAATAGTATCATTCTGAATGCCAGAGATAAGGTATCTTTCAGTTCCCCCATATTATTGGCTGATACCGATCTTGACATCACGGGCAAGGCCACAGTTGCTATCGATGTTCCAAAAAGCGCCAGAGGAAGTTGCATCAATCGGTCCGCATAATATAAGGCAGTAACGCTTCCTTCCCTGAGAAATGAAGCACAAATTGTGTCCACAAAAGTATTTATCTGGGATACCGATAATCCTAGAGTTGCTGGGACCATCAAAAGTCCTATCCTCTTCACCCCGGGATGCTCCAAAAGGGAAGCCCACTTCTTCCATAGCAAAATATAGTTCTTAGATAGATTTTCTAACCTGTTCCTTTCTTTTGAATAGAGCCTATTCTGATTTTTCTCTCCCGACGAGATGAAACCTCCCTTTACTATTGCTGGCAACTGGAAGAATAATTGGGCGAACCCTCCAGCCAAAACTCCCCAGGCGAGTCCGACTATCGGCCTGTCCATCAATGGACATATGAGCAAGATAAAGAAAATTTCGGAAATGCTAAGAAGGCATGGCGCTAATGCGGGAATAACGAATCTGTGAAGTGAGTTTAGTATCCCTAAGGCTAAAGCCGCCATACCTATTGCCAGCATAAAGGGGAAAAGAATGCGAGTTAGAGTAATTGTTAGAGAGAGTTTTTCTGGGTCTTTAACAAAACCCGGAGCGACGAGGCGCACAATTATGGGAGAAAAGATAATTCCGAGAACTGTCAAAATGGAGAGAATAGTTAAAAGTAGCAAGCCAGAAGTTCTTGCCAGCTTTTGGGCTTCTTCCTTAGGCCTGGTCGTCAGATACTCAGTAAAGACAGGAATAAAAGATGCAGAAAGTGCACCTTCTCCAAGAAGGCGACGGAGAAGATTGGGAATGCGATAAGCAACGAAGAAGGCATCGGCTACCAAACCAGCACCAAAGAAATTAGCAATAAGCATATCTCGTAGATAGCCGAGAATTCGTGATGCCAGAGTAGAAATGCTTACGCCAGCAACTGACCTTGTGATTTTTCCCTCTTTATCCAATCTACTTCCTCAAAATAAAAAACAACTCTGGAAGAAATCCTTCTTTAATTAGAAAAGAGGAGACCTTCTCAGAGCAGTCAAATATTCTTCTGTTATTAATATGTCAAGATGTTAAACTTTTAATTTTTTGAAA
>Ga0315308_1001436_pt1 | contig 13662 bp, 14 predicted proteins | sample TDP3_MG_FD_203078 | JGI IMG/M metagenome (GOLD analysis project Ga0315308, IMG submission 203078) | Freshwater sediment microbial communities from Lake Towuti, South Sulawesi, Indonesia - TDP3 | ecosystem: Environmental > Aquatic > Freshwater > Lake > Sediment | place: Indonesia: South Sulawesi... | reverse complement strand
GGCCATCCAACTTGCGGTAGAATGGGCTATCCCTGTCCCCAAGCAGTTCCAGCCACTGGCAAACGGGCCTCGAACCCTTGACCTTCGGCACCACCGGACCGGCCCCCCGTCTCTCGGTATGTGGGTTGTGCCGAACAAGGTTACTTGAGCGGTTCCAGGCGAGCGCGCTCGATGATCCCGTGTTCGAGCGGCTTGTTCTTCAGAACCTCGTTCGGGCCGTAGAACCCCTTCTCGATCCGCGTGAGCGCGTAGACGATGGTGTAGGGCTTGAGGAAGGTCGCAGGGTCCGAGACCGAGTTGCACCCGACCTGGCTGAAGTCCCCGAGGCAGATGCCCATCTTGGGCTTGCCGAGGTCGTACGCCTTCCCGCCGCATCGAACGACTATCGACTTGCGCTTGTCCGGGTCCCGCAAGCCCTCGTAGATGCCGAGGTTGGCGGCCGTCGCCTGGTTGCCGAAGTGAGTCATGTAGCCGCAGACGGAGTCGCCCAGGTAGGACGGATGGGGGAAGTTGGCCTTGTCCATCATGACGACGTTCTTCAGTTCGCCGCGGATCGTGCAGCCGTCGCCGAGGATGCAGTCGCCGCGCAGGTAGGCCCCCTGGCGGATCTCGGTCTTCTTGCCGATGATGGTCGGTCCCTTTATGCCGACGCGCGGCTCAACAGTCGTTCCCGCGCCAATGTAGACGCTGCCCTTGTCAAGGTAGATGTCGGCCGCTATGACCTTTGCTTCCTTCTCAAGGTACACCGCGTAGCGTTCGCCCTCCGCCTTGCTGCCGATGACGCAGGCCGGCTCAAAGGCCGCCCCTTCCTCCAAGATGACTTCGAAGTTCCCCGAGGTATGTGCGGGCTTGGGCGTGCTGTTCTTCAGCACCGTTGCACCGCGTCGCTTCTTTGCGATCGTGTCGGCCAGCCACTTGGTCGCATATGCGTTGACTGCAAGTATGGCGCCGTATACGGAATTCGCCTGGTCGAAGAGCGCCTGGTGCGCGAACGGATGCGCCTTGAAGTCGAAGTATGTCTCCGCCCGAAGGTCCGCCGGCACATCCTCCTTCTTCACATCCTTCAACTTGACGACTTGTTCCGACATGTCTGCTCCTCCATGCTCCTATTGGCTTCTTTTCCTCCTGCACTCGGCTATCGCCGCCAGCACCTCCTTGTGCAGCGACCGGTTGGTTGTGACCAGAACATCCCAGAGCGTCTTGACATCGTCAGAGGCCTTGACCGGATTTCCGTCGAAGTCCGAGATCACAGCGCCCGCCTGCTCGGCGATGTAGATCCCAGAGAAAACATCAACGTAGGGCTGTCTACGGGCGAAGTAGCAGTCGATCTTGCCCTCGGCCACGTCCACGAATCCGTACGGGCCTCCGTTGGGAAGGTAGAACTTGAACGGCAGGAAGACATCCCTATACTCGTCCACGAGGGGCATGAGGAACTTCTTTGGTTTCATCGCGTAGGACTCGATGCTCGCGCCGTCCATCTTGGTGACATCGGGCCTGCCCATGGCCTGCCGGTACCTCTTGTCCAGCCTCACCTTGCGCACGAGTCTGTCCCCGTTAAGTTCCGCGACGAAGGCACCCTTGTCGTTTGCGTACGCGATCCTTCTTGTCACGCAGTCGCCCACGCCACAGCTACGTGGCCTAAGATCGGGGCCGAAGAACGCCATGGAAGTGTACCAGAAGTCCGGTATCCCGTGCTTGAACAGGTAGCTGCCGTCGAATGGGTCGCAGACCGCGTACAGTTTCTCGCCCGGCTTGTCCGCGCTTATCTCAACACGCCCGGCTTCCTCGGAGAGGAAAACGAACGGCGTGCCCCGTTTCTCGAGCCGCTTGCGGTATCCGTTCTCGAGATCCTTATCGACTCTTAGGATCTCGGGGTCCCAGCTCTTGAACTCGCCCAATCTTTCCTCGACCTGCTCCCAGCCCACGTTTCGGTCGCTCATCTCCCTGACGGTGTCCAATCCCTCGGTCAGGCAGGCCAGATTGAACGCAGTCAGGTCGCCCTCGTCCCTGAAGTTCTCAAGTCTCCTCGCAAAGACCTTCTCTTGCATCGAAAGACACCCGGTCGGTTCTTGCTCTTCCGGGTCCCCGGGAGGGCAGGAGGTGAAAAAGATTTCCCAGATCGGTCCGACCCTGGGGAAATTCCTTTTGACCGACGCGGCTGGGCCGTTTCCGGCATCCAAGATATAAGCCTGGATGGAAAGGAGGCCGGCATTGAGGGCATTGACCCCGCGCGAGAGGGTCGTCAGATGTCTTCGCTTCGAGGAGCCTGACAGAGTCCCCATCATGGACGCCCCCCTGTCCGACTTCTCGGCTCGATACCGCGAGGCCCGTGGGCTGCCGCAATCGGTGGACCTCGAAGATCACTTCGGCTTCGACATTCGCAGGGTCTCCTGCCTCTTCACCCCATCCTTGATCCAGCAGAGAGTGTTGGAGAGAGAAGGCGACCTGGAAACCTTCGTGGATGGATGGGGGCTTGTGGTCCGGCGTTGGGTTGGAAGAGAGGGGGTTCCCCAGGTTCTTCGGCCCGCCATACGCAGTGAGGAGGAGCTTGACGACTACTTCCAGGACCCGGATGAGCCCTCAAGGTACCAGGGGCTGCATGAATCGGTGGCCGCCATCCACGCAAGGGGCCTTGCCGTATTCTTGACGATGTCGGAGCACTGGGGAGGACTCTACCACATATTCGGGCTGAAAAGGCTGCTTGCGCTGCTGCACCGTGAGCCGAGGCTGATCCGAAAGACGGTCAAACGCCTCTCGAAGCATTATGAAGGCGTTGCCGCCCGCGTTCTCGATGAGGAGATCGACGCTTTGTGGGTCTTTGGGGACCTTGCCGCCAACGAGGGGCCCTTCATATCCCCAGCAAGATACGCGGACCTGCTCTTCCGCGCACATCGATCGCTGTTCAGGCCCTTCAGGTCCCGCGGCCTCCCCGTCGCATTTCACTCGGACGGCGACATCAGGCCTCTGCTGCCCATGATGGTCAGGGAGGGGGTCAGCGCGATCCAGCCGCTGGATGCCTCGGCGGGGATGGACGTTCTGGAACTGAAGGACCGGTACGGGGACGCTCTGGCCTTCATGGGGAATATCCCGAACAAGACCGTCCTGCTAAAGGGCACGCCCAGCCAGGTGGCAAGCGAAGTCAAAAGGAAGCTTGCAGCGGGACAGGGCGGCGGGTACGTGCTCGGCTCGTCCCACTCGATCTCGGGCGATGTGCCCATCGAGAACTTCGAGGCGATGCTTGAGGCGGGCCGCAGATACGGCGGGTACCCGGCCGGCCCTACGCCTCAATGAAGGAGGACACCGTGGCGGCGTCGAGCTTCTTCACGCACTCGGTCACCATGGCCACGGCCGCCTCCAGATCGGCAAGCGAGAACATGCCCACGTGGGAATGGATGTGCCTGGTCGGCACACTCAACACGACGCTCGGGCAGCCTGCTCCCGAGATATGTATCTGCCCGGCGTCGGTGCCCCCCCGGGTGCCTATGGAGAGCTGATGCGCGATGCCGGCCTCCTTGGCCACAGCGATGACGAACTCCTTCAAGGGCTGGTTGGGGATCATCGACGTATCGTAGGTCAGAATGGCAACGCCCTTGCCCATCTTCGAGGGTGCGATCTTGTTGGCTGCCCCCGGGACGTCCCCGGAGATGTCGACCTCAAGGGTGAGGCACACGTCCGGGTTGGTTTCGAACGCGACGGTGCGGGCGCCTCGGGCGCCGACTTCCTCCTGGGTGGTCGCCACCCCCACCACACGGTTTGGATGCTTGATGCCCTCGGATTTCAGCTTCCTAACGACCTCCATCGCCACGAAGGCGCCGAGCCGATCGTCAAAGGCCTTGCCCATCGCAATCTTGCCATCGCGGATCAGAGTGAAGGGTGAGACCGGGACGACGGGATCCCCGATCCTCACGCCAAGGGCCTCTGTCTCCCGTCTGGAGGAGGTGCCGATGTCGATGTACATCTTGTCCTTGTTGACGATCTGTTTCCTCTCCTCGTCGGAAAGCAGATGGATGGGGATCGCGGAGATGACCCCGTGCAGGTCACCCAAATGGGTCCGGACCAGAACCCTCTGGCTCAATAGGACCTGGTCGAACCAGCCGCCCAGGGGCCCGAAGGTCAGGAAACCCGTGTGCTTGTGAACGCTCGTCACGCAGAATCCGACCTCGTCCACGTGGCCGGGCAACAGAACCAGGGGCTTCTCGGCCGTCCCCCTCTTCTCGAAGATCACTGACCCCAGCTTGTTTATCCTGCAGGAATCGGCGATTCCCTGCATGTGGCGCTTGACGATCTGCGCCGTCTCCTTCTCGAAGCCCGGGGGCCCGAAGGACTCAGTGAGCTCCTTGAGCAATGCTATCTGCCTTTCGTCCAACGAATCGCCGGAGGCGCGGGAACTCGGCTGGGACAAAAATCTTACGTAGCCCCGGGGCACAGCCCACAAGAGTTATATTGGCCCCCCTTGAGCACTCGAAGGTGCCCGGCTTGGGCCGCGTTGGAGTCTGCGTCACAGGGGTTGGCGGACCCGCCGGCTTCAACTGCATCAGGAGCCTCAAGGAATCCGACTTGGACGCAAGGATAATTGCTCTCGACATGGACGGTCGGGCGGCAGGGTTCTACCACGGCTCCGATGTGTCCTACGTCGTTCCGCCCGCAACGAGCGAGGAATTCCTGCTCACCCTCTCGAAGATCATCGAGAGGGAGAAGGTCGACGTCCTGATACCAACGGTCGATGAGGAGATAGCGGTCCTCTGCAGGGAACCGATCTTGGAGAGGCTTTCCGAGCTGACGAGCTTCCTCCTGCCGAGCGAGGCGGCCGCTGCAAACGCTCTGGACAAGCGCCGGACGATCTTGGAGGCACGGAAGGCAAGGCTGCCGGTGCCCAAGACGCTCGTCGTTGCCTCGGCGTCCGAAGTCGAGGGGAAATCAGAAAAGCTCAGCTTCCCGATCGTTGTGAAGCCGTCCCGTTCCAGAGGAGCGCGGGGCGTCTCATACGTGCAGCGCAAGGGCGAGCTGAAGAGTGCTTGGAGGACGGCATCGTCGATGGGCGGGGAGGTGCTTTTCCAGGAGTACATTCCGGGGCCGGTCTACACGGTTGGCACCGTCTGTGGCCGAGGCGGCCGAATCGCAGCGAGCATCGTTCTGAAGAAGACCAAGGAGCTGCCCCACACGGGAGGCGTCGCACTTGCTGGAACGACCGTTGCGGAGCCCGCGCTTCAAGACCTGGGCGAGAAGTATGTCGAGTGCCTCGGTTGGTGCGGACCCGCCTGCCCCGAGGTCAAGCTGGATGAAAGGGACAGGGGCTACAAGCTGATGGAGGTCAACCCAAGGCTTTTCGGGTACAACTACCTGGCGACAAAGGCCGGCGTCAACCTGCCGGAGATCACCGCCAGGCTGGCGCTGGGCGAGGAGGTCGAGCCTGTGCGGACCTATAAGGAGGGCCTCAGCTTCGTCCGGGCGCCGTATGACTTGATCGTTGAGGGCAAAACGGGTGAATGAATTGAAGATCGTAATGGTTTCGCCTCATCCCGACGACTTCTGCCTGTGCGCAGGAGGGACCGTTGCCCTTCACGCTCGAAGGAGGGACGAGGTTCGCATACTGATACTTTCAAATGGCGAGCGCGGCGGCGACCCCGAGGCGCGGAAGAAGGAGGCGGTCGAATCGGCCCGGATACTCGGCTGCCACAGGGTTGATTTCCTGGGCCTGCCCGACGGCCGCGTGGACGACTCCATAGACTCCGTTTCCAAGATTGAGGACCGCATCGCGGAGTTCGCCCCGGACCGGGTCTACTGCAACAGCCACAAGGACAGGCACCAGGACCACAGGAACGGGAGCCTCGCCACCTTGTCGGCCGCAAGGAAGGTGTTGGAGGTCTTCATGTACGAGGGCATGACGGCCTGGACCAGCTTCCAGCCCTGCACCTACGTCGACATCAGCGATGTGATCGATCTGAAGATGCAGGCGATAGCGGCCCACAAGAGCCAGGAGAACCGTTACTACATGCGCCCCAGCTCGGTCAAGGGCCTGAACCAGTTCCGGGGATGGCAGGCAAACGTCAGCTACGCCGAGGCCTACGAGATCGCAAGACAGCTGATCAGGATCCGCTAGGAACTGGCTGAGCCCTGGCGTATCGAGGGTAGCCATGTCCTCCTGAAGTCCCAGTTCCTGAACCTGAGGTAGCACTCCGCGGCCTTCTCGGGCGTTATCTTGTGTCTGGTCGACTTCTCAAACCCGGCCGCGAGCTCCAGGGAGTACATCCTCGCCTCCTCCTCGCTTATCGACATCAGGCCCGCAAGCTGTTGAAGCGTGCCCTCCGGCACCCTCTCCTCCAGCACCTCCTTCACCGCCTCCTCGACCTCCCTGGGCGGCGCCTCCAGCTCGGCGGCAGGCGGTCGGGCCTTTCGCGTTGGACGGGGCTTCCTTGCCAGGTAGAAACCCCGAAGCAGGGTGCTGGCTTGTTCGTACTCCTCCTTCTTCATGTGGATCCTGATTGCCTCGAGGGTGTCGATCTTGGCCGAGTAGCGCTGGTCGATCTCCTTCTCGGCCTGCTTGACCATCCCTTCCAGCCTCTTCTTCACAGCGCGCCTCTTGCTCTGCTTCTCCGACTCCATCTTGCTGCGGACGATCTCAATCATGTTGTCGACTATCTTCTCGGGAAGATCGCCATGCTCCTCCGCCATCATGCTCAGGGCTGTCCTCTTCAGTTCGTTGAGCCTCCTTGACATGGCCGTCCCTTCCCCTTTGCCGCACGGAGTCGCGGCTGCCAATAGATATGTTTTCTCCGGTGCCAGTCGGGAGCCACGGTCTTCCGCACGTCCGATCACAGTTTTCAAGCCGGATGCGGATGCCGGCCTGGTGTGGAGTTGGAGTTTGAGAACTACTCCCCCCGGATCCGCGCCGCGCTTCGGGCTGCCGGGGTGAGGGCCGGCGACATGGCCGAGGTTACCAAGGACGGCTCCACCCGACGAGGCATCGTGCTTCCTCGGCCTCTGATCGGGGGAGATGCCGGGTCAATCGTCATCAAGCTCGACAATGGCTACAATATAGGCATCAGATGGTCGCCCCAGGTCAAGATCAGGAGGATATCGGGCGGCCGGGCCCTGGAGGTCTTCCCGAGCGTCTCGCTTGAGCCAAAGCCTGGCCTACCCGAGATCTCCGTCGTCTCCACAGGCGGCACCATTGGATCAAGGGTGGACTATGAGACCGGCGGGGTCAAGTGGCTGATGGAGCCCGGGCAGGTCTTCTTCATGGCACCCGAGCTCCAGGAGATGGTCTCGGTAAGGCATGTGGCCGTCCCATTTCTGGTGGGTAGCGAGAACATGTCGGCGTTCCACTGGAAGGAGATCGCCAGATCGGTGGCCAAGGAGCTCAATTCGGGCGTGAGCGGGGCAGTCGTTACACACGGAACCGACACGATGCACTACAGCAGCGCGGCCGTGAGCTTCATGCTCCGAAGCCTGTCAAAGCCGGTTGTGTTCACCGGAGCCCAGCGCTCAACGGACAGGGGATCCAGCGACGCGTCCATGAACCTTCTTTGCGCCGCCATCGTCGCCGGCAGGTCGCCGATCGCAGAGGTGTGCTTGGTCATGCATGGCTCGATGGAGGACACCCACTGCCTCATCCACCGCGGCACCAGGGTCAGGAAGATGCACACCTCGAGGCGGGACGCATTCAGGTCGATCAACGAGTTGCCGATGGGCAGAGTCTGGCCGGACGGCAGGATGCAGATCGATGGCACGCATGCGGAGCGGTCCGATTCCGATGTTCAGCTGGATGCGGTCTTTGAGGAGAAGGTGGCACTTCTGAAGTTCTACCCGGGGATGGAGCCCGAGATCATAGACTTCCTCATCGACAGGGGGTGCCGGGGCATCCTCATCGAGGTGACCGCCCTGGGCCACGTCGCCACCGATGAGAGCCAGAGGAACCTCCTGCCACACCTCACACGGGCGATCGAGAAGGGGGTGGTCCTGGCCGCGGCTTCCCAGACGCTGTACGGACGGACCGATCCCTGGGTGTACAGCGAGGGAAGGAAGGTCCAGGACATCGGCGTCATCTACTGCGGCGACATGCTGCCCGAGACAGCATACGTCAAGCTGGGCTGGGTGTTGGGCCACAACCCCGATCCGGAGGAAGCAAGGAGGATGATGCTGACCAACTACGCGGGGGAGATCTCGGCCGTCTCGGACCCCAGGGCATTTCTGACCTAGGATGTGATCGGGTTGACCTTTGATCATCGAAGCGCGGGGCTCAAGTGCGGAATCGAGATCCACCAGCGGCTGGACACGCACAAGCTCTTCTGTGGCTGCTCGAGCGACCTCAAGGAGGAGGTCCCCGCGATGGAGGTTAAGAGGAAACTGAGGGCCGTCGCAGGCGAGCTCGGCGAGGTGGACCGGGCCGCGCTGCACGAGTACCTCAGGGACAGGGTGTTCCTCTACAACGCCTACGATGGCGAAACCTGTCTCGTGGAGCTGGACGAGGAGCCCCCCTCCCCGTTGAATGAGGAGGCGCTGGACATAGGCCTGCAGATCTGCCTGCTGTTCTCGGCTTGGACCCCTGATGAGATCCATGTCATGCGCAAGACGGTCGTGGACGGCAGCAACACCGGCGGATTCCAGCGCACCTGCGTCATAGGCCTGGACGGCGAGATGGAGGGTCCCGGGGGCAGGCTTTCGGTGCCGGCCATCTGCCTGGAAGAGGAGGCCGCCGGCATAGGGGGGCAGAAGGATGCATCGGTCGTCTACAAGCTTGACAGGCTCGGGATACCCCTCGTCGAGGTTGCCACCGGCCTTCTGGAGGACTACTCGCCCCAGGAGGTCCAGGAGATCGCCCATCGGATTGGCATGATCCTCAGGATGACCGGGAAGGTGCAACGGGGCATAGGGACCATAAGGCAGGACGTTAACGTGTCCGTTAGGGGCGGGGCGAGAGTTGAGATCAAGGGCTTCCAGGAGATCGGCCGGCTGGCCGAGTTGATCGAGAAGGAGGGCCAGCGCCAGGTCTCGTTGATAGCGATGAAGGATGCGCTGTCTAAACGCTCGCCAAGGATCTCCGATCCCATCGATGTGACGAGTTACTTCGCGGATGTCAAGAGGGGGTCCATCCATTCCGCCCTGAAGAAGGGCGGGATCGTCCTTTGCCTTCAGCTTGCCGGTTTTGCCGGAATGCTGAGAAGCGAGTTGTGCCCTGGTCGAACCTTCGGGAGGGAGCTGGCCGACCATGCCAGGGCCTACGGTCTCGGGGGCATAGTTCATACTGATGAGGATCTTGAGGCCATTGGGCTGGCGGAGAACTTCACGCGGCTCCGCGCGCATCTTCATGTAGGCGGGGATGATGCGCTTCTGATAATGGCGGGCGAGCGCGGGGTCTTGGAGCGCGCCATGAGAGCGGTCATGGGAAGGGCGGCGTTGGCCAGCAGGGGGCTTCCCGAGGAGACCAGGGAGCCGAACCCGGATTGCACGACGAACTACAAGAGGCCGCTGCCGGGCTCATCCCGGATGTACCCCGAGACGGACATACCACCGATCCCGATCGCTAAGGAGCGCCTTGAAAGGCTTCGGGCGAAACTGCCTGAGAAACCTGAGAAGAAGCGGGCGAGGCTGGTGGAGGCGGGGATGAGCGAGGATCTTGCGGATCAGATGGTTCGGGATGCCAACCTGCCCCTCTTCGAGAGCGTGATGTCAAAGGTCAAGATGGATGCCACGCTGCTGGCCAACACGCTCGTCAACTCATTCAGAAGCCTTAGGCGAGCGGGGGTGGATGTCGACGCCCTGACCGAGGACCAGGTCGTCCAGTTCTTCGAGCAGCTCTCCGCCGGGGCCATAGTGAAGCAGGAGATCGAGTCGGTTCTCACCGAGATGGCCCAGGGCAAGAGGCCTCTGAAGGAGATCATGGCGGAGCGCCACAGGATAACCGAGGATGAACTGCGCAGGATCGTGCAGGGCGTGCTTGCGGAGAAATCGCAGCTGCTGGCGGAGAGGGGCGAGCGAAGCTTCGCTCCGATCATGGGCGAGGTCATGAAACAGGTTCGGGGGAAGATCGACGGTGCCCTGGTCGGCAAGGTGCTGAAGGAGCTCATGGACGCGAAACTGCGAGCCAAGCAGGGTTGACCCCGGCGGAAGTGTCGGCATCGCATGCGGAATCCGCAAAAACTTTTTCAGGCAGAAAAACCGCTGGGTGAACGTGGCCGCCTGGGAGGAAGGAAAGAAGATAGTCCAGCGAGCGAAACTCTTCTCGGCCGGGGGCTTCGTCCTGCTTCTGCTTCTATCCATCTATGCCGCAGCCAACGGGGACCTTCTGAATGCCGCCTACTTCGCGGTCCTCTCGATGGGATCGCTTGCGCTCTTCTTCTACGTGAGGAAGACGTTCAAGGTGAGGGAACCGGGGCCCTACGCCTTGCGCAGGTCGACCCAGAGGCGGTAGACGTTCGATATCCTCTTGGTCTTTCCATTGGATTCCGCGTTCAGGTTGAACTTCAGGAAGTAGCGGCCCTCGGGCGGGTCTTGGGCAACGAGGGTGACCTGGAACGTCAGCTCCCTAGTCTCGCCGGCATCAAGGGGAAAACGTGAAACCTTGCCGATGAAGTTGTCCGAGGTCTCCTCGACCTTGAAGATATTCCTGCCATCGGCATACCAACTGTAGTTCGGGTACGAAGACGTCCCGGCCGGGCTTCTGATCGTCGCGTTGAACGACATCACCTCGTTTGGCCTGATGGTCATGGTGATCTCCTTGGGCCCGGAAAGCTCCACCATCGAAGGCCGGCTCACCATCAGGGCCAGAACTATCGCAATGATGACTATCACCGCGAAGATGAGCTTCCAGTATGCCGAACGGTAGCGATACCTCATCATGGGCGTCCCTTTGCGTCGCACCAACGATTTTCCATATAATTCTTTCCCATTTCCCAGGGCGACGGCCATCCATCCCCACCAAGATTTATCTAACAGTGCCGGGTGAGGCAACGCCGGGACGATCATGACCATCTCGGTTGGCCTTGTGGGTGCGGGATTCATGGGCGAGACCCATGTGAACTCGCTTCGCAAGATCGAAGACGCCCGCGTCTTGTACGTCTGCGACATCGACGCGGCAAAGGGAAGGCCTTTAGCCGAGTCGGCCGGCGCCGGGTACATCCCCGATTTCTCCGAGCTTCTGTCAAAGGAGGTCGACATCATCGACGTCTGCCTGCCCACCCCCCTTCATCGGCCGTTCGCGGTCAAGGCCCTGGAGGCGGGATTTCACCTGTTCCTAGAAAAGCCACTTGCCATAAGCCTGCAGGAGGGCGAGGCGATTCGAAAGGCGGCTTCCAAGAGCTCGGGGCTCAGCATGGTGGGGCACGTCCTTAGGTTCTGGCCCGGGTATGCCGAGCTGCGCGAGAGGATCGCGGCTGGCGAGATCGGGCCGCCGAGGCACATCCTGGCCTACAGGGTGGGGCCGCCGCCGGGCTGGGCCGCATGGTACATGGACATGAAGAAGAGCAACGGCGTAATATTCGACCTTGGCATACACGACATCGACTACGTCAGGTGGCTCATGGGGCGGCCCAAGGCCGTCTACTCCCAGGCACACGAGAGGGAGGGGGTCCACCTCCATGGGCAGGTTCTCCTGGACTACGGCGAAGGCGAGGCCCTCTGTGAGTGCAGCTGGGCTGGCTCGGCAACCTTCCCCTTCACCTCCTACATTGAGGTCGCCGGCCCTGGCGGGTTGGCCCATGTCGACGGCAGGGCAAACAACGCCTTCGCCATCTTCCACCCCGACAGGACGATACGGCTTGACCCCTACCAGGAGGACGGGTACGTGAAGGAGCTCAGGCACTTCGTGGAATGCGTGAGGGACGGAAGGAAGCCCATGGTGCCCATCTCCGAGGCCCTGGAGACCATACGGCTGTCCCTTGCGGCGATGGAGAGCGCCAAGTCGGGAAGGAGGATCTCACTGAGGTGATGGTCATGAGGAAGATCGGGATTGGGATGATCAACTTCGACCACATGCATGCCCGCAGCTACGCCGGATGCTTCAAGCAGATCGGCAATTGCCGACTGGTGGGCGTGGCGGATCCGGATGAGAAGCGGGGACACCAGATGGCCCAGGCCTTCTCGACCCAGTTCATGTCCCCGGATGATCTGCTGGGGGATGAGTCGGTTGACGCCGTCTGCATCTGCTCCGCCAACTCCAAGCACATGGATGATGTGCTGGCGGCAGCCGCGGCTGGAAAGAACGTCATGGTCGAGAAGCCGATAGCGACGACGGTCCGCGAGGCAAAGAGGATAATCTCCAAGTGCAGGAGGGAAGGCGTCCTCCTTCAGGTCGCCTTCGTCATGAGATACAGCCCGATCGTCGCGGAGGTCAAGAAGGCCATCGATTCCGGGTCGGTGGGCGAGATCCTTGCCATGAGCGGCACAAATCACGGGTCGATGCCAGGGGGCTGGTTCATCCAGAAGGAGCTCAGCGGAGGCGGCGCGCTCATTGATCACACGGTCCACGTCGCCGATCTGATGAACTGGTTCGTCGGGGCGAGGGCCAAGGAAGTCTTCGCCCTGGGCGGCACGCGGCTGCATGAGGGGCTGGGGATAGAGGACGCCGGATTCGTCCTGGTGAAGTACGACCGAGCCGTGGGGTCCATCGATCCCTCGTGGAGCAGGCCGGCGGGCTATCCCACGTGGGGCGATGTCAGGATGCGGATCTTCGGCTCAAAGGCCACTCTGGAGATCGACGGCTTCAGCCAGACAATCGGCCTGACGAAGAGAGGGGATCGCCTCAGGCTCTTGGGATACGGCACCAATGTGGACCTCTACGCCTGCCTGGATCTGGTTGAGTCGACCCTCAAAGGGACCCAACCCAGGGCAACGGGCGAGGACGGGCTAGCCGCATTGGAGATAGCTTTGGCCGCCTACAAGAGCATCGCTGCGAAGCGCCCGGTCAAGCTACCGATGGCCGGATGAGAAAGATGAAGGGTCCAGCTCGTCGAAGCCCAGCTTTTTCATCATGGCTTCGAGGCGACGCAGATCTTCTATCAGGAACAGGTGTGTCGGGCATTTGCAGTCAGAACACCCGAAGCGGGGATGTCCGTCGAACTGAGAGGAGAGCCCCAGAGCCACGCGGCATTCAGGGACGCCGGACGCTGCGTACACGGAAATCGGCCTGAATCCCTCGGAACTCGTCAGTGAGTCGATGTGCCACTGCAGAGGCTTGGCCTTCCTCAGATGTCTCGCCAGCCTGGCCCGTAGGCCGCCCGGCCCCATGGCCGAACCCACGTAGCAGTAGCGGCCCGAGAAAACCCCCAGCTTGTTCTCAACAGGTGCCCCTAGGTCAAAGACAAGTACGTAGGTCCCACCCCGGCCCCGGTTCCATGCGAGGTTCATCCTATGTCCGATCAACCTGAGAAGAGCTTGCTCAGCAGGTACTTGGGATAGCCGAGCTTCGGCACAACGAGTATGACCTTCCCTTGGATGCTGCTTGCGCGTATGCCCTCCTTGGGCGCGATGGTGCCCGGGTCGGCGAAGTTGTTGTGGTCGCCCTTGGTGATGTAGTAGCCGTCGTTTATCCCTATGATACGGTGGACGATCGGTTTGGAATAGCTCGGGGTGCGGTAGACGACTATGTCCGAAAGCTCGTAGGCGTCCTGCCCTCGAACGATGATTATGTCCCCAACGCTGAGATTCGGGATCATGCTCTCCGAG
>Ga0315308_1001435_pt1 | contig 13679 bp, 14 predicted proteins | sample TDP3_MG_FD_203078 | JGI IMG/M metagenome (GOLD analysis project Ga0315308, IMG submission 203078) | Freshwater sediment microbial communities from Lake Towuti, South Sulawesi, Indonesia - TDP3 | ecosystem: Environmental > Aquatic > Freshwater > Lake > Sediment | place: Indonesia: South Sulawesi... | reverse complement strand
ATGGATTATTCGCCTTAGGGGTCTCCTACTTTGTGGTGAGAGAGATTTAGCGGGATAACCCACTGGAATTATGGCCACTGGTCTCACTCCACTGGGAATGTTTAAGATTTCTCTTGCTTCTTCCTCCCTAAATGCGCCAATCCAGCACGTGCCTAACCCAAGCGAATAGGCAGCCAAGTGAATGTTTTGTATGGCGGCGGCTGTATCTTGAATACAATATAATGTTTTGCCTCGCATACCATAACCTTGGAAGGAGCAATTTTCGTTTGCACAAACAACTATTACAACGGGAGCTTCTCCAATGAAAGTTTCACCTAGGGCTGCTTCAACAAGCCTTCTTTTGATCTTTGTTTTTCTGACAATTATGAATTCCCATGGCTGAATGTTGCCAGCAGAAGGTGCCCACCGCGCCGCGTCAATAAGCTTTTTAACAATTTCTGGTGGGATGCCCTTACTTTGGAAGGCTCTTATGCTTCTCCTTCCCTTAATGGCTTCTAAAACATCCATAATTTCACTTCAACTCTCAGTTTATTAGTTTATAGTGCAAAAGCCTTAAGTCTTGTCATGCTTCTCATTTCTGTTTGGATGATGAGGTAGAGAGTCAATAGAGCCTAAGCAGTGATATGACTCGACGGGCGAACTGACACCTTCTTGTACAGAAAACTTATCAGCTGAAAACAACGGATTAGAAAAGAAACAAAATTTAAAGTTGTAGAAGTGAAATCTAGGCGGAAAAACAGTTGCCTAAACCTAAAATTATAGAAGCTTTGGATAGACTTTCATCAAAAAAAGCTGTAAAGTATGGAATATACCTAACCGCTGTGATACTATTCTTCGCATTAATTCTGTTGCCGCCAATTCTTGGAATAATAATCAAATGGAACACCATGCAACAAGTCCTCAACCAGCCAGAACTGGTGTCGCAAACGCTAACTGCCATTGCAAACTCTTTCATAGTCGCCTTGCTTGTTTCCGCTTTGGATGTGATAACCGGAGTTCCAATGGCATGGCTTATCAGCCGTGGAAAATCAAAATGGCTGAATATTCTAGACACGCTTTCGGATATACCATTCATCGTGCCAACTGCCGCGCTTGGCTACTCACTGCTTCTCTTTTGGAATAAGCCTGAAGGAGTGTCATCGCTTTTTGGAGCCTCATTAGTTTCGCCTGGTTGGCTCCTCGTCTTATTGCTTCACTTCGCATTCTCCTATCCAGTTGTAGTTAGAGTAGTTGTTGGAGCCTTGCTTGATTACAAAGTGGAATATGAACAAGCTTCAAGAACTCTTGGTGCACCACCATTTACAGCAGCAAGAACCGTTACGCTTTCAGTTCTGAAAACTTCGCTGATAGCTGCATTTATTCTTGCATTTTCAAGGTCCATCTCGGAAACGGGAGCAACAATTATTGTAGCGGGTGCTTTTGAAAATGGGGCAATATTTATACAAAATCAACTGGGACCAACCAAACAGATAACAGGTCCTGTTGTTTTCGCCAGCTTCATTTTAATAAGCCTCTCAATCCTGATGTTTATAATAATAAGGCTGTTGGGTCCACGGTTGAAAATGCCAGTAAGAAAAGTCTGGCCAACAATGGAAAGAAAAGTGAGCTATTCTACTGCTACTAATTCTAGAAATACAACATCGCTACTGATATTCGCTGTTTTTGCCCTGATTCCTTCATTGTTTGTTGCCTTACCTGCTATAAGCGCGGTCTTCGGAAATACTTTGATGGATGCGTTGAATAGAGTAGGTGTCTGGAGAGATTATTGGCAAAGCATCTTGCTATCTTATTCTTTAGGGGCTATTGTAACCTTGCTAAATGTTGTTATTGGTTTACCAATGGCAATCATAATCGCCAGAAGAAAGATTGGCGCGACAGCTTCAGGAATTTTAGACATCTTGGTTAATATTCCACTAATCGTCACATCAGCCGCTTTAGGTGCTTCGCTCAAGATTTTTTGGACCCAAGGCTTTCCATCTATCCCCGAATTTTTGTTGCTTATCTTTGCACATCTTTCCATAACTTACCCATATTTTGTAAGGTCAATGTCAGCAGCCATAGAAAGAATAGGCGTGGATTTAGAAGAGGCTTCACGCACATTGGGAGCCAAGCCATTAGGCGTTTTTAGGACGATAATACTGCCACTGACTAAATATTCAATATTTTCAGGCGCAATAATGGTTTTTACACGAAGCATAAGCGAGACAGGAGCAACCTTAGCCGTCACTAACCTCCAAACAGCACCAGTAATCATTGTCCAGTGGGTTAAAAGACAAGTGCCTGCAACACCATTGGAAATTGGTTTGGGCTGCGGCTTCCTAATATTGTTCTCCTTTATAATTCTATTAGCTTTAAGACTTATTGTTAGGGGAAAAGGAAAATACTAGCATGTTTAATATACAGCCAACAATTTATGCAACAACTTCGCATAATCACATGTGACATGTGGAGGAAGCTTGGCCATGCCTGATGTCCGCATAGTGAATGTTACAAAAAGATTTGGGAAAATTGTTGCCGTTCACAACATGAGCCTCCACATTTATGATAAAGAATATTTTTCCCTTCTTGGTCCGAGTGGATGTGGAAAAACAACTTTGTTGAGACTTATCGCGGGGTTAATTCAGTCTGATGAAGGCGAAATTTACATCGGAGATAGACTTGTTAATGATGTTCCGCCGGAAGATAGGGACATCGGGTTTGTCTTTCAAACGTTTGCGTTGTTTCCACACCTGAACGCTTGGAATAACGTGACCTATGGTCCGAGAGTGAAAGGTTTCGACATGAAAAAGGCAGAGACAATAGGGCACGAAGTGCTCGAAATGGTTAGGCTGCATGAACGTTTAGACGCTTTTCCAAACGAACTGAGCGGAGGAATGATGCAGAGAATAGCCGTAGCAAGAGCTTTAGCTGCAGGCGCCAAACTGTTACTTCTAGACGAGCCATTAGGACAACTAGATGCAAAAGTAAGAAACGAAATAAGGTATGAAATAAGGAGGATGGCAAAGGACCTTGAGTTAACAGCTATACACGTAACTCACGATCAGTCCGAAGCCATGGCAATTTCAGATAGAATTGCTATTATGAAAAAAGGAACTATTATACAGGTTGGAACCCCCGAAGAGCTTTACATGAAGCCGAAAAACATTTTTGTAGCTCATTTTATTGGGGAATCAAACTTCTTAGAAGGTTACGTATCCAACATAAACGGTAAAGAAACGATAGTAGAGCTCCGTGGAGGCATAAGAGTTCAAGCTGTTGATGAAAACGTAAAGGAGGGTGAAAAAGTGGTCTTAGCCATAAGACCAGAAACATTTATTATTGAAAAGGGAGCCAAAAAGGACAAAAACTCCATTTTAGGCATGATAGAAAGAGTAACCTTTGAGGGGACAAACATACGGTATGAGATCAGACTTGAAAACCAAGACTCAGTCGTGATTGTTAAGCCTTCAATGATTGAAGAATGGTTTAATGTGGGCGAAAAAGTGACCATTAGCTTCCCGCCTGAAAAAGCTCACGTATTCAGATATCCAGATGTAGGATTAAAGGAGGAAATGGCTGTTGAGTGAATTAGTAAAATGGTTTGAAAAGAGAAGGGAAACAAAGGCGCTGGCAACTATACAGCGACATTTAGCTTTAACAACGGGGATAGTTGAAGACTTGGAAAAAGCGATAACGGCAGCCATAAAAAAAGACGCAAAAGAAATGCGAAGCTGTGTTGAAAGAGTAGCGAGCAGTGAAAGAGAGGCAGATGCATTGCGGAGAAAAGTTATGGATGAAATATCAAAGGGGGAGCTTTCACCATTGGACAGAGTGGATTTAATGGACCTTGTTAAGAGAGTGGACATGGTTGCAGACTGGAGCAGAGAGTCTACACGTATATTGGATGCCATACCGATGGAGCATGTGCCAAACTCAATTAAAGATGAATTCATAGAAATGGTTGAAAGCGTGAAAGAATGCGCGATTTCCCTTCAAAAATGCGTTAATAAAATAATGACAAAACCCGAAGAAGACCTCCAAGCCGCAGATGCCGTGGAAAGGGAAGAGGAAAAAGTTGACGATATCCATGAAAAAGCCAGAAGATTACTTGGAAAAGAAGACCTACCTAAAGCCGGAGTGACAGTGTTAATAAGTCAGCTTTTCGAAGCCATAGAAATGATTGCAGACGCATGTGAAGATGCATGTGACCAAGTGAGAGTTATTATGGTTCGAAAATGAGGTTGAACAGATATGGTGGAGATAAAAATCAACATATCAGAATTTAAAAGTGAAGGCGATGAGGTAATCAAAGAATTAACCGAATTCCTAAAAGAAAAAACGAAAGCCGAAATTGATACGGCAACAGACTCCATAACCGTAAAAGGTGAAGAAAAAACTGTTTCCAAAAAATATCTGCGAGTTGTTCTAAGAAAGTTTCTACACAAAATCGAGCTGAAAGATTATTTCAGGGTAATAGGCGGCGAGGAAAACGCTTTGATAGTTAAGAAGAAGAAAATCGCTGAGGAAGAATAATCGCTATTTCTTTTTGAGAGCCTCACGTTTCTTTTTAGTAAGGTCTTCCTGAACCTTGAGTATGTAATGCCTTGCAATGTAAGCATTTTTGTAGGATTCTAGCAACTTTTCGTTTGCCATATACCTTTCAGCCTCATTTAGCAAATTTTGCACCTCGACCAATATCGGACCAGCTTCGACTTTTTTAAGTTCGGGGTTTGGCTTCCACTTTGATATGCTACTTTCATTTTGAAACGTTATTGAGAATAGAAATAGTGCATATTCCAGTTCTGCTGCGACGTGCCATAGGCTATCGGCAAATGAGTTTTCATTTTTTTTGTTTAACGCTAGAATTGAATCTTCTAAATAAGTTGTTGCGGTTTTCAGAGCCTTCAATATTTTCTCGTTGGCAGTCATTGTCTCAGCTCACGTTAGCACATTAATACCTGCTTATCCTTTTTTATCTGTTTCGTCAAAATTGAACACAGTCAATCCTTCTCTTTGACAATGAAAAGGATTCCTAGCAGAATCAAAGCGGCGCCGAAAACGAATAGATATGCAGGTATTTCTTGGAACAAGATTATGCCTAAAAGGGTTGCGCCAATGGGTTCAAGCAAAGCCATTGTTGCGGTTTCGAAGGATTTCAGGTTTGATAAAGAAGAAAAGTATAGTGTATGGGCTATGGCGGTTGGAAGTATGCCCAAGCCCAAAAGCGGAAGGATAGTTTCTGCTTTAGTTGGCAATGTTAAGATTTTGTCTGTAATTGATGTGCCTAAAAATCCAACAATAATTGCTGTCAACATATACATCGGGAACATCGCGGAAAGCACACCCATTTTATTACGTACTTTCCTGCCATAATTAAGATAAAAGGCTAAAATTAAGGCGGCTAAAACAGCTTCTAAATCGCCTTTTAGGCTTGGGGAAAAGCTTTCTGGCTGAGCGTTTGTATTCATTTTTATGGTTTCGGCATAAGCAATAAAACATATGCCTATGAATGATACCGTTAAGCCCACAATTGTAAGTCGAGATGGTTTAAACTTGAAGATGAAGCTTGAGATGAACATCGAGAAAATTGGGGTTGTGTTTACGAGGACTGTTGCGTTTAGGATTGTTGTGTCCTTTACTGCAGATATGAAGAATATGAAGTGCAAACCGAGGAAAAAGCTGAGGATGAAGAGTTCCTTTAAATTATTTTTTACAAGGTTAAAGCTGAATGATTTTCCAAGAACAAGTAATATCATAACTAGGGTTAGACAAGCGATTATTAAACGCCAGAAAGCTATGGAGAATGCGTCTAGGTTTTGCAGAAACCTTATGAAGATGGCTGCTGTTCCGAAGAGAATTCCAGCCGTTATACCCTCTGTTAGAGCCAGATTTCTTGTTCTCCCACGCATCTAGATGCCCTTTTCACTTTTCATGATTGCGTTCCACAAGTTAAGTTTATACACACTTTTACTTATGAACAGAATTAATATAGTAACGTTTCAAGAATTTGAAGGTGAATAAGCGATGGATACCGAAGATATTATAGAGTTAATCTTTGAAGTTTGCAAGACTAAAAGAGGGGCTGAGCATTGAGATTAGTTCGCTATTGCGATGAAAAAGGAAAACATTACGGCGCTTTGACGGCTAATAAAGTAGTATGCTTGCCTAGCCTTGCGAAACATTTGAACGAAAAATTTCCAGAGCGGTTAGAGGACTTTATAATTTTAGGTGCAAAAGGTGTTGAAAAGGCAGAAAAATTACTTGAAAAAGCCGAGGAAAAGGATGTTGAACATGCTTCTTCGCAAGTTAACGAAGTAACTTTGTTGGCGCCGATAGAGTTTCCCCCTAAAATTGTTTGTTTAGGCTTAAATTATCGAGACCATGCCGCGGAGGCAAACGCTGCTATACCGGATGAACCTTTAATTTTCATGAAACCACATACAACGATAATTGGTCCAAATGAAAACATTGTTAAGCCAAGCTTTGTTAGACAGCTAGACTATGAAGCTGAACTAGCCATTGTGATGGGGAGAAAAGCCAAAAACGTTCCAGTTTCAGAGGCTAAATCATACATTTTCGGATACACAATATTAAATGATGTTTCAGCGCGAGACATTCAATTTAAGGATAAACAATGGACAAGAGGAAAAAGTTTTGACACCTTCGCTCCAACCGGGCCATGCATAACGACTGTAAATCAGCTTCAGGACACGTCTGACTTATCCATCCGCACATGGGTTAACAAAGAACTTCGTCAAAATTCAACAACAAAAAACATGGTTTTTAACGTTTATGAAATAGTGCATCATTTAAGCCGAGTAATGACTTTAGAACCATGTGACATTATCGCAACTGGTACTCCCGCCGGCGTCGGCTTTGCCATGAAGCCTCAACCGAAGTTTCTGCAAGCTGGTGATGTTATAAGGATAGAGATTGAAAAAATTGGTATCCTAGAAAACATGGTTGTTGAAGAAACTAATGAACACCCATCCATACACTAACGCCAATAACAAATGGAACTTTCTTCTATAGAATGGGTGGCAAAACCTTAATTCACTGAACGTAAATACAATTTCAAGAGGAGAAGGGTTATGAAGAAAACAGTTTCTAGGATAATGCTAACACTGTTTCTGGTAACTATGCTGAGCGCATGGTATAACATTAGTCTGGCTTCGGTAGCGCCCATTGTGGCCACAGTGGACATCGTTCCCAATGAACTAAACCTGAGAAGCACAGGAAGGTGGACTACTGCGTACACTGAGCTCCCAGAAGGCTACAATGTGAGTGACATTGATGTTTCCACAATAAGGTTGAATATCACTATTCCAGTAGACCTTGTAGCTCCCACAAAAATTGGAGACTATGATAGCGACACTGTCCCAGATTTGATGGTTAAGTTTAACAGGACAAAAGTTGTGGAGTACATACTTCCGATTGTTGAATATGGCAACGTAACCTTAACCCTAACTGGACAACTCTATAATGGTACATCATTTAAAGGAAGCGATATTATAAAGGTTTCAGCTTTAGCTGGCGATGTAAACTGCGATCGTAAAGTTAACATTTTCGACGTTGTACAAGCATGTGTAAGCTATGGCTCCAGAGATGAAGGGGAGCACTGGAATGCAAACGCAAACTTTGCACCACCATGGGACCGCATAGACATATTCGACTTGGCGACAATAATATACCATTACAATGGATCACATCTATAATCGAAAACCAAACATCCCTCTTTCTTTTATTTTTGCCTTACCTTCTCTGCAATTCTTGTCAGCAAAAAGTAGTAACCAAAGCCAACCAATTGTTCACCTGTTATTTAAACACTTCATTCAGCATCTATATTTTAAATTCATAAATCATAAGTGCTTTGACAAAAATTGTTTTTTGGAAGACATCATGTTAGAGAATACTTTGCAAAAACAGAAATTAGTTGAACGTGTTAAGTGTATTAAATGCAAGGAAAGGGACGCGACAAAAGAGGATCAGATGTGCGATAGCTGCCGCTTTATAGTTGCTCTCGAAAACGTCATTAAGAGTAGAAAGTGAGATCGACTGGCACTATTGAAACCAAATTGAATTTCGAAACCCTTTACTGTATTTACTTCTCAACTGAAACTTTGCTTACTCCTGCTTCTTTCTCAAGCCTTATTACGTGCTCGGCTTTTTCTGCAAAGGCTTCGCTGTGCGTGACTGCTATTATTTGCTCTATAGCTTTGAATTTTGATATTGCTTCGGCTAGACGGTCTATTGAGCCGTCTTCCCTTCCAAGGCTTTCTGTTGGCTCGTCAAGAAGAAGCATGCTTAAGCCGTGGCCTGTTCTAGACTGCATAATTAATTGACCTAGGCCGAGACGATACGCAAAGGCGAGCAATGTTCTTTCTCCGCCGGACAGGTTTGAAACTTCCCTTTCAACACCACCTTCACTCTTAACATAGGGCGTATAAGTCTCGTCGATTAAGACATTTATTAGAGGCCCTTCTCCCACCAAACTGTCAAGAACTTGCTGAACAAAGTTTCTTAGGACTTTTACAAATTCGCTGCGCAGCTTGGGCTGAATGCTTCTGTAAGCGTCACGTATGCCACCGATAATCTCAACAATCTTCACTATTTTCTCCATGCGCTCAATTTTCTGCTGAGCATGGTCAATTCTCTCTTTCGTCTCGTCTAAACGCTTAACTAGGTCTTTTTTGCGGTTTTCTTTGGTTCGCAACTCAGAATCTAGCAGATAAAATTGCTTGAAGGCTTGTTCTCTTTGAGCTCTCGCGGTTTCCAGCTCGGACACGTCGAATCTGCTGATTTCCCTTCGTACAGTTTCCAGTTGTAAGCGTAGCTCCTTCTCTAATTTTTGTTTCTCCTCAAATTCTTTTGAAAGTTCAGCCAACGCTTGAGATTCTTCATTTATGCGAGTTTTTAACTCCTCAACTCTTGGAGTAAGCATTTGCAAGTTTGAAAAGGCATCGTTTGCCTTGTTTTTTATTTGCTGCAGCTCTTCAATATCGCCTTGAAGTTGACTTATTGTTTTTTGTCTTTCATCGTTTTCTTCCTGAATTCTTTGCATTAGGTTGTTTTTGTATTCCTCTGTTAGTGGTTGCAGGCAAAGCGGGCAGCGGTTTTCAGTGGAAAGCGAGGATGTTCTCTTCTTGTCTGTTTGCATGTTTCTGAGAGCTGCTTCTTGTTCACCTTTTAGGCTGGAGATTTGATCGTCAAAGGTTGTCAAATACTGTCTTAAAGTTTCAAGCGGTTGGTCTACCGAAATCCCAATTTCTTTAAGTTTGACCTTGTGAGATTCTTTTTGTGTTTCCATCTCGTTTAGGCGTTGCTCCAAATTTTCAATTGTACCTTTTTTGTCCTCAGTTTTTTCAGCTAATTCTGCTGATGCATCCTCAATATTTGTTAGGTTTGCCTGTACTTGGGCTTCTTTCCGCTTGAGTTCTTCTGCGAGGGCTTTTACCTCTTCCAGTTTTTTTAGCTTCAAATCAGCCTCTTCTAAGGCTTTTTTGGCTGAATTCAGCTTTTTCGCTGTTTCTTGTAACTCGATTTCGATGAGTGAAAATTCTTCAACTGTTCGGTTGTATTCCGTGTTTAGTTTTTCCATTCCAACAACGTCTGGGTCTTTTTCATAGGCTCTTCTTTCTCCTTCGTATTCCCGCTGATAGCCTGCCAGATTGCTCCATGCTGTTTCGTAGTCTGACAATCCGAACAATTCGTCTAAGCGTTTTTGTCTTTCTCTTGGCGTGGCATCTAAAAGTTCCTTCAAGTGTTCCTGCCTAACCCAGACTATCTCGCGGAAAATCTCCTTGTCCAAGCCGGTTATTGCCTTAAGCTGCTCGGCTACAGCGTCGCTTTTCACGCTTGCCATTAGGTTTTCGTCTTCGAAAAGTTTCAATTCGTCAAAGTCTTGGCTTATGCCCTTTCCACGCCTTTTAAGTCCACGAGATATTTTGTAGTTTTTGCCATTTTGAACAAATTGAACAGTAACTTTTCCGTTTTCGGCGCCTTCACGCAGTAGGTAATCGTAGCTTCTGCCTAGGGGGTCTCCGAATAACGCGAAGTCTATAGCGAATAAAATGCTTGATTTTCCACAGCCCAGACCGCCGACGAGGCAGTTGAAGCCTCTTGCGAAGGGGACGGTTGATTTCACATGGGAGCGAATGTCTTCTAGGTGAACGATTTCAATTTTCATTTTAGAAGCTCCTCTATGGTTTGTTTCACTTTTTCCTCTTGCTTTTTGGTTAGTGGTTCAATTAGGCTGACCGCGATGCGGGCCATTTTCTCGGCTTCATCACGGCTGTGGCGTTCAGAAAAAATCTGCAGGAAGTATTCGAAAGCCTTCGTTTTCAAATCTTTAAACTCGCTCTCGAATATTGAACGAACAATCTCCTCTGAAACCTCACTTTCACGCAGCCAAACAAGGGGATGCACAAACAAAGCCCTTTCAGCAGCACTCCTAATCTGGGCGACATCCACTTCTGAACGGCTTGCCTCTGCGGGCAAGACGCCCTTCAGCACTGGGATAATGATTACTCCTTCCTCGTCGGCTCCCTTCACAAGTTGAACAACCTGCTCCGTAACTTTTGAAGGACTGACACCAGTGAAATCCTGCTCTAAAACTACAAATCTGCGTGGAGATTCAAGCTCTATAAACTCTGGTGAAACTGCTCCTTTTTCATCCACCTTAACATGGTAAAAGCCCTTCTTGATTTTAGCTTCATCATAGTTGACGGTTTCGGTGCATCCGCTGTAGACCAGCAACCCTTTTTTAAACTTCTCCTTGTAGGGTATGTGCACATGTCCAGCAGCATAGTAGTTGAAGCCTTCTGGTATTAGCTCAGGTGGAGCCTCAGCCTCCATATAGGGGGGCTTAACGCTTGGAAGGTCTAAAGCCATGTGAAAAACGAAAATGTTAAACAAGGCTGGGTCTGGTGTCTGTTTGTTTTGCTCCATAAAGGCTGGAAGCAACTCTTCAGTTTTACGCCTGGTTCTGAAGTTTGGCACGCCGTAAACGTAGCAGCAGTCTGGCTTCCGCCAGCAGGCGCCCTCGTGCCTTGGCAAATGGTAAATCAGCCCAGCACTATCCAGAGGATTCAAAATGGTGCCAGTAACAACATTAGGCGCTGAATCATGCGAGCCATCTACAGTTAAAACTGGAATCCCAGCCTCACGCAGGCGACTAAAGTTTTTGATGGCATTTTCCAATGTAACATTCGAAGGACGTGCATGGTGGAATAAATCTCCGGCTATAATCATGAAATCTGGCTTTAACTCAATGGTTTTATCGACTAATTCTTGGAAAGCTTTGTCAAAGTCTTCTCGTCTAGCTTCTAAGCCATATTGTGAATAGCCCAAATGTAAATCTGTAGCGTGAACAAAACTGAAAGCCTTCAAATGCTGCTTTCCCCTATTGAAGTGTTTACGTTAGGTTTAGTTAAAGTCATCTATTTTAAGTGTTTAGCACTGGAGGGAAGAGAGAAACGCAAAACATATTACATTCTGAATGAAACTTTATTGATGGATGCCTCTTTATGGGTGTTCCCAGACCAACCGAAATGACCATACGAGATTTGTTACAAGAAGAGTTGAGGAAAAGAGGCGTAACGGTTGTTCCCGAGTTTTCTGTTTCGACGCCTGTTGGGCGTTTAGCGCCTGATATGTTGTTGAAAAATGGGGCACAGTACGTTGTTGAAACGAAGTTGGGCGCTGAAGCTAAGCTGGACATGATGCGGTTATATGATTATGGCAAGTATAGAAAAATTCATAGACACGGTATGAGCAAAACTATTTAGAGAGGAGTAGTAGTGGTAAGCAAGGTTCTTAAAAAGATGGAGATTCTTCGAGGATTTATCCAAATTCCAGCTAAAAGTAGGTTTGAATTGATTGGAGATACCCCCTTGCCGTGTTTTACCACGTTAAATGGTAACCCAGCGAGACTTGACAAACACAGCAGACTTTGGTCTCCCTTCCTAAAGAGTAAATTCTCTTTGGGCAATCGCATACTGTTAACCAAAACTGGAGAAGGATTTAAAGTAGGCCTTCTTGAAGGTGTACATGAAGAGAAAAAGGAAAATAAAAAAATCAGACAAAAAAAACATCGCAAAGGGGGAACTGAAACGAGTTCTTTTGGCTCTCCGGGGAGAATTGGTCATGACTCATCGAAGTTTTATAATAGTAGGCTATATGAAGGTTTGCCGACAGAGAAAGAGAATGTAATCTATCTTGAAAACGAGATAAGCAAAGACTTTTTGAACAAAATTTTTTGCAAGAGTAGCGAACACATGAAAGAGTTGCCCGACAATAGTATTCATTTGATGGTGACATCACCTCCTTATAACGTTGGAAAAGAGTACGACAAGGGTCTTACGCTAGATGAATATAGAAGTTTACTAACAAGCGTGTTTAAGGAGGTATACAGAGTTCTTATTCCTAGAGGCAGAGCTTGCATCAATGTGGCCAATTTAGGGAGGAAACCATACATACCTCTGGATGCCTTCATAGTCCAAAGCATGCTAGATATCGGATTCCTTATGAGAGGTGAAATAATCTGGGATAAAGGCTCAAGTGCGGCGGCATCCACAGCGTGGGGTAGTTGGTGTTCACCAAGTAACCCTACTTTAAGAGATGTTCATGAATACATAATGATATTCTCAAAAGATACATTTAGTCGAGGCAAACCAAAAGGGAGGGACAGCACTATCACCCGAGAGGAATTCTTGACATGGACTAAAAGCGTGTGGTCTTTTCCTGCAGAATCAGCCACTAAGATTGGTCATCCTGCCCCATTTCCAGTCGAGTTGCCTCTAAGGCTTATCAAACTCTACACTTTTGAGGGAGAAGTTGTTTTAGACCCGTTCATAGGTAGTGGAACAACTGCGATAGCGGCTCTTCAAACTAACAGATACTACGTTGGTTATGATATAGAAGCAGATTACGTGGAACTAGCAGAAAAGAGAATCAAGGATTTCTTAAATAAACAATCTCAAGTGAAGTTAGCCGAATTTTTGAGTTAACCCTCTTTCCAGTAATCAACCCATCTCTGGTATGGCTTATACTCAATTGCTGAACGTTGCCAAAAGATTTCAATCCTCTTAGTGTCTTTGTCTTGAAGCAACCTCTCAATAATGCATCGTTACTTATTTCAACTCCTCGAGGATTGGTTCCTGGTTTGGGAAGTTTAAAATATTTTTCTCGTCCCATATTTTGTAGGATCCTTCGTTGGGCTTCCAAAGGTATATATGAAAAGCTACCTTGTCCATTCCATTTAATTTGGACAAGCAGAATGTCAGTTTTAGGAGCATAAGTCTCTGCAAATTCCCGTGCTTTTTGGGCATCTACAGTCCACGAAAACTTGACTCCGCCAAACCCTGTAATGGTTTTAATTGAAACCGGATACCCAAATAAACGTACGTCAATTTCCGGTTCAGTAATAGGAACCCGAGTTTCAACATTCTTTTCTCCGAATTTATAGATTAATAATGCGATTACGATTTTTTCCCGAAGAGAACCTACTTCCATTCCGACTTTTCCAGCCCTCGAACTCTCTAATTCAGCAATTTGAAACAAATAGGGTAAACGTTTTCCAATTTTATCTACAACTTTTTTGTCTTCAAATATTTTCAACCAAGCGACTTGCCATTTTGTACGCTTCCAATTATAAAGTCCTATAACATGAATCGTGCAAATTCTCTACATATGTTTTGCGA
>Ga0315308_1001434_pt1 | contig 13693 bp, 10 predicted proteins | sample TDP3_MG_FD_203078 | JGI IMG/M metagenome (GOLD analysis project Ga0315308, IMG submission 203078) | Freshwater sediment microbial communities from Lake Towuti, South Sulawesi, Indonesia - TDP3 | ecosystem: Environmental > Aquatic > Freshwater > Lake > Sediment | place: Indonesia: South Sulawesi... | reverse complement strand
AGTCCCTGGGAGTTCCTGGCCAAATAGACCATCCGAAGGTCACAGAAAAGATTAAAGAAGTGGTAGGAAAGGTGAGAAAGGCTGGCCGCTCGCTCGGAATATATGTGGATGATGTAGAGACGGCAAAGAGATGGATCGATTTGGGCGCGCAGTTCATTGCTCTTCTTGTTGATGTAGTGATATTTTTCCAGGCCTGCCGTTCACTTGTTGCCCCTCTGAAAAATCTGAAGGGTAGGAAATAGTTTTCCACTGAAGTTGTAGCTGCAGAGCGAAGCTCTGCATTACTTGTAGTGTAGGGGCTTGTCCCCGTAATTTGAAAGAGGAGCCGGTTATGGCCGAAGTTCTGTTAGGAATAGATGTTGGGACGACTTCCTGTAAGGTGGGTCTATATGACTTGAAAGGGAATATGGTTGCGCAAGCCTTCAAGAGTTATCCAACTTACCAACCGGCTTCTCGTGAAATAGAGCAGAATCCCGAAGACTGGTGGAAAGGAGTAAGGTTGGCAATTGGAGAGATCAAGAAAAGATTGAAAGGGAAAATGTCTTCTATCATAGGCATAGGCTTGAGCGGTCAAACCCCCACTCAGGTTTTCTTGGATAGAAAGGGCAAAATTTTGAGACCCGCTATTACCTGGAGAGATACGAGGAGCATAGAGGAGTCGCGTTGGATACGGATGACGATAGGAAAGAAAAGAATGGAGAAGTTTCTGGGGATGGACCTCCCCATAGAACCGAATTGGCCTCCTGCTAGACTACTTTGGCTAAAGAAAAACGAGCCCCATATCTTGGAGAGGACATTCAAGATTCTCCAGGCAAAGGATTTTATTGGATACAAACTTACAGGCTGTTTCTTCTCGGACAGATGGTGTTCCAAGGGAATGGTCAATTTAAGGACTGGTAAAGTTGCGAGAGAATTTTTTAGAATTCTCGGAATTTCAGAGGAGATAGTTCCAGATATTTATAAACCTTACGAGGTCGCAGGAAGAGTCCTAAAAGATGTAGCGAATGCTACAGGGATTCCTGAGGGAATTCCGGTAGTGGCAGGATGGAGCGATGCTCTCTGCGGAATGCTCGCTACGGGTTCACTCGCTGCCGCAGGTGAGGCTTTCAACATAACCGGAACTTCGGAGATAGTGGGATTCACGAGTCTTTCGCTCCCAAAACTGGTTAATGGTCTCATGTCGATTCCCTCAACGATAACCGATACTGTTTCTGTTATATATGGGCCCACTCAATCCGGCGGCGATTCGTTGAAGTGGGCAGGCGAAGCGCTTCTCGGCTTGAAAGAGAAAGTTGGTACCGAAGGAGTTTCTCTTAAAGGTCTAGACCCACTTTTAGCCCAGGCAGAATCAGTAATTCCTGGAAGCAAAAGCATGATTTTTTTACCATATCTTGAAGGAGAGAGAGCGCCAATTTGGGACGCGCATGCCAAGGGAATTTTTATTGGCATAACGAGAACGCACGGAAGGGCTCATTTTATCAGGTCTATTCTTGAGGGAGTGGCTTATAGCGTTAGACAACTGATTGAAATTGCTGAAAAATGTGTGGGTAAAAAGGCCGAGAAAATCAGGATAGCGGGTGGAGGAGCGAGGATAGAACTCTGGAATCAAATCAGAGCAGATGTCACTGGAAAGTGGATAGAGAAGTTAGAGGTCATGGAGACAGGGACATTAGGTGGAGCGATGCTAGCGAGTTTGGGCGTTGGGATAAGTAAGGGCCTGGATGAGGTTAGTAGGCAGATGGTTCGTGTAAGTGGTTCAGTAGAGCCTGATCGAGAACGCCACAGGCAATATGATGAATTGTTTAGAATTTACAAGAAACTCTATCCTTTATTAAAGCCTGTATTCCACAAACTTTCCCCTCACCCTCACCCTCTCCCCAGAGGGGAGAGGATTTAAAGGTGAGGGGGTCTTTTCCCCAAAGGGGAGATGAGAAAGGTGGGACCCGCGGGCTCGATGAATCGAGCCCCTACAATCGTCTTGGGAGAACTTAGAGGTCTTCGTAGCTATTTGGAGGCATAAATTGGAAGTAAAAAGATTAAAACAGATAGCGAGAGAGAACCTAAAAGGCTTGGTCGATTTTTTGAGAGATATGGTGAGAATTCCAAGTCTTTCTGGCCAGGAAGCAAGGGTTGCTCATCGAGTAAAAGAAGAAATGGAAAGGGCCGGATTTGATGAAGTATTCATTGATGGCATCGGGAATGTGATAGGACGAATTGGTTCGGGGAAAATAAGGATACTATATGATGCACATATGGATACCGTAGATATCGGCGATAGGAAAAGATGGACCCGGGAGCCTTTTGGTGCGGAGTACCGAGACGGGGTCGTATATGGAAGGGGAGCATGTGATGACAAGGCGGGGGTTGCCTCAGCAGTATATGGGGGTAAATTAATTGTAACTCTTGGCCTGACAGGAGATTATACACTATATATTGTGGCCAGTGTGGAGGAGGAGTCGGCGGGTGGCAAAGGGATTGAATACCTGATAATAGAGGATAGACTGAAACCAAATTTTGTTCTCCTTGCAGAACCGACCGGCCTCAGGATTATTCGTGGACACAAAGGGAGAGTTGGACTAAAAATTTCAGTTAGGGGCAGGTCTGCCCACGCCGGGACGCCCTGGAAGGGGGTAAACGCCATCTACAGGATGGTTCCACTGATTCGTAAGATAGAGGAATTGAATGAAAGGCTTCCATCCTTCCCTCCTTTAGGTAAAGGCACAATAACCGTTACCAAGATTGAATGCGAGAAGGCTTCCTTGAACGCTGTTCCGGATAACTGTACTATCTACCTTGATAGGAGGACGAATGACAGGGAAACTGAAGAGAGCGTAAAATGCGAATTGAGGGCTCTTATAGGAAGGAGTGGCAAATTGGAAATTTTGCAGAAGTTCTTTCCTGCTTGGGAAGTCCCGCCCCACCACTCTCTAGTTGTCTCTTCTTGCGAGACTTATAGGGCTCTCTTTAGGATGCGGCCTGAAATTCTACTCTGGCCGTTCTGCAGCAATGGGAGTTACACTATGGGCGAAAAAGCGATACCTACAATAGTTTTTGGCCCAGGGGAAGAGAGGTTTACTCACTCAGCCGATGAGCAGGTGAAGGTGGAACATCTGGTCAGGGCAACAATTTTTTATGCGATGCTACCTACAATAATATCAAAAAAAGTAGCAAAGCCAAGAAAGTTCAATCCTGCGGCCCGAGCCCGAAGAGTGTAACCATTTTCTTGACAAACAATTTTTTACTTGACAGGAAAGAAAGAGTTTAGTAAAATTCTTTTAAGTTTAGTTCTTACCTGAAATAGTCATAAAGCAATTCTTACTACTTCTCACAAGTTCAGAATGAATTTGCCGCGTTTAAGTTTACCATCCTAAGCCAGTAATTTTTTAATGAGGTTGTGCTGTGCAAAGTAAGCACCAACTTTCTCTTCTATTTATGCTGGCAGAAATTCAAAGTCTATTAGAATAAGTTCAATATTTTTAAGATTTGGAGGTGGTGCCTATGTGAAGTGATAAAGTAAGATTTTAGAGGCCTTGGCAAACCAATTGGAGACACGGTTTTTACCGTAGAGAGCATAGGAGGTGAAAATAATGAAGATAGTTGATGTCCATTTGCATTTAGGGCCATGCAAAGTCTTTGACTTGGACACTTCAGAAGAAGCCTTGATGGGTGCCATAGAAAAGAACAAGATTGACGCTGCACTTGTTGAGCCTTATCCGGGCGCACCCGATGCTAAGAAAACCCATAATGACATAGCCAAACTTATGAAGAAATACCCAAAGAAGATTTTTGGGGTTGTGAATCTCAATCCTCATCAGGATGAAAAAGCGTATAATATGGAAGTAGATAGACTTATCAAAGAGGAAGGTTTTGTGGGAATCAAACTGCACACTATCGGCCATGCAATGAATCCTCTCGGTAGCGACGCAAAGAAAGTCTTTGAGGCGGCGAGAAGGCATAGGGTTCCGTTAATGATACACACTGGAGCGGGAATTCCATTTGCTCTGCCTTCATTGGCCATACCTATGGCACAGGCTTACTCAGATATACCGATGATTCTTTTCCATTCCGGTATGGCGCACATATATTCAACGGAAGCCTATATTGCAGCAAAGCTTTGCAAGAACATTTATTTAGAGGGTTCATGGATTTCTATTAATGAAAAGATCTGGTTTGTAAACGACCTGGGTTCGGAGAGAATAGTTCTGGGAACCGACTTGCCGGAAAATACGGCAGTTGAAATCTTCCAGTATAAATCCGCAGGCCTCAGCGATAGAGACCTCGCAAATGTTTTGGGTGAGAACGCTATAAAGTTATTCAAGCTTAAAATCTAAAAGAGGTAGGCGCAGGCTTTAGCCTGCGTTTCCACGCGCAACCCAAAGGTTGCGGCTACCCAAAGGGAAGCAAAGCTTACGCTTTGTTGGTACAAAGAAGAGTGTAGCTGCAGAGGGAAGGTATGCTTTGGGTGTAAATAGATTGAAACTAAAGGAGGGGCGCCGGTCGCGATGAAATCGGGACGACCGAGCGTAGCGAGGGAAAGGCGCGAGACGTTGAGCGCCCAGGGTCGCTGTTCCGACGAATAAGGAGGAACGGGCAGCGACGCCTGTGAGTCGGTGAGCAGGCAGGTCACCGACTGAAGTGAAACGAAAGGAGGGTCGCTGTTCTGACGAATAAGGAGGAACGGGCAGCGACGCCTGCGAGTTGGTGAGCAGGCAGGTCACCGACTGAAGTGAAACGAAAGGAGGTGAAACCTTGGTTTGCAGATTTTGATGACTGGCTTGATTTCAACACCAGGGAATTAAATGAGTAACGAAAAAGTCGGGAAAAAGGTTGGTGTTTGGCCACGTGGAACCGGTTGGGTTTGGGGTATGACCATATCTACCTGGGCTATATGGGTAATGTGTTCCTTTAATTTTGGCGTAGTGTGGACAGTTGGCCCGCTTCTTATAGATAAGTGGGCACTAAGCCCAGGAGCTTGGGCTCTTTTCCTGGCAGTAATGCAATGGGTCAGGGGAGCATCTGGCGTCCCGGGAGCTGCTATTAGTGACAAAATGGGTGCCGGCTCCAGGAGAAAATATTTCTGGAGTATTATGGTCGTCTTCTATACTATTGTATCACTTCTTACAGCATTCAGGAATATTAGTGCCACATTCATAAGGTTTATCTTGCTCAGATGCGGCGTGCAGATAGGAGGCGGCGTGGAAGAGACTGTCAGGCCTTCTGTGGTGGCAGAAGTGTGGCCAGATGAGTATCGTGGTTTTGCTCTGGGACTGACGCATACAGGATTTCCCGTGGGCGTATTGCTATCTGGCGTATTGGTGTCCTGGACGCTGGGAAGGTTTGGTAGCGATAACTGGAGATATGTTTTCTATTTCACGCTGATTTCAGTTATTCCTCTCGTCTGGTACTATTTAATCTCTACAAGAACAGGTTACGAGAAAGCCTATGCGGAGTTCGATAAGAGAGGAATGACCAAACCGAGTTTGGCAAGGGAAGTGAGTCAAGTTTCTGGTGCTCAACTGGTAGCAAGAGCGCTCAAGATAAGAAATGTGCAGAGTGCAGCCATAAACGCTGGAATCTTTATGGGCGTTATTTCAATGTTTATGGCATTCTACCCGAAATACTTAAGCGAAATCCACGGGTTTAACTATGCTCAGGTGGCAGCGCTTTCTGTAGCGTGGTCAATTACCGGAGCTTTATTTCAGGTTCTCTTGCCATGGTGGTCAGACAGATTGGGGAGAAAACCGGTGCTCACTTTAGCAGCGGTGTGGATGGGTCTGGTTATGATTGCTCTTCCTTTCTGTACCACGTTGCTCTTGGTCATACTAGTCCAGATAGCCTATGGATTTGTGATAAATGCTGTCTATCCGATACTTTATGCAGTGGGAGCTGAATCAGCGGAAAAAGGCGGAGTGGCTACTGCAGTGAGTGTAGTGGCCCTGATTCTCTTCCTCGGCGGTGGTGGTTTTCCGCTTCTCGTTTCACCATTGATTCAGGCTTTTGGCGGATGGGGAGCAGCTCGAGGTTATATCTGGATATTCGCCATTATGGCCGCTCTTTGCTTCATAGCTGCTGCTATCCAGCATTGGAGAACTACGGAGACTGCAGTTCTCGCTAGGAAGTAATTGTATGTAGGGGTCCCAATTCATCGGGACCCTGTGAGAGACGAGAGATAAATTTTCGTCGACGGGCTTGATGAATTAAGCCCCTACAGCTTTTACTAAATAGAGAATTGTGAAATTAGTGCGAAGGGGCATCGGAATAAAATTTTGAATTTTTTACTTGACAAAATAAAAATTACTTTGGTAAAATCATACAAACTTATCATCTTTGACTTTCCGTTTTTCAAAACATGGATAGTTGCATTTCTGAAAAAACCGTTTTTAGGAAAAGTTTTGACCGAGTGTTTCCCGCCTTAAGATGTATTATTTGATAATCGTCAGTGTATATTTAAATTAGAAAACAATTTGGAAAGGAGGTGAAGTGTTTAATAGGGAATTTTTGCCCGATAAACTATTGCCCGAATATATGGGCGAAAACAAAACTTAGTGTAAAGGGGGGAAAATAATGTCAAAGAAGTTAACAGCTATCGGGGTGGCTGGTCTTCTCATGGTTCTCGTAGCCAGCATATGTGTTGCTGAACCCGAATTTTCAGTCACTGGCCACTTTCGTGCACGAAGCTACTGGATAACCAATCCAGACCTCGTAAAAGGCGGCCCGGAAAGGTCCTATACTGACCAGCGGTTGATTCTCAATCCCGTGTTGAAGATTAGCGATGCCATCCAGCTTAAAATGCGCATCAGAGCTCTGGATTACATCTGGGGTTATAACACTGTTGGAGGTCTTACATGGCCTGAAATGAGCGCTTATGACCCTATCCTTGGTATAATAGCCACGAACCAGGGCGAGCAAGGAACCAACAATTTCCAGTGGGATCGCGCCTGGGTCCAGGTTTCACTCGGTAAGATTGGAAGCCTTCAGATCGGAAGACAGAATACCGACCTGTTCCATAATTTCTCCATTGCCGAAGACGATACCTATCCGAGATACCATTACATCACGCCCGTATTTAGTCTGAAAAAAGATAACAACATAATGTTTGGTTTGCTTTATGACAAGAGGACTGAGGGTGACATCGACGTTGTTACTGGCGATGGGATAAATGACTCTTTTTGCTGGTGTCCATGGGTATTCTTCTGGAACCCAAAGATTACCGTCGGTTATGTCTTCTTTGTCTGGGACTGGGCGGGCGTAGGTCCGTTAGGCGAATCTTCCAACTGGATTATGCACGATGCTATGATTAATGCAACGATTGGCCCGGTTGAGATCAAATCGGAATGGGATTATCTACATGGTAAGGCGATCGGCAGTTGGAACGATACCAAGCACACCTTTGAATTCTTTGTTGACGCTGGTGTTCCCTTAAAAACCCCACCAATCCAGAGGGCGGCTGTTGTGGTCGGGCTTTTCTCGGGGACGAAGGCACCCAAGGCCGGTGAAGTAACTGGCGCGATTGGCTCAAATGAGGACTGGATTGATGATTGGAAGATTGACTTGATCCTCTGGGACCAGCTTTTCAATAGGGTTGTCAATGCGTGGATTATCCGGCCAAAGGTAGACTTTGTGATCCCGAATACCAAATTTGGTGGTTATGTTTCGGCCTGTATGTCTTTTGCTGAGCAGGTGGCCCAGTATAACCCAGCCCCGGCTGGAATAACACTTACTACTGGGACTGATAAAGGCATAGGGACTGAACTTGACGCGGCAATCAATTATAACCTGGGAGCGAGGCAAACCATTGAGTTAGTTCTGGGTATGTTTATGCCGGGAAAGTATTTTGACGCGGCTAATAGGGACACTACTTTGGGCGTGGCCGTAAAGACGCATATCAGGTTCTAAGGTCTCTGAGTTTGATTACTTTTTTACCCCAGCGGTTGAGAATGAATTTATGATTTTTCCTCAAGCTTACCGTGACCTCCTCGGTCACGGTAAGCGCACGGGGAGTTTTTTGGAGAATAGGCGAAAATTCACCACTGAATTTTCGCGTATTCTCTTGCAGTAGAATTCTTCCAAAAGAGTTCGAGGGAGGAACTTACCAGCCGAATCTGGACTCGGAACTTTAAGTTCATTGTTATTTAATGCTGTCGAGTCCTCCTATAAAAATAATTGATTTGAATCAGTTCTATCACCTATCTTTATCTTAAACTTTATGGTTAGACGGGATATTGTGAACTTGTCGGTAATAAGTAAATCGTATAAGGAAGGAGGTGAAAAAGAATGAAGAAAGCGTGGATTATTGCACTGTTGCTTACTTTTGCCGTGGCTATGGTAGCTTCCGCGGCCGTGAAGGTGGCGATAGTTCAGGGCGACGAGAAGATACTGAAGGATGGAACCATCCTTCCGGAGAGATTTCTGGCATACCTTCCCAAGAGTCCTGACAAGGCGCGCGGACCACATCAATGGACCCTCGAGTACACTCCAGCGAGCATAAAGGAAGTAGAGAAGATGGTCCGTGAAGCAGTGAAACTTGCTGGTGGATGGCCGGTGAAGAAGGGAGACACGGTATTCATCAAGTTTAATGCGAATAACGACCAATGGTATATGTTATCTACTGGTCATGGGAACGCAGCCGACTTCACTGCCGTGAACACAGATGGTCGCGTGGTTAGAGCAGTCGCGCTCTTATGCAAAGAATCGGGAGCCAAGAAGATATACATTGGTGAGGCTCCGGGACTATCAAATTCAATTCCGAACATGAGAGTGTGGGGAGCTTACCTTGCTGAACAGGATGCTGGAGCGGAGCTCGTTGACCTTGACCGTGTGCCTTATAGATGGGTTAAAGCGCCGCATGCCCTGTCGGCTACGGAGTATGCTATACCTGCTGTGGTATTAGATGCAGATGTGGTAATCAGTGTCGCAGCTCTGAAGACCCACCTTTTTGCTGGCACTACGGCGACTCTAAAGAATATTGGCATAGGCGTTCCACCCAATTCAGTTTACGGGGCTCCTAAGACAGGATTAAGGCACGACAAACTTAGGAGGACTATCGCTGACGTTAATGACATTGTGCGTGCTAAATACGGAGTAATCGGTGCCATATACGGTGGGGAAGGAAACGGACCTACACAGGTAGATGGTATTTACCAGGGCATAGTTATTGCCAGTCCTGATCTCGTGGCAGCGGATGCGGTAGGTACTGCGTGTATGGGTCTTAATCCAGAACTGCATGGCTACTTGAGAGCTGCGCAAGAAATTGGTCTTGGGACATACCAGGACATTGAAGTAGTCGGCAAGACTATTGGGGAAGTTTACAAGGCATACAAGCAGCATCCTGCCGGTGTGCATGCCAATGTTTGGAGCTGGAAGCCAGAGGAAGGTTACTAATGTAGGGGTTTATCCCCGTATGAATTAAGCCCATAAACCCCGTTAGAAATAGATGGTAGGGATTCCCCTCGGGGAATTTCTAACGGGGCCAAGGGTTACACTAGCTTTGGAAATTTTTATTTTGTTTAAGAGATAGATACAGAATAGAGAGGAGGTGAAAAAGAATGAGGAAAACATTGATTTTGGCAGTAGCATTCGTCATTGCCCTTAGCACACTGGCTTTCGCGGCTGCAAAGACAAAAGTCGCTATAGTGAAAGGGACTCCCCATGATTTAATAGGCGAATCCTTTAACTTTAGCATCTACGATTTTAGAAAGATTTGGGAGACAACCTGGACACCAGCAAGTGAGAAAGCAATCGAGAATATGGTGCGAAAGGCCGTTGACCTCGCTGGTGGGTTTCCAGACGTAAAGGGCAAAAATGTGATGATTAAGATCAATCTCGTCTGGGACATGTGGTCTATGTTCTGTGTAGAAAACACCAGGGCAATATACACTAACACATCGATGAGGGATGCAAAATGGATGAACCAGCAGGTTCAATCCATTCTCACCGATGCCAGAATAGCCAGAGCAGTCGCCCTTATCTGCAGAGAGAAAGGTGCTAAGAAGGTGACGATTACAGAGGGGCCAAATGCTGGTAATACCCACGCATACTATCTGGTCTATGGTTATACGGCTATGGCCAAGAAGCTGAACCCGGCGATGGACCAATGGACACATAAGGGTGGCTGGCTTGAACTGTACGATGTAAATGACGCTATTGCTGATGGGACATGGAAGTATTACAAGCCAAAACGGACTGGCCATCATCCGCTTAGTGAGTATCCTCTGCCCAATAATTGGGTCAATGCGGATGTCAGAATCTCCGTTGGAAAGATGAAGACCCATGATAATCAAGGCGTCAGCTTGACACTGAAGAATGTGGGGATAGGCGTTCCTCCAAGCCGGATAATCGGAGCGATTAAATTGGGGCTACCGCATGACGCGACGCTATGGGTTATTGCTGATGTTAACTCTATTGCCCCAATAGATTATGCTATCGTTGATGGTATTTGGGGTGTGGAAGGATGGGGAGCATTTAATGGCGAGCCAATTTCTATGGACCTGGTCATTGCTGGGAAAGACGCCGTAGCTGTTGATGCTACAGGGACCCGCGTTATGGGACTTGACCCGTCGCGTGTTGGACACATAAGGGCGTGTTCAGAGTCTGGACTGGGAACATACAAGGAAGATGAGATTGAAGTAGTTGGCAATTCAATTGAAAGCGTCATGAAAAAGTTCGAGACTCCTAAGCCTGTTCAGACTGGGTACTACACCACAGAGCCTAAAGCATGGTGATGCGTTTTGACCCGGAAGTAGTCCAGATAACTTGGATAGTTATGGGTTATCGGGGGACAAGATAATACTTGTCCCCCGATTTTTTATACCCCTCGCCTTGTCCCTCTCCCCATGGGGGAGGGGATTGAAGGTGAGGGGGCTGCTTTGCCATAATTCAGGAAAGGCTTTTGCAATTTACTTGACTTCTTTTAATCAAGTTGATAAAATAAATTTCAATAATTTTGGTGAATAATGATGCAAAGTTTACATAATTTTTTCGTATCTACATCTCTCTATAATGTATGGTCCGTTTCGGTCAATATGTTTTTCCGACTAAGGTACTTCGTGGGAATAGAAATATTCCTTGGTTTCTTAATTGCTGTATTAATTCCTACCTAATTGAGGCAGAGGGAGGCGAGAAATGAAAAACGAATCTGTATTATTGAAAGCGATCTTAATCCTCGGGTTATTAGCGCTTTCTGGCTGTAAGAGAGCCCGTACCGAAGGGGGGATGATTTTTGGCGAAGTAACCGAATATGGAACAAGAAAGCCTATGACAGGTGCTGAGGTGATAGCGTATTCGGCTGAAGGTGTAAGGCTTTCAACCACCTCCGATGCTTCGGGCAATTATTCTATTGCCAATGTTCCTCCCGGTTCCTATAAGGTTAGAGCATATCTTCAGGGATACTACCTTAATGAAACCATGGAAGAAGTCCAAATAGAAAAAGGGAAAAAGAAGGTTGATTTCCAACTTGTAGTCGTGGGAGGAGGGACCTGATTCAATTAGTGGCGCCAGTGGCGACGAATAAGGAATGTAGCTGCAGAGCGATAGCTCTGCGGTATAATGATGTCATTGCGAGACCCGATTGAAAATCGGGGCGTGGCAATCCCGGGATTGCTTCGTCGCTTACGCTCCTCGCAATGACAGCGCTTTGCTGCTACAAAAGGAGAGAAAATGAAGAGAATTTTTACTATTGTTGCATTACTTATGTTCACTTGGGTGACAGCGGCTCAAGCTGGACCGACGGTGGCGATTGTTAAGTCGAATAATCATGAATTGGTGGGAAAGTCCTGGCAGTTCAAAGACTGGCATATGCTTCCCCAGGGTCCTCCATGGGCAAAAGGCAAGTACTGGCATCCTATCTGGTCAAGGAAGAGTGAACTGGAGATTGAAAAGATGGTTCAGAAGGCAGTTGAGCTTGCTGGAGGACTTCCTGTTGAAAAAGGGGATGTGGTGTGGATCAAGACAAACGCGGTGGCAAGCTTCAATCTAATTCTCGGCACGGGTAAAACGAGTAATGAAGAAATACAATGTTACAACACAGATCCGAGAATAGTTAGAGCAATAGCACTTTTGGCGAAGAAAAAGGGAGCTAAAAAGATTTACATTGCTGAGGGTCCACCCGATGCTGATGGAATTGCGAACATGAAAACATATGGTTATGAGGGAGTCGCCAGGGAGACAGGAGCTGAGCTATATTGTACAAATTCTGCTCCATACAAGTGGTACAAACCTGAGAGGCCATTAGCGCTTAAAGAATACGCCCTACCAGTGGTTATGGTTGAAGAGGCTAACAAAATCATTAGCGTTTCGCCAATGAAGACCCATTATCTGACAGGGATTACCGGAACTCTGAAAAATCAGGCTATTGGTTCTGCTCCCAACAGAGTTTACGGGATACCTAAAGTTGGGCTCCCTCATAATCAGATTTCCGAAATTATTTGTGACATTGTTTCCATAAAGAAGATAGATTTCGCAGTCATTAGCGCAATCTGGGGCTGCGAGGGGCACGGACCTACAAAGGGTGACCCTGTATCTATGGATTTGGTGATTGCTGGAAGAGACCCTGTGGCAGTTGATACAGTGGAAACTATGGTAATGGGTTTTAAGCCGGAAAATTACGGGCATATAGTGCTCGCTGAACAGATGGGGCTGGGTACAATGAAAGATATTAAAGTGGTGGGCGACCCGATTCAAAAAGTTATGAAAAAGTTCAAGCCCTGTCCTAAAGAATTAAGAGCGCCCAATGCCTGGGGGCGCATTTCTGCCTGGGAATAGAGAGAGGAGATTAAAAGATAGTTTGTTCATCACCAAGAAATTTCTTAACGCCAAAAACTTTCGGACTTTGCAGGGCGCAAATCAAAACTCCTCGCTTCGCTCGTCAAACAGTGATTTGCTTTGGAAGCTAAGGAGCCGTCCTCATTTTTTGGCTAAAATTTCTAAAGTCTTCATAAACTATCTTTTAATCTCATGAGGAAAAGAGGAGATAGTTTGTTCATTACCAAGAAATTTCTTAACGCCAAAAAATTTCTAAAGTGTTCACAAACTATCTTTTAATTGTTAGCAAGAATATAAAGGGGGGTTGAGATGAGAAAGTGGCTTATTTTTGGAATGGTTTTCATGGTAGTGGGGCTATTGGTTTTGGGATGTGAGAAGGCTCCAGAAGGAACAGGAGTTTATGGGAAAATAGTTGATAAGGAGACCAAGAAGCCTATTAAAGGTGCGATAATAACTGTTACTGCACTGAAACAGGTTACGGAAGCTTCTCCGCAAGTGTGGGCTGTAACTGCCACTACAGATAATTCTGGAAATTATAGTTTAACAAAGCTTGAACCAGGCAATTATGCAGTCACAGTTACCTGTTCTGGATACTTTGCTTATTCGCTCAGTGAGCTTGTGGTGAAAGAAGGTAAGATGAAGAAACTTAATATTCGATTAGAAGCTTCTTTCGTGGGAGGATAAAGTAGACACAAAAGTGGGGGTGAAACAATGAGGAAATTGCATTTATGGATGCTAATTTTAATATTTGGGTTTACTATGATATTGGGATGTGGTGGTAGCAAAAAAGCAGGCGGGACTATTATCGGCAAGGTGAATAATACATTCCATGGTGGAGGCGTTGACGGAGCGAAAGTGAGCCTGACTTCAAATGGGTTAGAATTGACAACAACCACGGATAAGTCTGGAAATTTTACTTTTTCAGGCCTTCCTC
>Ga0315308_1001433_pt1 | contig 13697 bp, 12 predicted proteins | sample TDP3_MG_FD_203078 | JGI IMG/M metagenome (GOLD analysis project Ga0315308, IMG submission 203078) | Freshwater sediment microbial communities from Lake Towuti, South Sulawesi, Indonesia - TDP3 | ecosystem: Environmental > Aquatic > Freshwater > Lake > Sediment | place: Indonesia: South Sulawesi... | reverse complement strand
AGAGACCCCCCAGATCGAAATCAACGCCGGCGAAGCAGTTGAGATATCGACCGGGGCACCGATTCCGAGAGGCGCCAACGCAGTTGTGATGGTAGAGCACACTGAGCGCGTGGAGGGTCTTGTGGACATCTTTAAGGCCGTCAATCCCGGCGAGAACATAATGGCTGCTGGAACTGATTTGATGGCGGGAGAGCTTGCCCTTCGAAGAGGACAGAGATTAACCCCTAGGGAAATGGGCATCCTGTCGGCCATGGGATTCAAGAGTGTTGAGGTGTACAGGCGTCCCCGGGTCGCCGTCATATCTACTGGAAACGAACTCGTTCCCCCTGGCAGCCGGTTGACATACGGCAAGATTCACGACATCAACGCCACTGTGATCGCCGGAGCTGTGCAAGAATGTGGAGGCGAAGTAACCTTCGAGGCAGTCGCCAAGGATACAATGGATGATCTGAAGGAGAAGACACGCAAGGGACTTGAAAGCGCGGACATTGTCATAACCTCTGGCAGCACATCGGCTGGCGCGGGAGATCTTCTTTACAGAATATTGAACTCCTTCGGTCAGCCCGGAATAATAGTCCATGGTCTGGCCGTGAAGCCAGGAAAGCCTACAGTCATCGCGGTCGCAAATGAGAAACCTATATTCGGCCTACCAGGATACCCTACCTCAGTGCTCATGATCTTTAGTCTTCTAGTTCGGCCACTCATTAGCAGAATGTCCGGCATCCATGAAGATGACCAAGGAAAGCCACTATTGGCGAAGTGTGCATCGAAGGTTTTTTCGACAAGGGGTAGACAGGAATTCCTTCCTGTGGACGTGATCAGAGACGAATCTGGCGGCTTTCTTGCATATCCGACAACGGAAGGATCCGGCGCGATAACGTCCTTGGCTGTAGCTGACGGCTTCGTCGAGGTGCCTGAGGAAGTTCAGTTTCTTGACGAAGGCGAGAAGGTAGAGGTGAAGCTTTTCGGCACAACGCTAAGGCTGGCTGATCTGGTGATAATAGGAAGTCACTGTATCGGGCTTGATATCCTTCTGGAATGCGTAAGGAAGACCAGTCCAGGCTTCCAGGCCAAGATAATCAATGTTGGGTCTATTGGAGGCCTCAACGCGATCAAACGCGGGGAGGCTGATGTAGCGGGAATTCATCTCCTTGACGAGCGATCAGGAGAGTACAACTCACCTTACCTTGAGCGATATGGGCTGTCCAACGAGGCAGTCATGGTCAAAGGATATGTTAGGCAACAAGGCTTGGTGGTGGCCAAAGGAAACCCGAGAGGCCTGCGAGGAATAGAGGATCTACTGAGGAGCAATGTCACTTTCATGAATAGAAACCGTGGATCTGGAACTAGAATCCTGTTCGATCTATGCCTTAAGAGAATTGCTGATGGACGTAAAGCAAATACAGAAGAGTTGGCAGCCAGAATAAGAGGATACGAGAGCGAAGCTAAATCGCATTCGGCAGTTGCAATGGCTGTGCTACATGGGAAAGCAGACGCAGGCTTAGCGATAAGAACTGTAGCACTGATGCATGACTTGGAGTTCATTCCCATCGCAGAGGAACATTATGACTTCATAGTCTTGAGAAGACGTTTGAAGAAGGAAGCAGTGAAGAAGCTGCTTGACGCACTCAAATCCGATGAATTCAGAACCAAACTGCAAATGCAGGCCCCTGGCCTCGTTCCTTCAGAAGAGACTGGCCAGTTGACTAAATGATTCGCTTCAGTCAGCCGCCAAGAAAAGGTGCGGGGGGAGGGACTCTCCTGAGCTCTTCGCTCAATTTGAACCTTTTCGTCAAGAGATTGCTCTTGATCTCGAACCCCTTCGGGACAGGATCCTCATTCCTGCGCCTTTGACCTGGCTTGGCAACCCCCGCACAGCCCTCTAGCTACCGCCAAGAGACACATTAATCTTCTCTTAGAGATCAAGCGAAGCCAACGATGATGACAATCGTCCGCGTCCTGGATGGAGCAAACGTAATTAGCCGCCACACAACTTGATTCTATTTCGAAGGGCTGAGTGTACTTGGAAAAGGCGGTTGTGTATTGCCGGGCACTCAATAGGATTGCAGTCGCTCTGGGCTCGGCCAGGAATCTTTCCTCTGTCCTCAATCTGATCACCAAGAGCGCCGTGGATGTGCTTAATCTGAAGGCATGTTCCTTAGGACTTTGGGACAAGAAGACAAGCAGATTTGAAGAAGTGGCTTCTCTTGGCCTCGATGAAGAACGCGAGAAAGAGGAGCATGAAGTTAGGAGCATCCCGATCAATCAGGAAGCACTCAAGGGCCAGCCGGTGATCGTCACAGATCTCTCTAAATGGCTCTCGCCTGAAGAGGCGAAACGAAGAGGCATCGCTTCTATGCTCTGTGTGCCAATTCAAGCCAGACAGGATAAGCTCGGAGTGGTCTGCGTCCACTCAGCAAAGAAGCACAAGTTCTCAAAGACGGAAATTGAATTCTTGAAGTCACTAGGCAACCTCGGTGCCGTAGCCATAGAGAATATTCGACTCTACGATCACCTTCAAAGGCGTTTGACGGAAACCGGGACTTTGGTCGAAATATCGAAGATCTTGACATCTAGTCTCAAACCTCAAGCCGTTTTCAACGCAATCGCGAAGACTGCCACGGAAGCCATGAAGATGAAGGGATGCATACTTAGGCTAATGGATGAGAAACATGAGAGGCTCGAAGCGGTTGCGGCGTATGGTCTCAGTGAAGATTTCCTCGAGAAGGGGCCTGTTCACGTCGATAGAGGGCTTGACGATGTCAGGACAGGAAGGCCAGCAATCGTAAGAGATATTCTGAAAGATTTGAAGCTCGAGTATCCACAGGAGGCAGTTAGGGAAGGCATTCGTTGTGGGCTCGCCGTTCCGTTGTTTGTAAAAGAAAGGATAATCGGTTCGATCAGAGTGTTTGGGTCGTCTCCACACGAGTTTGATGAAGAGGAAGTTAGGTTCCTAGAGGCTTTGGCTAGTCAAGCTGCGATAGCAATAGAGAATGCGAGACTCTACCGTGTCTGTCTCAGCAACTGGCAGGATCTCGTTCAAGAGATCTGGGAGAAATCTGATGTTTGGGGACACACCAAAGGAGAAACTCATCCCAGTTAGCCGTCTTTGACCTGTCGCTTCTAGCCTTCTGGTGGCGTCGACTTAGGGAGATTATGTCATTATCTCGGACAGCACAATTTCTACTGCCTTCGGAATCGCGTTACGCACTGCATCACTCAGGCCCTGCCTGCATCTTGTTGTGTCTGCGACTTCGATGCCTATGATCACGAACTCTTTCGGAAAGGTCTCCGGTTGAACTAGTCTTCCTACCTTGAGTAGGTCGGCCAAGTTGATTTCGTGAAGCGATCTAACATTGCTTCTACAGGGCTGAACCATGTCCAGCGACAACCTATGGATAGTGCCAGGCTCGCTTCCCCCAACAGCAGCATCAACCAATATCACTTTGTCTGCCCCCGCGATCGACTCCAAGACGGATGGCCCAGAGGACTCAGCCTCGATGACTTCGACATTATTGGGTAGCTTGACTTTCAGAACCTCACGTGCTACATGAACTCCTATTGCGTCATCAGAAGCAAGAGGGTTTCCAATTCCAATAACCCTCGTCTTCAACTACGTCCACCTTCAAGTAAATCCAGATGAACCCTAGCTGCTTACCTCATGATGATCCATTGGCTTCTTTCAACAATCAGCCTAGCCTTAAATACGTTCCACTATACTCTCGGTTCCGATCAGCATAAGAAAGCGACTGAGAGCCCAAAGAGGTTCATGAATGGTGAAGACACGAATCCTCAAGAAAGCAGAACTTGGCCATCTTGTTGATCGGTTGAGAAAAGATTTCCGAGTGATTGGACCGACGAGAAAGAAGTCGGAACATTTCTTGAGTGTCATTCACTGTCCAGAGGACCTAGACCTCAAATATGTTACTACTATCCTTCCACCCAGGAAGCTGTTCCTTCCGCCTGTAGAGAACCTATGTTCATTTAACTCAGCGGGAGAAGCAGCTCCGACGGACATTGAGACGCAGAGAATGTTGATCTTTGGAATACATTCATGTGACCTGAATGGCCTGTTATTGCTCGACCGAGTTTTCGGGAAGGACTATCCCTATCCGAGATACCTTGAGAGAAGACGGAACTCAGTCATTGTGGCAATGACCTGCACCAGTGTCGGGGAAACCTGCTTCTGTGACTCAATGGGAACCGGGCCTGAACCGAAAGCAGGATACGACATTCTCCTCACGGATTTGGGAGAGCAATTCCTGGTGGAGGTTGGAACAGCCGAGGGAGACAGGCTCACTAGCCCGATGGGATGGAAAGAAGCTGAGAGATCAGACTTAGAGTTGAAGAAGAAGATCTTGGCGGAGGTCAAGGAGAAATTCAAGAAGAGAATAGACACAGATGGGCTTGCGGAGATCTTTGAGAAGAAGCTTGATCATCCACTATGGAAAGAGCTTGCTGATAAGGACTTAGCTTGCGCCCAATGCGTCATGTCCTGTCCGACCTGCTTCTGCCTGGACATTAGGGACCAATGGAGCAATGTTCCAGGGCAGACAGTCAGATGTGTCGAATGGGACGCTTGCTTTCTACTAGAGTTCGCTGAGGTCGCGCTGGGAGGCAACTTCAGAAAGGAAAGAAGTGCAAGGCTCAGGCAGTTTATGGGACACAATCTGAGCTGGGGAGGAGCTGCCCAGTATGGCCCCATCAACGGGCAGCATAAGTGCGTTGGATGCGGCAGATGCATCCGCGTTTGCCCGGTAGGCATTGACATTACAGAAGTGGCAAAGGAGATTAGAGGAAGCTAGATTGAAAGACCCATACCTGCCTAACACCGCTGAGATAGTCGATGTGAAGAAGCAATCTTATGACACTAAGACCTACAGGGTCCGCTTTGTCAAGGAGGCAATACAGACTGAGTTCGGACCTGAGCCAGGCCAGTTCGTAATGATCTCGATGCCGGGGCTTGGCGAAGCACCATTCTCTCTCAGCTCAGGACCTGAGAGGAGCGACTGCTTTGATACGACGATAAGGGCAGTCGGCAATCTCACAGGGATCTTGAATCGATGTGTCGTGGGAACGAGGATAGGAGTGAGAGGCCCTTACGGAAAACGTTGGCCTCTCGATAAAGCAAAGGGGCTGGGCGTGCTTGTCATCGCAGGCGGCATAGGGCTGGCGCCTTTGAGGCCGATAATCAAAACAGTTCAGAAAAATCGCGACATGTACGGAACCTTGGAGATTCTCTACGGAGCTAGAACCCCTGCCGACGAGATCTTTGTGGACGAGTATGAGGAGTGGAAACGAATCAAAGACACCACGCTATCTCTCACGGTCGACTCGGTGCCGAAGGGAGTCACGTGGCCTCACAAAGTAGGCGTAGTCACGGGGTTGTTCGACGACATGAGGACTCCTGCAGAGGACTCGATAGTGATGACTTGCGGTCCAGAAATAATGATGAGGTTCGTGGCTCGCGGGCTTCTCGCAAGGAACTTTCGAAGAAACCAGATCTACGTCTCGCTTGAGAGGAGGATGAGGTGTGGCATGGGTCATTGTGGCCACTGTCAGATAGGGTCGAAATTCGTGTGTAAAGATGGACCTGTCTTCAACTATTCAGAACTGCAAGGATTGCCGGATCTAACATTGTAGAAGGTGCAAACTGGTGACCGACAAGCTCAAGGTAGCTGTCTTCAAGATGACCGGATGCGCTGGCTGCCAAATGGAGCTTCTCCGACTGGAAGAAGAATTACCGTATGTTCTCGAGATTGCAGAGATACCGTACTTTGTCATGGCCAAGCGCAAGAATCTTGAAGGCGCCTACGACGTGAGTTTCGTGGAGGGGTCGATCTCAACCCCAAGAGAACTAGAAGAACTCAAGGATTTGCGAGAGCGATCTAAGATTGTTGTTGCGTTCGGTGATTGTGCGTGTCATGGATGCGTACCGTCTATACTCAACTGGATTCCGCCAGGTGTCGCGGGCAAAATCGTCTACGATGATTTTGAGGCGATTCATTCAAAGAAGGAGTCATACCAAAAGATTTGTCCACTCGACGAGTTTGTACCCGTAGACATTCATTTGAGAGGTTGCCCGCCCCACAAGAACATGATACTCGAAGTTCTTCGAAGCATTGCGCTGGGCGCAAAGCCATTCCTCAGACATCACCCTGTATGTGTCGAATGCAAGTTGAGAGAAAACGTCTGCATCCTGACCTTTGAAAAAAGGCCGTGCATGGGGCCTGTGACCGCAGCGGGATGCGGAGCAATATGTCCGACAGCAAATAGAGAATGCGAAGGGTGTTATGGGCCGATGTCGGATCCTAACGCATCTTCACTGGCCCAACAGTTTCTCAAGATAGGGTTGACGAGAGATGACATTACTCGTAGGTTCCGGAAATATGCAGGAATCACGCAAGCGTTTGTAGGAGAGGCGGGCGAGCAATGAACAAAGACAGAGAGATTAAAGTAGAGTATATCGCCAGAGTTGAAGGACAGGGATCACTTGAAATCAGAGTTTCATCTGGAAACATAGAGGAGTTGCACCTCGACATATTTGAGCCACCAAAATTCTTTGAGGCTTTCCTCATCGGCAGGCATTGCAGCGAAGTTCACGAACTTACCTCTAGGATATGTGGCATATGCCCGGTACCCCACCAAATCACCGCCCTTCGTGCAATCGAGAACGCGCTAGGCATAAACGTGAGCGAGCAGACGAGGGACCTCAGGAAACTCATGAATTACGGATGCCACATTCAAAGCCACATACTTAACCTCTACTTTCTGGCGGCACCCGACTTCCTCGGCTACGAAAGTATCTTTGCAATGGTGAAGGAACACCTCGCAATCGTCAAGCGAGCCCTGAAACTGAAGAAGCTAGGGAACGACATCGTCGAACTTGTAGGTGCTAGAGCAATCCATCCGACATCTGCCGTGGTAAATGGATTCACAAGGATACCTAACAAGGGAGACATGGAGTCGATGCGCAAGAGACTGGTCGAAGCGAAGCAGGATGCCTACGACACAGTTGAGTTCTTCTCATCATTGAAGATACCGAAGTTCATTAGAAAGTCAGAGCATGTGGCGCTTTCCAATCCCGAAGAGTTCGCGATCAATGAAGGCTTGCTAGTATCGAGCGAGGGCATGAGAGTTGAGGAGGATAGGTATCGCGAATATGTCAAGGAGTCACAGGTTGATTACTCTTGGGCGAAACACTCGCAAGTAGTTGGAAGAGGCTCGTTCTTGGTTGGGCCTCTCGCGAGGGTGAACTTGAACTTTGATAGACTATCCGACGATTCGAGGAAGTTAGCCAAGGAAATCGGGTTCGAGGTGCCGAACTTCAACCCGTTTATGTCACATATAGCCAGGGCCCTAGAGGTCATCAACGCACTCGATGACTGCATAAGGATAATTGATAGGATTCCTTTCAGAGAGGAGGACAGATCGTACGAGGTTAGGTCAGGAACCGGCTTCGCCGTCACAGAAGCTCCCCGAGGTATTCTTTACCACAGCTACGAAATCGGAGATGACGGAGGCGTCAAGAAGGCGGACATAGTCACACCTACGGCTCACAACGCTAGAAACATAGAGAACGATCTTAGGGAACTTGTGCCAGCTATCGTTGACCTGACCGATGAAGAGGCAACGCTCACATGCGAGATGTTAGTCAGAGCCTATGATCCTTGCATCTCCTGCTCAGTGCACTACGTGAACCTTAACGGACGTAGGGTTCGGTAGGTCAAGCCGATTATTAGCGCTTCGACCCACAGGCGACTCACCTTCTACAGAGGCGTTGTACACATTCCTACATGTCATATTTCTTGGACAGACAAATCTTAAAGGCAAAGGCACATCTCCGGAGTCGTCATCTTAGGGGAAGACCAAATTGGAAAGAGTTCCGACAGGGATCAATGGACTGGACCCTCTAATCGAAGGGGGGCTCCCGAAGGGCATCCTGCTCCTATTGGCAGGAGCTCCAGGCACTGGGAAGACCTCCATGTCTTGCCGGTTCCTGGAAAAGGGAGCATCCGTTTACAATGAGAAGGGCCTGTACGTGTCTCTGCTTGAGTCAAAGGAGACTCTAACGACCCACCTCTCACATCATTTTGGGCCGCATTTTCCCGATCTCGAGAAGAGCGGAATGATCAAGATCCTCACTTTTCCCTCCATGAAGAGTGAGGGAGTGCCGGCAATGATGGATGCCATAATGACGACAATCAAGGATGAAGGGGTGAAGAGACTTGTGATTGACTCGGTTACAGCGCTCTCCCAGACCTTCACTGACGGGCGCGAGTCTCGCATTTTCACTCATACAGTGCTCACCAAGCTTATTCCGAGTTATGGATGCACCACTGTGGTCACAAAGGAGATACCGTCAGATGGATCGAAAATAGGTGAATCCGCCGAAGATTTCATTGCAGACGGCGTATTCATCCTCAGAAGGCTCGCACATCAAGGAAGAACCCTACGAGAACTTGAGATCGCCAAACTCCGAGGAACTAGAGTAAACTCACCCTCCCATCCGTTCACATTGGAAGGCGGCTTCACACTATTTCCGCCATTCACTCATGAGGCGTTGGCCCGGATGGAAAAGATGAAACGGATCCCAGATTCTGACAACTACTTCTCAACTGGGAACACTTCGCTTGACACAATATTAGGAGGAGGCTACCCGAGAGGAACCATGGTGCTTCTCGAAGTCGGCGAAGCGATCCCGTTGTCGGTCTTCGGTGCTATATCATATCCGATAGTTGGGAATCTTCTTAACAATGGGTCGCCACTTGTTGGAATACAGTCCCTGGGAGCCGACCCGGCACGCACCTATGCAAGATGGAGGGCTATTGCAGGAGAAAACGCTGAATACGGTAGATCTGTAGAGAAACTCCGGGCGGGTATGGAACAGGAGAAGCCATACCTAGCGACTTTGAAGAGCGAGAAGCCTGAAGATAATATGAGGGAATACCTTCAGGTGGGGGACAAGCTAAGGAAACAAACAGGAAAACCTGTGATGTGGTGGGTCGCCTTAGATCACTTTGTCGACATATTCGGACTTGGGCATACGGACAAAGCGCTGAGTGAGTTGTCGACGAATGTAATCCGCCACAGAGAGCTTGCTGTAGTACTGGCAAAACCTGGACTGAAGAACATTGTGAGAACTGTTTCCAATGTTGCCGCGACTCATCTTCGCCTGTTCGACAGATACGGAAGTGTGCTTATGTATGGGGTGAAGCCTAGAACTTCTCTGTACGCCGTGACCGTGAGTGTTGAAAAAGGGTTGGAATCCACGTCGTTCACACCTATAGTCTAGTACGAACGGAGAGCGCGCACAGGTAGACTGAGCAAAGAATACCTGCCGACAGAGGGCCGTGTTAGGATTCTTCCCTTCCCAAGTTCTTCCAAGAACAGATTGTGCAGTCAGCCTGCTGGGACCATTCGGTCAAGGTCACTTGATGCGTAATTTTATCTATTCCACGAGGAAGAGACCTCTTCCGATAAACCAAATTGATGAAGAAGATTGGGTAGGAAGCGATTCCCATTCAACCAAGGTTTTCACAGTCTCATCCGAAAAGGCTAAGTCTATCTTGGCAGCAACAGCGTACTGAGCATTTGGCGTTTCTTGGAGATGATCAAGAGTGATAGTATGCCCAGAATGCTGCGCCTACAACAATGATGGCGCGATATACTGCTCAAGCTGCGGAATCCAGCTGGTATCCGCGCCGGCATCAGCAGAGCTTGCTAAGCGCTATGATGATCTTCATCGAGCCGTGGATGATCTATCCCAGCGAAGCGGGACTTTGGAAGAACGTCTCCGCAAGAGCGCAGAAGAAACGAGGGTCCTAACAGAGAAGCTCAAGGCTGAAGGGGAAAGCCGCAGAGCTGAGATGGAGAGGCAGCTCACACTACGAAATAGAGCCTTAGAGGAACAGCTGCAGAAGGCCTCCGCAGAGGTCAAGGCTTTGGCAACGCGTGTTGAGGCCAGTGAACAGGCCCGAAGAATGGAAACAAGTAGGACGGCAGAGCTGGCTGAGGCCAATAGGAACCTACTTCAACAGGTGAGGCGGCTGACCGGTATGCGTCTTCAATGTCACCGATGCGGTGGGGCCCTGGTTGCAACTGCCAGTCCTGACATCAATCTGTGCCCAGCCTGTGGCCTCGCCTGGTTTGTCGCTGCTCAACCTTATGCTCCGACAGTGACACAGCCTAGTCCAGAATTAGCCGCAATCATGGCAGAAGGGGCCCAAGAGGACTACTCCCATCCTGGAACCCTTCACGCCGGCCGATCTTGGCATGGAATCTTCATCCACGAGAACTGTGGTTTCTGTGGACAGCAACTCCAGTTAACCACCGATCCGAACATCCTCTACTGCCCATACTGTAGAAGATACCAACCACATGTTCACAAGTGATTCGAAACGCTCGGCTGGGAGATAGGTCGTGGAGATGGCTCTCCCATCATTCTCTGAGCTCACAATCTTCATGGCGCTGATTATCGTGGGTCTAATCATAATACTTCTGCTGAAAGCAGTAGTGCAGTTGATATTACCAATGGCTGCGGCAGCAGTTGTATGGTTTCTGACGCGCAGTCTCGTCTACGCTGGAATCGCCTTCTTGGCCTTTGCTGTGCTGCAATTGATTCTGAAGAGAAGGTAGAGGGATGTAGGCTAGCGGCGCCAGGCGCCAGAACTATGGAGCCCCGGGCGGGAATTGAACCCGCGACCTTCGCCTCATTGTTGTAAGGTTACCAAGGCGGCGCTTTTGGTATTCTCTATTCTACCAGGCTGAGCCACCGGGGCTGAGAGTTTGCAGAATGGATGACGCTATTTAACCTTTGTAGACTGTCCGTTCGATACCCAGTAGTAGAATCAATAAGGTGGAGATGTTGAGCACGCAGCGAGCGACAATTGTGGGTGCATAATCGAGTTCTCTCGAAATTACTCCTGAATGACGCGCTAGAAGAAAATAGTGATCTCTTCTCTATGGATTCTCGGAAAGGCTTAAGTGCCGACCTTGGAGATAACATAGAGCTCAACGGTGAAGTCACAGGAGGAAAATTGTTGGTTAAGAAATGCCCGGAATGCGGAGCTGACAACAGGGATGACGCCATCTACTGCTCAAGTTGCGGAGTCCAAATAGCAGTCCCACCACCAGTTCCCACGGTTCTCCCGGTTGCGAGGCCTGTACCACCTCCACGTGCGCCACCTCCGTTCATGGCCCCTCCACTACCAGCGGTTCTTCCGCTACCTCCACCACCGAGGCCGATCTGGGGCACGTTGATCACTCTCGCTGCGGGGATATTGGTCATGGTGGGCGTGATAGCAGGGTGGGTATATCCGCCGTCGTCCGATCTGGCCGTTTACCTTGTCAAGCTTGTGCTTCCAGGACTGGCCTGGATTGACGCGATGAAAGTCGCGACCATCATAGCTGTCATACTCTCGTTCTCGCTGTTCCTTGCCGGATTCCTCATGTATCATGGCTATGGGACATTTGGCGGCATCATAGGCTTCCTATGCGCTATCGTTAGCATAGCCATAGGGGGCGGGTTCCTAGCTGGATTCACCTTAGGAATCATAGGGGCATTCCTAGCAATAATGAGAAAGTAGCCAGAGCTACTTTCCTCCCTCTTTTCGATGTTTCAGAGCTAGCAGAGACAATGCACGTTGCTGGGAGAGTGATTGTACCTGCGGCTGTGGAATACATCCGCGAAACTACATTAAATATAGGTGACGTTCATACCTTAATCTTTGGCGAAAGGTAATGGTCAAGAGATGCCTTGAATGTGGATATGACAACAGCGATCTGGCTGAGACGTGCGCGGCATGCGGATTGCCGCTTGTCGAGGTTGCAGTTGAAAGACCTCAGCCGAGCCCTATTGCTGTAGATATCCCTCCAGGGTCAGGCGCCATAAGAGCCCCTGTGGGCGTTCTCAGGATTCGAGGGCCTGCTCGACCTAAGGTGAGCTTCGTTCTGTGTCTAGTTGCGACGATGTTGGTAACGGTGAACGCCTTGCTAGCTGGCTTAGTAGGAGTCGCCGTGCCGATCCCTGTATGGATGATCCCCCTGACCTTCTCAAACATTCAGGCAGATTTCGTCGGAGTGCTAATCGGATTAGGCATGTTTGTAAGTTCCTTCCTTATCCTAGCCAGAAGGGAGGTCTACGGCTGCGCTGCCATCATCGTTCTCAGCCTTTTGAGCCTCTTAGTAGGAGGAGGCTTCATAGTGGGCTTCCTTCTTGGATTAGTCGGCGCGTTCATCGGCCTTTTCAGAAGATAGAGGAGCCTACGAAATTCTTATCTTGTCTGACAAGGCTAGCATGTGGACGGTGTCTGTATGCCTTGGGTTTACGACCTGACCTATGGTTGGGTTTGGGTTGCAGAGACATCTTACCCGCACTACACACAGGTTCCTTACTACCAGATGTACACCTCCTACCACTATTGGACTCCTCTACCCCAACCGCCGAAACTCTGCAGGTATTGCGGAGAATCGCTGGTCTGGGTGCCCACGTATCAACGCTGGTGGTGCACCAAATGCCTCAAGTATCGCTAAGGTAAGCTGAACTCATGGCTTTGAGCCGATTTCGCAACTGAGCGCACTAGACTAGACCACGCCTAAGCTCATAGTTGCATATGCTATTTATATGCGCAGAAGTGGGACAGTTAGCTAACTGAGCTTACGTGGTGAACCTATGTCTTTAAGACCACCTGAGGTTTGGGCAGCACACGAGTATGCGGTCATAGGATCGATCTTCTTCTTCCTATTCACTGTTCTGCCTCTTCTTGCGATATCCCTACTCTTGATTGCCGACTCACCCCATATCCTTTCATACATTGCTCTTTGGACAGGCATGGTGATCTCTTTGGAATGGATACTTCCAATCATGATGGGGGCCGGAATCTTTGCAATCGTAATAATCCTCATCTTCATCGGCGCATACTTAACAACCGTGAAGAGAATCGACGACGGCCTATACGAGGCAGCGAAAACCCCTTGCCTCATCATGGGAATCTTGGGTCTACTTGTTGGCCTTATTGTGCCAGGGATCTTCTACATGCTGGCATACACCAAGCTCGGCGAAGTTATACTCAGATATGGCCCAGTTGCATCGAGAACTGTACTAACACCGACTGGAGTAGCAACAACCTAAGCACTTTTTTCACCTAGCTATCAGACCTTCTGGACAGGGCTATTTCCAGGATAAAGTCTACACTCTAAACCGGTTTTGCCAACCCTATTTCCTGAATTCCCCCTCAGACTAGAAGACTGCTTGCCTCTTTGCGTTGATGAAGTATCATGGTTCCATTCAATAGTGATTCGGTCCCAGAATTGACGCCCATGTAGATAGTGTGACCGAAAGAGATCAGGTCTTGGCTAGAAAACTGCATGGCCTTCATGACTAGAGTGCCAAGAGTGGAGATCGAGGGGACAGTTCCACCCCCGAGAACGCCAGACAAGAGACTGCACTCACCAATAATCGGCCCTACCTTATGCTATCCGCTTGACGATGCACAAGTGAAAAAAGAATTCTTTTGAAAACGGGTGTATCTCTACTTCTTCAGGATAGCCATCAATCCGCCGAGCAGACCAAGGACTGTGCCGAACATGAATCCCCCAAGAACGACGATGCTCAAGACCGAGAACACTATTGCAAGTATGCCGCCCATACTCTCGAATCCAGGTTGGTAAATGAGTACCGAACTCAGAATGACAAA
>Ga0315308_1001432_pt1 | contig 13701 bp, 15 predicted proteins | sample TDP3_MG_FD_203078 | JGI IMG/M metagenome (GOLD analysis project Ga0315308, IMG submission 203078) | Freshwater sediment microbial communities from Lake Towuti, South Sulawesi, Indonesia - TDP3 | ecosystem: Environmental > Aquatic > Freshwater > Lake > Sediment | place: Indonesia: South Sulawesi... | reverse complement strand
CAGCGTATCAAAAACTTCTCCATTTAGGAGCTCGTCTCTCAACTTTCCATGAAACGACTCTATATAGTCATTCTCCCAGGGGCTGCCAGGCTCTATGAAAAGTGTTCCCACACCCAACTGATTGAGCCAGCCTCTCACCACTGCCCCGGTGAATTCAGAGCCATTATCCGAGCGCAAATACTGCGGGATCCCCCTGGTGAGGAATAGATCCGTAAGGCAGCTCTGGACATCCTCGGCCCTAAGATGCCTTCCCACCAATATGGCCAGGCTCTCACGCGTATATTCATCCATCACTGTGAGCATCCGATAGGCCCTTCGGTCCGAGGTCCTATCCGCAAGGAAGTCATAGCTCCACACATGGTTGGGCTTTTGAGGCCGGAGCCGTATACACGAGCCCTCATTTAGCCATAATCTTCGCCTTCTAGGCTGTTTTCTAGGCACTTTTAGCCCCTCCTGCCTCCATAGCCTCTCTACCCTCTTGTGGTTCACTTGCCATCCCTCCCAGTGCAACAGCGCCGTTATCCTCCTATACCCATACCGCCCATACTGAAGCGCCAATTCCACTATCCGCTCCACCAGTCTTTCCTCTTCCCCCATCTGCTCCGAACAATACCTCTGTGTCCCACGGGGCTTCTCCAGCACCCGGCATGTACGCCTCTGGGATACTCCCAATAGGGCACATACTGCCTCTATCGCCCGGCGCACTTTGGCCGGGCTCGTCAGTTTCCCCGGACCGCCTCCTTCAGTATCTGGTTGTCCAGTGTCAGATCCGCTACAAGCCTCTTCAAACGCGAGTTCTCCACCTCCAGCGCTTTGAGCCTCTTGGCCTGGTCAAGTTTCAATCCCCCATACTCCCGGCGCCACCGGTAATAGGTCTGTTCCGTTATCCCCACCTGCCGGCAGGCCTCTGCCACGGCAGTCCCTTTGGACGATTCTACCTCTATCTGCCTCAATATCCCGATTATCTGCTCTATCTGAAACGATTTCCTGGACATATTCTCCCCCCCCTTTCTTGACCCAAAAAGTTAGTTTATACTAACTTATCATGTGGATCAGTTTTTGGGGGGCAGGTCACTTCTCATGCAGTTACAGAAGAAAATAAAGTTTCAATAGTCATCCCACTTGATGGGGAGAGGAAAGATATGGGATCGGATTATGTAATTTATAGTGGTAATAATACAAAATATAAAATGTATTATAATGTAAACGTTCCGCTTGAACAGCAATATGCTATCTGTCATGTTTCTCCCGAGTTATCTACAAATCCTATTGAAGGTGGATCCGGTAACGATAGAGTGGTATTTTATAATGCTGTTGCCGATGGAGCTATTGCAAATTGTTATAATGCCCTTTCTCCTGGAACAAGGGCAAAAATATATTTCCAAGCAGTGACCTATATTCCCAATGATCCGGGTTCTGTCAGAATATCTGATGCAAATGCTCCCTACCAATATGTTTATCTCGAAAGACCAGAAGAATGTTCAATTATTCCCTCAACTAACACAAAAGAAGGAATATTTTCTTTCTCTTTTCTATTTATCATCGTTACAGGTTTTATTAAAGTTTTAAAAATTTTTAATTCCAACAGAAATGAGAGATAACAAATATGCAGATAAACAATTCATTTGCTAAATATGCTGTAACTATTTTATCAATGTTAATTGTCGGATTCCTTTATCAGTGTAGGGATGAGTATGGAACCGTCAGCACAGAGAATCTTCATCAATCCTGTAGCACAAAAGCCGATTGTGGATATGGTCAAGATTGTAGAATTATTTTTGGCGATCAAAAAACATGTGAAATATATTGCGACAGTGATTCTGACTGTCCAGAAGGGTACCATTGCCAGTATTGTCCTGAAGGACAATGGTGTTTATGGAATCCTCACGCCTGTTTTGAGAAAGCCCAATAGCTACCTTTTTGTGTAGCGGTGGATCGTTTTGAGCAATCGCCCACAGCTCCGCTGACCTGCCCCCCAAAAACTGATCCACATGATAAGTTAGTATAAACTAACTCGAAGGTGCCCCCATTTCTGTACCAAACATAATGTTAGGAACTGGCCTCATTGACCAGGGCCAGCTGGCTTCTTTGAGTTGTTTGTCACTGTAATGGTTGCAGTTATATTCTACAGGCTGGGGATCGTTTCTCATGTGACCGCTGTGCGGGTTGTCTACCTTGATGCTATTCTTTTTCTCGGCAGCGGGATCATAGGAACAGGGCACCATTGGTATTGGACAGGGCAATCGCATATTGCAATGGCCCTGGGCGCCACTTTCTCTGCATTGGAAGTGGTGCCTTTGACGCTCCTTGCACTGGAAGCGTGGAACTTCATAAGCGTGACAGGCGCCCGCTGCGATGTCTGCGGTAAAGAACTATCAGTTCCTCACAAGTGGACATTTTATTTCCTGATATCCGTGGGTTTCTGGAATTTTGTCGGGGCAGGCATAATGGGGTTCCTGATCAATCTGCCGATTGTCAGCTATTTTGAGGTCGGGACGCTTCTAACTCCAAATCACGGCCATGCCGCAATGATGGGGGTTTTCGGCATGCTCGCCATGGCCCTCATGGTTCTGGCTGTGCGCCAGGCGGCAAACGATGCCAGGTGGGCGTCCCTCGAAAAATATATAAAGGTATCTTTTTGGGGATTGAATATCGGTTTGGCATTGATGCTACTGACAAACCTTTTCCCGGGCGGCGTGTTACAGATGCTGGATGTTTTAAATAACGGCTACTGGCATGCACGTGGACCGGAGTTTCTGAGTCAGAAGACAATGCACCTCATTGAATGGCTTCGGATCCCGGGCGATGTCATCTTCATCTTGCTTGGGGTTGTTCCTGCATCTATCGCCTCTTTGCTGGCATACAAAGAGCTTTTCAATACCAAGAGAAAATAAATTATTTCTATAGGTGGACATGGCCTGTTCGATCGCGGCCATGCTTATGTATATGGATAATGTTGGCCTCATTGAGAAGCTCAAGGTTAGAGAGAATCTCCTTTGTAGGACCCGAACCGCGGATCGTCCTTTGTTCATCCAGGACATAAACCCTGTCGGCAACCTCTGGAAGGACATGGAGGTCCAGGGTTGATACGACAATGGTTTTTTTCTCCATATATAATTTTTCAAAAACATCCACGATCTCCCAAACACTCCTGGGATCAAGGTCTGCTGTAGGTTCATCAAGGAGGAGGACATCGGGGTTGACGGCAAGGATAGAGGCAATGGCGACCTTTTTCTTCTCACCCGCACTAAGCTGGAACGGCGACCTTTCCTCCAGCCCCTGTATATTGAGAAATGCCAGGGCATTGTTGATCCTTGCAGAGACCTCTTCATCCGTAAGCCCAAGCTGAACAGGCCCGAAAGCCACCTCTTCCCTTACACTGGATGTAAAGAGCTGGACTTCTGGATCTTGAAAAACAAGCCCCACTGACTTTCTGAAGGAACGATTGAAATTTTGATCGGAAAAAACCTGTTTGGTTATTGCCACTCCCCGGAAAAGCATTGAGCCAGATTCGGGGAATAAAAGCCCGTCCATTAGTTTCAGGAGGGTGGACTTTCCTGAGCCGTTGGGGCCCAGGATTGCAACCCTTTCCCCCTCAGAAACCTTAAGGGAAACCGAAGAGAGACCTGGACTTCCTCCTGGATATGAGAAACTGACATTTTTAAGTTCAAAAACCATGGAACCCCCGGGAAACCATTGCACCGTGAAGCTGTTCGCTCTTTTCAATATATTTTTTAAGGAGGGCCCCTGCACTGGCAGCAGCAGGTGTTGCCCTGCCAGCGCCTTTCTTGTGCTCAACGATGGTCCTGCTCCTGAGCGCCAGATTCCTATTGTCAAGAAGATGGACAAATAAGAAGATATAACGATAGGTAATGGCGAGTATCAGGATAAAAGAACGGGGCACGCCCATATCCTGCAGGGCGCGGAGGGCATCCTGCCATTTTGTTGTCATGGAGACCAGTATGACAGCGGATAGTGTGGCTGCGATCCTGAGAAAGAGGGTAAGGAACGAAATTACTCCCTGATGCGTCACTGCGATCTCTTCCTGGATGTGAATGGGACCGAGGACAACCGGGCCTGAAAATTTCCACAGGACAAGGAGGGGCTCTCCAGGAATAAAGATATTGATAGTTGCTGGCAAGGAAACCAGGCCGCCGAAAATTGCAGCGGGTATCCATACCCGCCCTATATATGCTTTGAATCTTATTCGAGAGACAAGAGAGAAAATCAGGCAGATGAGAACGATCCCGGCAAATAGGAGAATACTGTGCACAAGGCTTAAAAGGATCACGAGCGCCAGGGATAAGACGAGCTTAATCCTTGGGTCAAGGTTCTGGAGGATTCCGTTGGCTCCGGCGCTCTCTTCAGAGATCAGGGCTTGAAAGAGAAACGATGATATCCCCCTTTTCATTTTCGGTCCTTTCCGAGGGCTTTAATGATAATGAACGAGACGGCAGACACTGCCGTGATGCCGATCAGTGCCGAAACAAGATATTCCAATGGGGTGGATTCAGGGCCTGACAGGCTGTAGTCCGGAAATGGCGCCTTCCAGATTTTTTCCATGCCCCTGAGTTTTTCCGGAATGAAACCGAGCATCTCTTTTAATTCTTTTCCTGCCCATTCTCCCCAGGCAGCTCCCTGTGCAAGAAGACCAAGAGGGGTCAGGGCAGTCAGCACGCCAAGGCCTATCCATAGATAGTAAGAGGTGTTTTTCATGCCTTTGCCTGTTTGCCGTGGAGGATGCCCAGCAATGAGGGGTCGGCTTTTCGAAGATAGGCGATCACAAGCCCTGTCAGGATGGCCTCGATAAATCCGAGGAAGAGTAGATGCCATAGGAGCATAGCCGGGACAGATACCTGGAGGGAGAAGGGGAAATATAAAGGCCTACCGTCAGGGGCATGGGCAATGAGGGGCTGGATGCCAAGCTCCAAACCCACAAGCAATGCCGCGATATTGAGAGAGATATATGCTGCGATAACCGCGGAGAATATCGTCCAGGTGGAGTCAAGGGGTGTTCTCATGGATAGGAGCCTGAACAGGTAATATCCTGAGAATGGCATGGCAAATGCAATGTTGAAAGAATTGGCTGCAATGGCTGTGATGCCTCCATCGCCGAAGAGAATTGCCTGGATGACGATTGTAATGGAGACAGCAATGAATGCGGCCCATGGTCCGATCACAATGGCGATAAGTGTTGAACCCACAAGATGACCGCTCGTGCCGCCCGGGAGAGGAATGTTAAACATCTGTATAACGAAAGAGAAGGCTGCGCCCAGGGCCAGAAACGGGACATGCCTTGAGGCCAATACACTTTTTAGGAGCCTTCCTGCAATAAGCCACAGGGGTGACATCAGTGCATAGAAGGCCCCGTAGGTTGAGGGGCTGAGGTATCCGTCCGGTATATGTATGGCTACACCAGGCCCTTTCCTGTCGTGGTGAGGGCAAGCTTTCCATGCTTGACCCCTTTTGTGCCGATGAGCCTGTCAGCGATTTTCTTGATCTCAGACCCCTTTCCCTTTGCCACTATGACCTCCAGGCAGTTGTGCCTGTCCAGATGGACATGAATGGTTGAGATGATGCTGTGGAAATATTTGTGCTGGAGGTCGGAGAGAAGGTCCCGATAGGTTCTGGTGTCGTGGCTGTAAACAAGGGTAATGATTCCAACGGCCTCCTCTGTCCCAAGCTCCAGCTTTTCATTGACCAGGCTGTCCCGTATTAGATCCCTGATGGCCTCGGAGCGGTTGGCATACCCCTTCCTGAGTATCAGGGCGTCAAAGTCTTTTAGAAGCCTTTCGTCAAGCGACATTCCGAACCTTATCAGATTGCTCATTGCTCCATCCCTCCTATTGGTGCTACAAATATAAAATTCGTAACACTATTCTGTCAAGTAAAAACATTTGGCTACTTATTGCAGGCACGGGGAGAATTTGGTAGATTTTAATCTATGCCAATTAGAAAACTGAAAATATTGTCTGTAGTGATTTTTGTACTGATATTTATATCAACGGCTTCGGCTGAGAGTTGGAGCCGGCATTATATAGAAAGCCTTCCGGATTCCGCCTTTGCGGCCATTGAGACTACGCAGGGTGGAAAAAAGATCCGGCATCTTCCACATCACAACCTTGCAGGGGATGTTGACATTCCCCACCTTAAGAGCGCTTTGGGAAGAATCCACCAGGTAAAATGGATAGATGCTGCGAACCATGCAAAAGCCAAAGCCCACCTTGATAAGCACTATAAGGATTACAAGAAGGAACGGGCCAAATCGCGGCAGTTGAAGGACCAGCAGAAATAGGTTTGAAAGGAGATTGGATTTCTTAAAAAAAGCAGGTGAGGGGAGGTTCCTCAGGGCTTGCCTGAGGAAACCCGTGGACTGCACGCCTGTATGGATCATGCGACAGGCAGGGCGCTACCTCCCTGAATACAGGCGGCTTCGTGAGAAACTATCCTTTCTGGAGATGTGCAGGAGGCCCGAAGTTGCAGCTGAGGTCACACTCCAGCCCCTGAGGAGGTTTGACCTGGATGCTGCCATTATTTTCTCAGACATACTTCTTCCAATTCAGGCTATTGGCGTGGGCCTTGTCTTTACAAGGAATGACGGCCCAATGATCCGGAAACCGGTGAGGAACAGGGCACAGGCTAATAGGATCAGATGTTTCTCACCTGAGGAGGAGCTTCATTATGTTTTTGAGGCCATCCGGCTCGTAAGAAAAGAGCTTGACGAAAAAATCCCCTTGATTGGTTTCTCCGGCGCCCCATTCACCATCGCCTCGTATCTTGTAGAAGGAGGTCATTCCAGGAATTTTGAAAAGACGAAGGGATTGATGTATGAAGAGCCTCTTGTATGGCATAACATGATGGAAACACTCACCAATGGTCTTGCGTCCTATTTGAAGGCGCAGGTCAATGCAGGGGCCCAGGCACTTCAGGTCTTTGATTCATGGGTTGGGTGCCTGTGCCCGGAGGATTACAGGAAGTTCGTGTTCCCCCATTCAAAAGCCCTGATGGAAAAGCTCAAGCAATTGGGAGCGCCGGTGATCCATTTTGGGACTGGCACCTCAGAGCTCCTTCCCTTGATGAAGGAGGCAGGGGGCGATGTCATAGGGGTTGACTGGAGGATACCCATTGATGAGGCATGGAGGAAGATTGGATTCAAAAAGGCCATACAGGGGAATCTTGATCCTGTTGTCCTGCTGGGGTCTAAGCAGGACATCAGGAAGAAGGTCAGGAGCATTCTTATAAAGGCAGGCGGTAGGCCAGGTCATATTTTCAATCTCGGGCATGGTATTTTTCCCGGGACACCCGTAAGGAATGTGGCTTTTTTGGTTGATGCAGTCCATAGGCTGAGCCGCGCAAGTGCAGGGAATGTATAAGAAGGAAACTATCCATGGAGTGCTCCTCCTTGGATTTGGTGCCCCCAGGAGCCTTGATGAGGTGGAACCCTTTCTAACGAGCATCCTCGGAAAGGGCAGGGTTACAACCGAGATCCTTAATAAGGCAATTGAGGGCTACAGGGCTATTGGCGGCGGCTCCCCTCTTCCTTCTATCACTGAAAGACAGGCCCGCGGCCTTCAGAAAGCCCTCGGCAAAAAAATCAAAGTTGGTTTGGGCTTCCTTCACTCAAAGCCGCATATCTTTGAGACAATGAAGGGCTTTAAAGACGCCGGAATAAAAAGGATTCTTGGGATAAGCCTGTCTCCCCATGCGAGCCGGTTCAGCACATGGGCATACAAGGAGGAGGCAGAGAAGGCGGCAAAAAAGCTCGGGGTTGAGTTCAAACTGTCCCGATCATGCCACACCCATCCTCTTTATATTTCTGCACTTGAAGAGAAATATAAGCAATCCCTGGAAAAAGGTTACGGACATCTTCTGTTCACCGCGCACAGCATTCCCTTGAATGACGATAAGGATATAAAGCGCTATTCAGGGGAAGTTATTAGCACTATCAGGGAGTTCCTCAACGAAATTAAAGGGAGACCTGCGTCCTGGAGCCTTGCCTATCAGAGCGGGGGTATCGGAAGGGCTAAATGGCTTGGCCCATCAATGGAAGAAGCACTTGAAAGCCTGTCAGCAAAGGGGGTAAGGGCTGTCTTGGTTATGCCCCTTTCCTTTGTCTCTGATAACCTGGAGACTCTTTATGATCTTGACATAATCGGCCGGGAAAAGACCAGATCCCTTGGTATGAAATTCAAGCGTGTCCCTGCCCTGAACGATTCTCCATTATTTATCAAGGCGCTTTCAGCAGTTGTGAGAGAAAATTTACATGTCGGCCAGTGATCCAATAGCGATAGTTGGAGGAGGAATAACAGGGCTTTCCGCGGCCTACTTTGTGAGGGAGGAAGAGCGCAAAAAGGGCTCTTCTGTCAAGTGCATCATCTTTGAGAAGGAGAAGAGGCTTGGAGGAACGATCCTGACCGAGAAGCATAATGGATACTCTATTGAGGCCGGGCCAGACTGTTTTCTTACGGAAAAAACCGCTGCACTTGACCTGTGCAGGGATATTGGGATCGGCGACAGAATCATCCCAACACGGGATGCGGGCAGGACTTATATCATGTGGAACGGGAGGCTCCATGAGATCCCTGAAGGTGTCATCCTGATGGTTCCAACGAGGTTTATGCCCTTCCTGACCGGCGGCCTATTTTCTCTTCAAGGCAAGATCAGGATGTGCATGGAGGTATTCGTGCCGAGAGTCAAGCATGAGGGAGACGAGAGCCTGGCTGATTTTGTCCGCAGGCGCTTTGGCCAGGAGGCCCTCGTGAAGATCGCAGAGCCCTTGGCGGCAGGGGTCCACGCTGGTGATCCCGAAACAATGAGCCTGAGAGCAACTTTTCCAAGGTTCATTGAAATGGAAGAGAGGCATGGCTCTTTGATCAGGGGCATGGTGTCAATGAGGCGCAAGCGTGCAGCATCAAGCATGTCGGTCTTTGCGGCACTTAAAGACGGCCTCGGAGAGATGATTAACGCCCTGGCTCAGGCGCTGCCGAAGGAGTGGATCAAGCTTGGAACATCAGTGTTGTCTTTAAAGAAAGCTGATAAGGGGTATGAGGTCCTTCTAAGCAATGGGGAAAGACTCAAGGCATCTGCCGTGATCCTGGCATCTCCAGCATATGCTGCCTCAGGGATAGTCAAGGAGCTTAGCCCGGCCCTGTCAGGGCTTCTCAACAGTATCCCCTATGTGTCCACTGCAACGGTGTCAATAGGGTATCGCCGGCAGGATGTGCCTCATCCCCTAAATGGCTTCGGGTTTGTTGTTCCGCGTGTTGAGAATAGAAAGATCATGGCTGCCACATGGACATCGTCCAAGTTTTCATTCAGGGCGCCTGAGGGAAAGGTGCTCCTCAGATTCTTCGTTGGAGGAGCCCACGGCCAGAGCCTTTTGGAAAGGGACGATAACGCCCTTGTTGAGATGGTGAGGGATGAGGCCGTGCACATCCTTGGGATTACTGCAGAGCCTGACATTGTGAGGGTGTATCGCTGGGACAGGGCAATGCCCCAATATATCCTGGGCCATTTGGATGTGCTTGGCAAGATTGATGATGAGGCTGGTAAGTTTCCCAGGCTATTTTTTGCAGGCAGCGCCTTTCGTGGCATCGGGATCCCTGACTGTATAACAGAGGGAAAAAGGGCAGCCCGATCAGCCATGGAATTTCAGGCGTAGCCGTTTTCTTTGAACCAGTTCCAGGCCTTTACTAATGCAGCCCTAACCGGATTCTGCGGCAGGCCAAGCTCCCTGACAGCCTTTGCCTGGCTGACATAGTGTCCGAGGTAACCCGACTTTATGAGGCCGGTATTGAGGTCTTCAAATTCCTTAGGCCATATCCTCCCCAAGACATTTCCGAGCAGGGCAAACGACATTGCAACCGGATATAGAATTGGTATAAATGGCGGCCTTCTCCCAACGACCTCGGCCACCATTGTGAAGAATTCCTTGAGGCTCAGATTTTCCGTTCCAAGGATATACCTTTCACCTGTTCGTCCCTTCTCCATGGCAAGTATGTGACCAAGCGCTGCATCTTCAACATCAAGGAAGTTCATCCCTCCTGACGGGTAGAATGGCATTCCGAACCTTGCGATACTGAGCATTGTCTTGCCTGAGGTTGGCTTTATATCCCATGCGCCAACCATGAATCCCGGATTGACTATGACAGCATTAAGGCCTTTATTTATGTATTTCCTGACAACATCTTCGGCCTCTTTTTTTGTATCGTTATACGGAATTCTGTATCGGGCGAAGTTATAGGGAGAATCCTCTGTTGCCGGGTTATCCTTTGGCGCTTCTGCGATTGTCGAGGCCGTTGAGGTGTGGACGAGCCTTTGCACGCCCTCTTCAAGCGCTGCACGGCAAATGTTCTCTGTTCCAATGACATTCACAGCTCGGATCAGCGATCTTCTTGATTGGGCGAAAGCAACCATTCCAGCGACATGATAGACCCTGCGGACCCCCTTCATTGCGGCGCGCACAGATGAATAATCGGTTACATCTCCCAGGACCTCTTCTGCATTGAGGCCGGCCAATCCCCTCCGGTCACTCGTGGGCCTGATGAGAGCGCGGAACCTCTCTCCCCTCCTTGCAAGCAGCCTCACCAGGTTTGTTCCGACAAGCCCTGTCCCTCCGGTAACAAGTATCATGGCAGAATAAAAAACAACCCGGGGAAGATACCTGGGTCATCTCCTTGCTGAGGAACGAGCTTCATGGGTCAGGAAACCTTGACTTCTATCTTCTTGGGCTTGCTCTCCTCCTTCTTGGGCAGCGTCAGGGTCAGCACCCCGTCCTTGTAGTCTGCACGGACCTTGCTTGAATCCACATTGGTCGGTAGGCTGAAGCTCCTGCTGAAGCTCCCGTATGTCCTTTCCATTACATGAAATTGTTCTTCCTTGACCTCGCTCTCGTGCTTCTTCTCGCCCTTGATGGTGAGAGTATCGCCTTCAACCGCGATGTTGAGCTCATCTTTCTTGATCCCGGGAAGCTCTGCCTTCAGATAGATGTTGTTCGAGTCCTCATGGATGTCCACCGGGGGCAGCCAGCCCTCGCGGAGCAATGGGGTCTCGGTGCGAACGGGGTAGCCAAAGGCCGATTCAAACAGCCTGTTGACCCTGTCCTGGAGCGTGCGCATCTCCCTGAAGGGCTCCCACAGCTCAAGAGGTCTCCGTTTAACAATAGCCACTTTTTTCACCCCCTTTCCTATTGATAAAATTAATTACTTTTTCATTGCTGTCAAGAGGCTATTCTGATTGAGAAGCCAGCCTGCCCCTGCGTCTTTCTAATCTCCCCGGCCTTTAATTTTGGAGGAGGAAGCTAAAGTATTTTTCAGCGCCTTCTTTTTTTCATCCTCATGGCAAACAGCAGAGGGAGACAGGTAAGGGCAAGGGTAGATGCGAGGCCCACGGAAGATGAAGCCAGCGCAAGGGTACATCCGCACCCTTGCTTCTCGATGACCCGCTCATTGATTTGAGCTGAGACATTGATGATGGAGTATGCGGATGCCGTAGATCCTTTATCATCGGCCGCTGTGACTATAGCGAGATAGACACCGGAAGATGAATACAGGTAGGTAGCTGACCCCTCAGATGTAAGGAGATCAACAGTTCCGTCCCCGGTGAAATCCCACCGGTACTCAACGATGCTCCCATCAGAGTCAGAAGCCGTTGCAGTGAAGGTGACAGAGAGGGGAGGGGGGCCTGTGGTAGGGCCCGCCACAAGGTTGATCGAGGGCAACTGGTTTCCTGGCTCCGGAGGAGCGGATACATCAATTACCGTATATGCTGTGGTGCTCGCTCCAAGATCGTCCACAACCGTCACTTTGGCCAGGAACGCTCCAGACATGGTATAGGTAAAGGTCGCCCCGCCCATAACGGTGACCAAATCAATAGTGCCGTCACCGGTAAAGTCCCATTGGTATTCGGCTATGCTCCCGTCAGGGTCAGAGGCCGTTGCAGTGAAGGTGACAGAAAGGGGCGCAGTCCCTGTCATAGGGCTGGCTTTAAGATCCACTATAGGAGGAATATCGAGCAAGGCAGTGATAGTAACAGCGGCTTTGGCAGAAGCACCAAGGTTGTCAACAGCAGTAACCCCGGCCGTGAACTTTCCAGCCATTGTATAGGTAAAGACCATGGCTCCGATCGTGGTGGTAATGTCCACGATGCCGTCCCCTGTGAAATCCCATTGATATTCAACGATGATTCCATCAGGGTCAGAGGCCGTCGCAGTAAAGGTTACAGATAAAGGCGCCATGCCGCTCTCTGGACTGGCCGTAAGACCCGCAGTAGGAGGCTGATTGGGGCTGATGGTAATGGCAAGTGCGGCAGTATCAGTGAATCCGTCGGCATCAGTGACCTGGACAATAAAGGGATACGCCCCGACCGTGATCGGCAGGCCAGAGATCCATCCAGTGCTTGGGTTGAGGATCAGCCCTGTAGGCAGTGTTCCAGATGTCACTTCCCAGGTATAGAGAAGGGTTCCGAGGGTGGCCTGAAGAGCGAATGAATAGGGAACGGCGATAAATCCATCAGGGAGGGTGCTTGTGGCAATTCCTCCTTGTGCAACAAGCCTCCCATAGATGTCGTAGTTTCCCATGCTGCGGTAATCTGCCCAGACCACGAGAAAGCGCTGGGTCACTGGCTCAAAGGCCACAGCCGGACTGAGCTGATCACTGGGAGAGTTAGAGATGGAGAAGTTACCTCCCATAAAAGTCCCATTAGCCCTGATGAGCTGGCCGTAGATGTCGTAATTTGACCCGCTACGGAAGTCAAACCAAGTTGCGAGAAAGCGCTGGTTCACAGGGTCAAAGGCCGCAGAAGGAGCCCCCCCGCCATTGGGAGGGGAAGCGATTGAGAGCTTTCCGCCCATGAGGGTGCCATACGCGGTAATGAGCTGGCCAAAGATATATGGAGGCCAGTTGCTAAAATCTTCAAAGGCCACGAGGTAATCCTGGTTCACAGGGTCAAAGTCCAATGCCGGACTGAGCTGTGAATTTGGAGCGACGCCAATGAAGAACTCCCCACCATAAAGGGTGCCTGTTGCGTTTACGATCTGGCCGTAGATATAGGATTGCATGATTCTGTTGTCTCTCCATGCTACAAGGAAGCGCTGATTCACAGAGTCATAAGTTATTGAGGGTGCAAGCTGTTCAGGAGGGGCAGCAGAGATGGGAAAATCATCTCCGATAAAGGTACCGGAAGCGCTGATGAGCCGGCCGTATATGTCATTCCACGTTGACATACTATTGCGCCAGTCTTCCCATACTACAAGGTAGCGCTGGGTCACAGGGTCATAGGCTGCTGAGGGAGATACCTGGTATTCTTCAAAAGCAGTGGGAATGGAAAACTCTCCGCCAACAAAACCGCCAGTGGCGTCAATGAGCTGACCGTAAACATCATAGTAAGATGACATATAGTTGCGGTCATCCTCCCAGACAACGAGGAAGCGCTGTGACACAGGGTCACAGGCTACTGAGGGTCTTCTCTGCCAATTAGGGGCTGTAGTGATGGCGATATCTCCGCCAATGAGGTCACCGCTGGCGTTGATGAACTGGCCATAGATATCCCAATAGGTTGAGAACTGGTTGCGTTCGTCCTCCCAGACAGCAAGGAATTGCTGGTTCACCGAATCGTATATCAACCTCGGGAAATTCTGATTATTAGGGGCTGTAGAGATTGGAAACTCTGGTCCAAGAAGGACAGCCCTTGCTTGTGAGAAAA
>Ga0315308_1001430_pt1 | contig 13724 bp, 11 predicted proteins | sample TDP3_MG_FD_203078 | JGI IMG/M metagenome (GOLD analysis project Ga0315308, IMG submission 203078) | Freshwater sediment microbial communities from Lake Towuti, South Sulawesi, Indonesia - TDP3 | ecosystem: Environmental > Aquatic > Freshwater > Lake > Sediment | place: Indonesia: South Sulawesi... | reverse complement strand
ACTGGCCGTGTCGTAAGAGCCACCCCAGACCCTTCCGATATTCAGAGAAAAAGGCATCTTCCCTGCATAAAAATCACTCACCGGTTTCTTATTCTCATCAGATTCGAGCTTGAGTAAGGACTTAATAATACCCTGCAGTTTCTCAATAGCACTTACTCCCTTTTGGACGTTACCCTCCCAACGGCTTTTGGTATGCAGTACCCTTCCTGTCAGGTTGACCCCCCAGTAAACAGCCCCGTAGGCACCAAGGCGAACCTTATTCTCTGATGGCTCGATACCAATGGCTGCGTCTGCGATATATCCTTTAGCAATACATGCCAAAGTCCCGTTCCCCGCATGCTCCTCATTCACCACGCTCTCCAAAATCACATCCCCCTTCAGCTTGATTCCAAGATCGAGTAAGCAATGAACAGCTCCGATGGCTGAAACAATGCCTCCCTTATCATCAGAGGCACCTCTCCCAAACAGGGTCCCATTGTCGACCTCGGCACCAAAGGGATCACGAGTCCACGCGTCCCTGGGCTCCACAGGAACTGTATCAATATGAGCATTCAATATCAATGAACGCCCGCCCCCTGTTCCCTTCCATCTCCCCACCACATTAGGACGATCTTTATAATTCAAGACATCGATCATTTTCGACTTGAGTAAGTCCTGATATTTGGGAAGACCATGATAGGGTAACACCAAATCGTGTTTCCAGTGGCTTGGATATTGGGCGACTTCAGGAAATTTTTTAAAGAGCTCCTCAACATCAGGCTCCCAGACATCCACATCCAATTTCATTTCTCTGTATTGTTTCGCTACGAATTCCTGTGCCCTTCTCTCTTCTCCGGTCATGCTAGGAATTTGAATTAAGGCTCTCAAGAGATCCACAATCTCATCTCGTTTTTCTTCGACTTTATTTATAATATTATCTTCTACCATCTGATCCTCCGCACGAGAAACACTGGCTTCAAAATATTCGGGAAAATCTATAAAAAAATCTTAATCTTGTCAAGGAAGATCGTTGAAATTGTTTAAACTAAGCATAGATATTCTTAAGTTGTTTTATATTCTCTATGTTCTCTCCTTATCCTATGTTATTCTCAAAGGGAAAAGGGCTCCCTTGATTATTTTCGGGTTATCTGGTCTTTTCATTTTTATAATAATCCTCTCCCTGACAGCCAGCCTGGGATTGTCTCTGTTTATCCTGGCGGGATTGGGTTTTTTTGATCAATTGATGAGTGCCTTATATTTTGCCTTGGCAGTGGATTTATTGCCTACAAACGCCATCAGCACTGGATCAAGTTTCCTTAACGCAGGGGCTTCCCTTGGAAGTATGTTCTCCATGAGCTTTTCGGGTTTGATGATCGATCTGTTCAAATCCTACCACATGATGTTTGTCAGTCTTTCCTTTATCGCCTTGATCGGGATCATATTCACCTTGCGGATCAAAGAGAAGGGACATGAGATCTCTCTTTGCACCATCAGAAAAAATTCGATCCCCTTCGATAGAGGACGCAAATCACTTATTAATAGAGGTCACGATACGAGCATATTTATCTCTTTTTTCAACAAACCTAATCAGTGCCATCACAACGAGGACAATAATGATCAGATAAGTGCTGAGGGCACAAGCTACCCCAAACTTACCCTGTTCCGTAAACAAATAAATGGCAACGGAAACGAGTTGATGCCGGGCCGATATCAGGAAAATGACCCCTCCTAAAGCACAAAGTCCTGAAACAAAAGTAAAAAGGGTACCGAGGAGCCACGGCCTTTTTAGTGCCGGAAACACCACTCGACGAAAAGTATAGAACCTGTTCGCTCCCAGAGAAGTCGCCGCTTCCTCAACCGAATAGTCCGTCTTTTGTAGAACGGACTTCGTCGACAAAACCCCTCCATACATTCGAGTAAAAATGATCATGAGGATGATGATCCAACTGGTCCCGGTCAACGCCAAACCTGGCTGTCCGAAAGGTGCATTAAAAGCAATAATGTATCCAATCCCAAACACAACACCCGGTAAGGCACCGGGAATCAAAACAAGGAACCCTATGAACTTGGACATTGCCAATTTTCTTCTTTCGATCACATACGCCGTGATGATTGCTAGAAATCCCCCAATGATAGCAGCAAGACCCATCATTTTGATGCTCTCGATCACCAAGTAAAGTCCAAAGTTACCTCCAACATCCCGTTCCATAAAACTTGCATCCGTAACTCCTCCAGCAGTATAGTATTGCAAGGTGAAACTATTATCGGCCCCCCACACCTTTACAAAAGACCCTGAAATGATAGTTACGTAGAGCAACAAAATAGAACAAGAAGTCAAAAAACAGAATCCTTCCAAACCAATTCTGAGGCCTTTCGGTGTTTCCTTGATATAAGGCATCCCGATCGGTTCTGTGGAAACATAGGATCTCTTACCCAACCAATAATTTCCTAAGAGATACGCACAGACCGAGGGAATGAGCAACATCACCCCAAGAACAGAGGCCATATGGGAGTTCTGGAAGCCGATCATCTGATCATACATCACCCCAGCGACCATCGTGTATTCACTCCCGATGATCCTTGGGTTTCCAAAATCCTGCATAGCCAGAACAAAAACAACCAACAGGGCTTGAAACAATCCCGGATAGCTCATCGGGAGAGTAACTCTTCGAAATATATACCAGCGGGAACCCCCTAAATTCTCTGCCGCTTCCTCCACTCTTGTATCGAGATTGGCTAACATCGAATGCAAAATCACAAAGGCAACTGGCAAGAATGTAAATATCTGAGAGAGAATAATTCCGTGCATTCCATAGATATTAAAAGATTGAGAATCGATGAGGTGAAATGTGTCGTCCAAGAGCACTTTCGTAATAACACCCCTTCTACCAAAAAGTAAAACCAGTGCAAATGCCATGATCACCGGGGGGGAAACAAGAGGGAGGAGAGCCATCGCATTAAAATAGGACTTGAACCGGCAAGTCGTCCGATTGATCGTATAAGCAAATATAAAGGCTAACGTTACTGTAAAAATCGTTGAAAAGACCGAAACATTAAAAGACCGGATCAGCGAACCCCGTAAATAGGCCGTCTCCAAGAATTTGCGATAATGCTCAAGAGACCAGTGTTTCTTATAACCGGTCTTCAGTTTTTCAAAAAGTGAAGCGTCTATAAAAGGCTTCATCTTAAAGATCAACGGAGTCCGCTTCTGATAGAAAACCTCTACCATCAAGGCTTGTTGGAATTTTTCCTGATGGGTCTTGCTGAGCTTTTGAATCCGCTCCTCAAACTCTTTCAAGCCCAAGTCCTGAAGATTTAACTTCTCCTCCTTGAAACTGGATTGAAAGATTTTCGCATAGGTTTCTATCTTTTGCCCATCCGAAAACTGATTCAGCCATCCGTCCAGCCATTCCCGCTTCTTTTCATCGGGAACCTTATGTAAAGGCCCCTCGATCAATTCCTTGAATTCCTCTTCTGTCAACGGCCTCTTTCCAACGAAGCTCTCCGTAAATATTAAGAGAATCGGTAGTGCGATAAAGAGGATCAGAAGCAGGAATATAATCCAAGAGGATCGTTTCATAGGCTAGAGGCCCCTACAGCCTAATGAACAGAATTGAGTAAATTCAATAAATAGTCTCTCGTTCTCAAGACAGCACCTGCACTTTCTTCTTTGGTGTCATTGAGCTCAATGATGGTCATTCCATGAAATCCCTTTAAAAAATCTGCAATGGAATAAAAATTGATCACCCCCTGATCAGGCTCACAATGATCACTCTTCTGGCCTTTATTACTGCTGAAATGGATTGTATCCACATATGGACCGATCACCGAAGCCGTCTTTTCAATTCCATCCACTAAACCAGCATGATTGGTATCGAACGTCACCCTAATGAGGGAGAGGTCTATCGCCTTGCACATCGCCAAGAAACTATCAATATCCGGATTCACTGTCCCTTTTTCATGGCATAGATTTTCAACACTTACGCCCACACCCGATTGTCTCGCTCGCAGTGCACAACGCCTTATTCCAGAAACATTCTGCGCGATCGCTTCTTTCAATCTTTTGGAAGTAATCTCACCGATCACTCTTCCCGGGTGAACGACAACGGTTTTAACACCCAATCTTGACGACAAGACAATGGCCTCCTCCACCCTTCGGATCGAATCTTCCTGCACCTCGGTTCGCGGATCCGAAAAGTTAATGTCTCCAGGAGGGTGAAGGGTAAACTGTATTTTGCCTGAATCGCTTATTTTCTTTATCCATTCAAAGGTTGAAGCTTTGACGTTTCCGGGATCAAAATTGGTTGAATTGATTGCCAATTCCATGGCATTGAATTGATGGTCCATACAAAACCCAAGGATTTCATCAATGGGCGTCTCCTCCGGAAAACAGCAGCTTGAAAAACCTATTCTTTCCATCAACGCCTCTCGGCTCGGTCCCCCTAATACACATGAATCCGCTCAAGGGGGACTGAGAGCAGAACCGAATCACCAATTCGGCAATCAATATTTCTTCTTTTCTCAAAAGGCATTTCTATAAGGATCAGTTGTCCACCCACTGTAAGGGTCTCAATCCGCACCATCGCACCTAAAAAGATTTCAAAAGATAATTTTGCCGGTATCGTGATCCCTTGAAATCCCTTCGATTCCGGCTGATCAGACCTCTCGAGGTTGACATATTCTGGCCTAAAAGATAACGTGACTTTCTCTCCAAGGCGCGTGGCCTCCATTCCTTTGATGTGAAGGACTCTTCCCTCAAATTCGACTTCGTTGGGCTCCGCAACCACACAAGGTAAAAAATTTGAGAGACCAATAAAATCAGCGACAAAACCATCTGCCGGTTTGGTATAAATTTCGACCGGAGTTCCCACCTGGTGGATAGCGCCTCTGTTCATCACAGCAATTCGATCTGAAACAGCGAGGGCCTCTTCCTGGTCGTGGGTCACATAGATTGTGGTAATATTCAGCTCTGACTGCATCTTCTTTATCTCATTTCTCATCTCAACTCGCAGCTTAGCATCCAGATTGGAGAGGGGTTCATCCAGCAACAATACCGTCGGCTCTATGGCCAAGGCCCTGAGGAGAGCAACTCTCTGTTGTTGCCCTCCAGAAAGTTGCGCCGGATACCGATTGGACAACTCTTGCATATAGGCTAATTTCAAAAGATGATGGACCCTGTCCTCAATCTCGTTCTTATTCTTCTTACGAACCCTCAACCCAAACGCAATATTTTCATATACGGTCAACGTGGGAAAGAGGGCATACGATTGAAAAACCATCCCCATGTTTCTCGATTTTGCAGGGGTATCATTAATGACTTTTCCATCGACCACGATATCACCTTCCGTAGGCCGCTCAAAACCCGCAATCATCCGTAACGTGGTCGTCTTCCCGCATCCACTTCCTCCCAGCAGGCTGAGAAATTCCCCCTTTCGGATAGACACATTGATCCGGTCAACGGCGACAAAGCCACCAAACTTCTTGACCAAACTTCTTAACTCAACATGTATCATCAATTAACTCCAATGGCTGTTGGAAAAAAATGTCTTTCGGAAAGCAAGGAGTCTCCCCTGCTTTCCGAAAGATAGATCATTGGCTGGAAATCCTATTTGGTGTACCTTTTGCTCCATTCATCCGCAAACTTTGGCGGGTCATAAGTCTTTTTCAGCTTATAAAGATCAATGGCACCGATTTTTGGCTTCCATGCCTCCTTGAGCATCACATCAGTTCGGGTAACCACCGAGACCTCTTTACCAACCCATTCCATCGCCTCTTTGCTGCTCAGAAAATCGAGGAAGAGTTTTGCTTCTGCCGGATTTTTCGCTCCGGCGATTAAAGCTGATCCTTCAGCAGCATAAGGGGTCTTGGGGGGATAGACTACCTCGAGAGGAAATCCCTCGTTCTTTAGAAGGAGCAGGGCAAAATCATAGGTCATCCCAATCACACACTCTCCTCGGGCTGCCTGGCGACCCGCGACCCCTCCGGAAGAATTGTACTGAAAGATATTCTTATGCAATCTATCAATATAGTCCCACCCACCGTACATATCGTACAAATTGGTGAAAATGGTTAATGCTGTTCCAGATTGGGCTGGAGAAGCCACATTGATCATTCCCTTGTAAATGGGTTTGGCAAGGTCTTCCCAAGTCTTCGGGAGTGGCAAATTCTTCTCTTTTAGCATACTTGCGTTACCTCCCCAAGCCATTAAGGATACATACTCATTCACATAGAATTCATCCAGGTCTTTAAATTCTTTGCCTATCTTATCAATTTCTTTCCGTCTGTAGGGTTCGATTGCCCCTGCATCCTTTAAGGCTTTTAGATAAAGCTCCATCAGCCCGAAAACGACGTCGCATTGGGGATTGCTCTTTTCCGCAATAAGTCTTGAGGTAACTGGACCTGAAGACAGATTGATCGTCTTAAACTCAATATCAGGAAATTTTTTTCTAAAAGCCTCAACGTAGATTGCCTCTACGGACCCCGATGCGGCCGTATACCCGACCAAAGTCCTCTTTGCCTGGGCTGGAACTGCTGGAAACAAACCCATAGAAATAAAGCCAACGATCACGGCTATCCCAAGACTGATTATCCTCAACCTTCTTTTCATGGTGTCACCTCCTTTTGGGTTTGAAGAACAAAAACCAGTACTCCACCAGAAACGATCTCAATCCTCACCTCCTTTCCTGGACGTCCGGCCTGTCTCGGCTTCGTTGCAATAATCTCCATGAATAAAGCGATACGAACTGAAATGGCCGAGACTGGCCATCCTGTGGCTACTTTGGAATAACCTCGTCCACTAACTTACAGGCCTTATCGATCTTCGACAGACCCTCCATCAATTATTTTTCGGTGATGCAGAGAGGCGATGCCATAAAGATGACGTTCCACCGGGAGTATCTCTAAACTCCATACCCTCTGTCAATAAGGATTTTTTTAGCCGCCATGAAGCATAGGCAGAAACGTAACCTCGTCCCCTTCTTTTAGCGTCGCCTCGGACTGTCCGTATGGGTTAATAATGCGGCCGTTGATGATAATGATGATGTGGGGATAGATGTTCTGGTTCTCTTCGTCGAAGATCTCCTTACGGAAAATCTCATGGGTGGCTGCGAGGCGGCGAATCATCCCCAACACAGATTCACCGTTCGATATCGAGATAGGGATTTCCTCAAAACCTGCTGAGTTGGAATTTAGGCCTTGGCTCACCCATCGATTGATCTTCAGTTTCACCGTTGGCATAAATATCCCATCATTTTTCTAAGTCTGGGATCAGTCTCTCCAGGTTTAGAGACTTTAGGGTATGGGGAAGTGGCTTGCCTGTTTGCGGGTCCCAACCCACCAATTCGAAATAGAGGCTCTTCATAAACGGGAAATATTGCCCTATGGGTTTCCCTTCTGCAGGCCCATCGATAGGAGTGGACCCATATCGAAAAGAAGGAGCTTCAAGAGCAGGGTTCAAACCGTGTCGGAAATTGAACACGCGCAGGACATTGATGGTTCGCCGTCCTATGGTGATAGCATCTCGAACCGTGAGCTCCGTTCCTGTGACAGCATTCACGCAATCTACGGTCAACTGAGGATCCGTGGCAGTGTATCGGCATATGCCAATGTTATCCAGAAAAGGAAACCAACCATCGAGCTTTGCATTGGACGCAGCAACCTCCCAGGGAGAAAACGGATTCGTAGTGGGTGGCATGCCAAAACGATTCAGTTGAAAGAGGTACGCACCGGCCTGGACGGTTCCAGTCGCTGAGACACAGGTGTCCAAGAACTCACCCCATCTTCCCCGGTGGTCGTGCCCTCTGGGAGTTGAGCCCTTGAGGGTGTATATGGCCATCTCGGGTGCTTTGCCACCAACCTCCTCTGACGCCCGCTTTACCCCTTCTGCCAATAAGTTTCCTACCCCTTCTCTTAGGCTGATCTTCTCCAACATTGTTTTCGTAGCTTCCACATTGCCCCAGTGCATGTCCAAGCCATCCAGATCTTTGCGGGTGAGGATTCCCTTCTCATAGCACTCCATGACCCACCCGATGACCCAGGAGGCCTCATTGGCATCGAACCCAAGTCGATCAACCAGGTTGGATAGCATGACGACGGCGCCTTGTTCAGTATTACCAATTTGCGGTCCCCAGGCAGCCATGCATTCATACTCGGGTTCCTCACCTTCATAGCCAGCATAAGGTCCCTCGGTCACCTTCATAAATTTTGTATGCAAAATATGACAAGCCCAACATGGCTTGGAGCGGTGTTCGAAGTGGGTTCGGAACCATTGAGCGTTCATCTTCTCATGTTCAGGGAAGAGATTGGTGGTTAAATTGCGAACAGGCAGATATCCCGTCTGCGCAGCATTGGAGAAGGAGGCACCCGTTCCCCATTTATAGATCATCCCTCCTCTGTCTGCCTTAGAGTCGATGGCCAGAGCCTTGGCCTTCTCCTGCAATAGATCCTTGTTACGAATTGGAATAGATTGTCTGCCGCGGCTGATCGCAATGGCCTTGAGACGTTTTGATCCCATGACACACCCACAACCGTTCTTGGAAGCCACATGACCTTTATCTCCCACTACAATAGCGAATCGAACCTGATTTTCGCCTGCCGGCCCAATACCAAAAACGCTCAGCCTCTCTTTCGTCTTAAGATCCTGCCGGACGGCATCCTCCATGTCCCAAGTATCTTTTCCAAGAATAGGCGTGGCATCTCTTAGCTCAACCTTCTCATCACTGATATGCAGGTAGACCCATTTAGGAGATCGACCCTGTATGATGACCCCATCATAGCCAGCAAACCTCAGATAGGCACCCCAAAAACCATTGGCCTGCGTCGTGACAGCCAGATTGGTCATGGGACCCTTGGTCACCAGCGAGAATGTCCCAGTGCCTGAAACGATGGTGCCGCCCAGCGGCCCTGAAGCCATGACGATGCGATTTTCAGGATCGTTCCATTCCACTCCAGGTCGTACTTCAAGGTAAAGATATTCTGCTCCGAAACCCGAACCCCCCAAAAACGTCTCTGCCATCTCGGGTTCCAGTGGCTCCTCCTGGATAGAGCCGTGAGTTAAGTCGACGCGCAAGATCTTACCCATATAACCCCACAATTTTTGACTCGGCATGATATCTTCCTTTCTCTCATTCTATTGATGATTTTCATTTTTCATTTTTAATATACTCATCCATCAAGTTCACTGCCTTATCGATCTTGGATAATCCCTCCATCAGTTGCTCCTCTGTAATGCAAAGAGGAGGTGCAATGAAAAGGACATTCCAGCGCATATATCCTGATACTCCATTTTCTTTCAACTGGTTTATGATCGCACCCATGGCCGGATGTTTCTTCTCATAATTATCGACGGTCCAAGGTACCAGTGGCTCGTGGGTCTTCTTGTTCTTTACAAACTCAATGGCAGCAAAGAGCCCTAATCCTCGCACATCACCGATGCTCGGGTGTTTCTGCTTCATCTTCTCCAGTTCTGCCATCAGTTTCAGTCCTAAAGCCCGAGAGTTTTCAATGAGCCCTTCCTCTTTGTAGACCTTAATCGCAGCAATGGCTGCAGCGCAGGCAATCGGGTTTCCAAACTGGGTCAGCCCGCCGTAATACATGTTTTCATCAAAATAGTCTGCAATCTCTTTTCTAACAATCGTAGCTCCCAAGGGGAGAGTTCCTGAATTGATCCCTTTCGCCATCGTCATGATATCAGGGACAACATTCCAGTATTCGCAGGCAAACCACTTCCCGGTCCTTCCAAAACCGGTCATCACTTCATCCGTGATCAGGAGGATCTTGTACTCGTCGCAGATTTGTCGTAGCTTCTGCATGTAACCATCCGGGGGAACAATTCGACAATTACTGCCGGTGATCGGCTCCACAATGATTCCAGCAACATATTTTGGCCCTTCCACTTCAATCACTTCTCGAATCTGGTCTGCACAGAAGACATTGCATTCTGGGTAGGTTTTACCGAAGAAACAATGGTAGCAGAGCGGATCCCAGATGTGAATGGCACCAGGGATGCTCGGTTCATTAGCAAGCCTTCGAGGATCTCCTGTGATCGCCATCGCACCGTAAGTCGCACCATGGAAGGAACGCCATCTTGAAATGATTTTTGGTCTTCCCGTGAAGGCCTTGGCCATCTTGATCGCATTCTCATTCGCCACACCGCCCCCGCAGCTGAGGAAGCTTTTGGTCAAATCGCCAGGTGTGATCTCCGCCAGCATTTGACATAGCTCGGCTCTCATATCATTTGCTGCACTTGGACCAACATAGCAGATTTTTTCCACCTGCTCATGAATGGCTGCCAAGATCTTGGGATGTTGATGACCTGCATTCACATTGAACAGTTGGGAAGAAAAGTCCAGATATTGCTTGCCCTTATCGTCCCAGAAGACGGCTCCTTCCCCGCCGGCGATGATAAAAGGCTTAAAATCCTTCTGGGCCGTCCAACTATGAAATACATACTTCTTCTCATTCTCTGCAATCCTTAAAGCATCCACCTCTTTCTCCTTTCTTCTTATGAAAATTCTTTCTCGACCAAGTCTGGAAGGTCAACATGCTGATGCCTACCTTCTAACAATTTATAAACTCTTATCTTATATGAGTCAACGTGATAAATTTTATAGTTTCAATAACTTGAAGTTATGGCAACCAAATTTTACTCCAATAAGAACTTTTCACTTTGCCGAGAAATATGGGAGCTTGGCGCTGCAGCAGATGCCTACTGATGATAGCGTTTCGGCCTCATTCATTTTCGATAGTTTTTAGCTTAGGAGGCAGACAATTATGGTCGGAATGAGTTAGCATGTAAGGAATGGACAAAAGTATACCAACCTTTAATCCTATGACGACAATTTTCTCAGTGACTTACCTCATTTTGCTTATTCTATTCCTGGCCCAAGCTGACACCACTTCGGATACTATAACAAGCGAAATAATGGTCAGAAGAATTGCCGATACCTTCAAGGTTTCGAGTCGCTCCACTGCTTCCTTTAGATACCAACCCATTCCGCCCGCCCCAAAATATCCTAACACCGTGGCCGCCCGGAAAGCCGAATCCCAAGTATAAATAGAGATTCCCGCCCAGGCCACTCTTACTTGGGGTAAAACAGCATAAAGAAATACTTGTATGGGATTAGCCCCAGTGGCCCGAATTGCCTCTATCTGGCCAAATTTTATAGCTTCAATCTCCTCTGAAAAAAGTTTACCCGCAAATCCTATAGAGAACATGGTGAGGGCCAGAACACCAGGAAACATGCCGAACCCGATAACGATTACAAATATAATAGTCCAAATCATTTCATGAACAGATCTGCAAGCCATGATGATGAATCTTCCAATGGGGTAAGCAAATCGTCGGCTTGGAGTCACATTAAATGAAGCAAACCATGAAATTGGTATAGAAAATAAAATACCAAACAGAGATCCTAAATATGCCATTTGTATGGTCTCAAGCACATAACTAAGATATTCCTTCTGAAGGGCATGTGAAATATCAGGAGGATAGTATCTAGTAGTGATCATATTTCCCAAGCGACCAAACATGGTGAAGAAACGTCCGACAGGGACATTCAAATACTCCAAAGAGTAAACAATAAAAACAAATACAATTAAGTAAATGATATATCGAATTAAGGATTGCGGATATTTAAAACGACTCCAAGTTTTCTGGGGGTTCGTCATAGTTACTGTCTGATTATTCTTGAAAGTATTTTTTGGAAGAGTCTATGCTTTTCAATTCATTTAATCTCATATGACTGCCCTTCGGGCGTAGTAAGAAATCACTTCTCCCATTGTGATCAGAAAAAGGATGGCCAGAATGACTGTGGTTACACCTTCATGGTTGTACATAAGCAATTGCCTTTGAAGCGTGAGGCCCAAACCTCCTGCTCCAACAAGCCCCATGATAGTGGCACGCCGGACGTTAATATCCCATTGAAAGATTGCATTCCCAATAAACACCGGTATAACTTGTGGTATGATGCCATATAAGATGACTTGAAGCCTATTTCCTCCCACTGCCTTGATTGCTTCTAAAGGACGGGGATCGACATCCTCAATGGCCTCCGCAGTTACCTTTGAGATAAAACCAATGGAGCGCATTGCCACAGCAAGTATTCCCGGAAAGGCTCCGAGGCCGACGGCCGATACGAAGATCAAAGCCCAAACGACCTCATGTACCGATCGAGACACCGTCATAATCGCACGACCGATAGGATAAGTAATTGGGAGGCTAGGCGTAATATTATGAGCACCAAACCAAACTACTGGTATGGCCAAAATAATGGCAAACATAGTACCGAGAAAAGCTATCATGAAAGTTTCGACAGTCGGTTTGAAAAGATATTTCACGATAGAGAAATCTGGGGGGAAAAATCGTCCGACTCCTCTGATCACTGACCCCAAGCCTCCGATGCGATCCCAATCGGTATCTTCGATAATTGTAATTTTTAGGCTCCAGAGTACCAAGATAAAGAGAATAGCGTAAAGGAAATAACGAATTGCTCTCTTCTTTCTCCTATGGGAAATGATTTCATCTATATTTATTTTAACACTCGATTGACTCATATCTTTCTTCTTACGCTTCTACAAAACCTCAAAAGCATAGATGTCCTCCAAGGTTTTCTTATCGACACTTTTTGTCGGGCCATCAAACATCTTGACCCCATCCTGAAGTCCAATCACTCTGTTAGAAAACTCCAATGCCAAGTTCACGTCATGGATGTTACAGAGAACCGGAACGCCATCTTCTTTAGACATCTTTTTGATCATCCCCATGATTTCTCTTGAAATTTTGGGATCAAGACTGGAGGTGGGCTCATCCACGAGAAGAAGTTTGGGATCCTGAATAAGAGCTCGGGCAATACCCACGCGCTGCCTTTGCCCTCCGCTCAATTCGTCTGCTCTTTTATCAACAAAGTCACTCAATCCCACTTTTTCTAATATTTCCAGCGCCTTCCTAATATCTGATTTCGGATATATCCGGAATACACTTCTGAAACTGCCTGTATACCCTAATCTTCCAGAAAGGACATTATCCATGACTGACATTCTATCTACGAGATTGAATTCCTGATAAATCATCCCCATTTTACAACGAATTTTTCTGAGTTCTCGTTGCCTCAATTTTGTAACATTGACTCCGTTAAAAATGACATCCCCTGAGATCGGTTCCACCAATCGATTAATACAACGGATCAAAGTGGACTTCCCAGCGCCGCTTGGCCCGATGATTGCCAAAAAATCATCAGGGTCCAAGTTAAAACTAATGCGCTTTAATATCTCTGGTCCAGATCTTTCATATCTAGCCCTGAGATCTATGACTTCAAGCGTTTTCATTTTGCTCTTCGCTATGGCTCTCCTTTGTTATTGACCATCATAAAATAGATTAAATTTAGCTAAGAGTGATAACAAGTCACTCTTAGCTAAATTTTAGAAATTACTTCTTCCCTTTCTTTAGCTCCTCTTCGGCTTTCATAAGCTCCCGAATAATGTCATAGTCCTTACTGGTCATTCTTACCATTTTTGAAGCCTTGACGTTCTCTAAGTACTTGTCGGCTCCTGGAACCTGGTGGAGATTTAAGAAAGCATCCTCGATCTTTTTTCTTAAGTCTGGACAAAGAGACAATCGATAGCAAAGAGGATCCCCTGGAATCCATTCAGAATACCAAATAAAATTAAAGTCCTCTTTTTTGACTTTTCCAGGGAAGGCTACTTCATCGAAGCGGTGGGTCGCCACAAATGCACAATCTACCTTTCCT
>Ga0315308_1001429_pt1 | contig 13727 bp, 14 predicted proteins | sample TDP3_MG_FD_203078 | JGI IMG/M metagenome (GOLD analysis project Ga0315308, IMG submission 203078) | Freshwater sediment microbial communities from Lake Towuti, South Sulawesi, Indonesia - TDP3 | ecosystem: Environmental > Aquatic > Freshwater > Lake > Sediment | place: Indonesia: South Sulawesi... | reverse complement strand
CTAGATTTAATGAAAAACGAAGGTAGGTGATGAATGTGGAAGAGTTTCCATGGTGGACGAAAGAACAGAGGCAACTCGCAAGAGAAGTTGAAGAGTTCAGCCGAAAAACTGCACCCTTGGTTGAAGAGGCAGACTGGAGGGCTAAACTGGGCGTAATCGAGGGCTCCTTGCCCTGGGATCCAGCACCCCAAGAATTCAAGAAAAGAATGGTTGAGGAGGGATATTTTGGAGCCATGATTCCTAAGGAATACGGAGGAATGGGCCTAGGCGTTACAGGCAGCTGCATAATTGCCGAGACGCTGGGTCCAACTCATGGAGGCTTCCTCGCAACGGCCTTTGGAGGAACCCATCAAATAATTCGTCACGGGACAAAGGAGCAGAAGGAAAGGTGGCTGCCCAAGATAGCAGAAGGAAAAATCAGTGGAGCCATAGCGTTGACAGAACCTTTTGTTGGTTCTGACGCCGCGGGAGTAGAAACCTTTGCTGTACGAGAAGGCAACGAATACATCATTAATGGCAAGAAAAGGTTCGTATCTAACCTAGGCTACGCCGACATCTACATGGTCTACGTAAAGACCAGCAACAAGCCGGAAGACATAGCTAGTTATCGACACATGACCGGCCTCATCGTCGAAAAAGGCACACCGGGGTTAACGGTGGAACAGGTTAACATGTTATGCACGTTGGATCCGCCTCAGCTCAATGGATATTTGAACTTCGACGATGTGCGAGTTCCCGTGGCCAACAGAATTGGAGATGAAAACGAAGCCTTCCTTGGGGTCATGGTTGGTGGGCTTAACTTTGAGAGGCTCATGATATGTGCGCTTACGCTCGGCTTAATGCGGACATCGCTGAAATATGCCGTTTATGTTACTGAGAGGCGCATACAATTCGGTAAACGCACCATCGACTTTGAGAGCAACCAGTACAGAATCGCTGACATGATAACCAACCTAAAGTTAGCTCGACTCATGACCTACTACTCAGCATACCTCGCTGACTTGGGAGAGGAACCGATAATTGAAGCAACCCTCCTCAAAATCTTCGCGGCAGAGGCGAACAGCAAGGCTGCACTTGACGCCATGGAGTGTATGGGTGGAGACGGACTGACAAAAATGTATCCAGTTGAATCAATCATGAGAAACATGCTCATGAACGTAATAGGCGCCGGAACCAGCGATGTCATGAGACGGCTTCTGGTGAGGCAATCGACGAGATATCAAGTGGGCTTGATGTTAGAGGACTTAAAGTTGCCCCGTCGCCGCTTACACCCGGAACTTGAAGTGCCTGTGTCAGACTGGACTGGTGAATTGAAACCGAAGTTGGTGGCAAAGGACCCGGAAGGAAGAGTGCTTGAAGCCCTTGCTTTGGATTATAAGGTTAATCCGGGACTCTACATGACGCGGGAAGATTTGGAAGAAGACACTGACCTTAAGGGCGAGGAACTAGATAACGTGCTGGTGTCCCTTGAACGGAAGGGACTTGTCAAGCTTTTCAGGTTGCACGGAACCATCAGACTTGCAAAAGCGCTCTATACGGGTTTGAAGAAAGCGAAGCCTCAAAAATTCTATAATTGGTATCCTCCGTGGGTTAAAGAAAAACTGCTTCCAGCGCCTCAAATGAAACCAATGTTTGAAACAGAATAAAGCATTTACAAAAATCTTAGTAGTTGAAATAAGGCTCTAGCTTCTCCTTCAAAACAGCCCTAAGCCTAGGGTCGTCCCTGTAGTAGTCGTCTTCAATGTCTAAAACAGTTATCTTGAATGCGTCTTCAGGGAATTGTTGAACAATGAATTTTCTGTGCTCCTCTTCCATGACAAAAATTTTGTCAGCCCATTCCACAAGTTCAGCGCTTACGGGGTTATGTGCCCCAATCGATGTTCCTGCAGACTTAACTTCAAAACCTTTCCGGTCCTTAAACATGTCTGCTGCTGTTGGGCTTCTGTGAATATTACCAGAGCAAACAAACAGAATCCTCTTAACCATCACCGAATCTTCCTTCAATTCAGATTTGAAGCAAAACCTATACTTAAGTCGATGTTCTCCCTTATGTAGACCTTCTACTTTTTCCTTTTATTACTTCCAACTTTCATCGGCGCAGTTACGGTCACATCCCCCGTCACCCACTCTTTTCTAAATAGCAATGCACGCGTTTTCCGTGAGCGTTAGGGGCAATCTTCATGAACCGGAAGCCGCAACGCTAATCACTTTGTTCTCTTTTAATAAACTGTTGAAGTAAACTTCCTCCGGAGAGATTCAGTTTGCCCAAGACTAGAAAGTTCAAGATTGCTGTAACAACGTTGGTTGTGGTTCTGACTGTTAGCGTTGTTTACCTAGTGAGGTCCCATTATTTTTCAAATCCTCAAAAAGGGCAATACTTTCCACCCATGGCGTGGGCGCCCGTCCTAGAAGTGGGAGACTCATGGACAATGGCTCTAACAAGCAACGAAGCGAACTATAACTTGACCATGACCGTAATGGGCAAAGAGACGGTAAACAATGTCAGCTGTTACGTTATGAAACTGGTCTTTGAACCAGAAGGTCCTCTGGTCAAAAATGCGCGAGTGTCCAACGAAATCACGTGGTGGCTCGCCGACTCAACATTGTCGCACCTAATGAAGATGGAGGGGAAGGCGCATGGGTTTGGCTATGACCTTAATTTTGTTGAGGAACACTTTTACACGTTTCAGGGAGAACCATTGTTGACTGTTGGAAACGAACATAACGAAACTGATAGCAGGGAAATGAACGTTTATGGTCCTCCCCCCACTAACATCCTATTCTGGGAGGATGAAACAACCACAACAACACGAATAAAAGTAGAGGCAGTCGAAAACATAACGGTTCCCGCAGGCACATTCAGCTGTTATAAGATAGTTATCTACGACGAAAACGGGCAAAACATCCTCTCCACAAGATGGTTTTCTATGGAGGCGAAAACCGCGGTTAGGATCGAAAATTATGAGGCGGGAGAGTTCCAAATTTTTGAAACAGCCGAACTTCTGTCCTACTCTGTCCGGTGAACCTATGCAAAAATGTTAAAGCGCGTGGGTAACTACAATAATGACTCACCGAAAACGCTTATCCGCACGAGTGGTTGAATAATCACAAGGTGTAGGTCTATGACGAAATGGAGATGCACCGTTTGCGGATACATATACGACCCAGAGTGGGGTGATCCCGACTCTGGAATAAAACCGGGAACCACTTTCGAAGAGCTACCGGATGACTGGGTCTGCCCTATTTGCGGTGCACCGAAAGACCAATTCGAAAAGGCAGAATGAAGATGTGTGTACATTGAGCATAAAGAGGAGGAAAAACAAAGTTGAGAGAGAGAACCGCCAATAACGTACACACTGCATTTGTTGGAGAAGCAAAAGCCTATCAAAGACTTTTAATGTTCGCCGAAAAAGCGGAAAAAGAGGGTTTGCCGCAAATAGCGTACCTGTTCAGGACTGTCGCTGCAGCCGAAGGTGTTCACTCTAGGCGGCACTTTGCACTGCTTGAATCTGTCGCCGACACACAAACTAACCTAGAGCGGGCGTTTCAGTCGGAAACAGCAGTCAACGGAGTTTACTACCCCAAAATGTTGCAAGAAGCGGAGGAAGATAGCGAAAAGACCGCTGCCACAGTGTTTTCGCAGGCCCGTGATGTCGAAGCCATTCACGCTAAGCTCTATAAAAAGGCGCTTGACCATTTGATAGCGGAGGAATTTACTGAATATTACGTCTGTACAGTTTGCGGTTACATCGTTGAAAGAAAACCACCAGAAATGTGCCCCATTTGCAACGCTTCAAAATCTAAATTCAAAAAGGTAGATTAGCCCACGCGCGCGCAGAGTTATGGCGAATCGTTAACCCTTATTGTAAAAATATAAAAATATAGAAACCAAAGTCTATTGTTCTCCTAGTAGGCTAGGGCTAGATCGGTTGCCATGGTGTCGGAAATGAAGACGGGTTCGGTGGACATAAGGGTGCGAATGAGTGAAGTGGACATGCAAGGCTTCGCCTTTCATTCCAAGTATTTTGAATGGTTCAGCATTGGAAGGATAGAGTATCTAAGGTCGGCGTGCGGCATTTCATTTACATCAGACGGTAAGCCGGTGATAAATGGGCAGGTAAGGAAAATGACCTTTGTAGTGAGGGAGATCTCATGCCAGTTCATATTGCCGGCTAGATTCGACGACCTACTCGAACTTCACACAACTATAAAGAATATCAAAGGAAGTGAAGTCTTTCTGGAACATGAACTCTACAGGAAAACGGATAAGAAACTGTTGACGAAAGCCCAATGCAACTGGGCATGCGTGAATACAGAGAATTTCAGACCAACGGAAGTTCCTGAAGATGTAGCCAAAATGTTTCAAGACCCATGAAGCAAGTTTTATATCCGATAGGAGCGAACTAATTCTCTCTTCCGGAGGAGAGAATTATGGAAAAAAGAGAGGTAATCAAGGTAACAGGACTACCCATTGTTGCCGGTTTTCGATGGTCCGTAGGCAAAATGATGGAGAAATTCATAAAATCATTTGCCGACAAAAAAATCATCGCAGCGAAGTGTCCCAAATGCGGATATACTTATGTACCGCCCAGATCAAGATGCGGAAAATGCTACACAAAGATTGAAGAAAAAAATCTGGTAGAACTATCAGGAAAAGGAACTTTGACCGGTTACACTACGGCATACGTCGAATTGGATGGTAAAGGGATTTTTTTAGACTTGGATAATCCGAAAGTGATAGGAGCTATAAAACTCGACGATTCCGATTCCACTATCTTCATGCCCCTCGGAGAAATTGATCAAAAGAATGTGAAGGAAGGCATCAAGGTTAAAGTGGTGTGGAAGGAAGAGACGAAAGGAGAGATCGCTGACATATTGTATTTCAAACCTGCGAGGTAATTTTATGCAGAGAAAAATTGCAATTGTGGGTTACGCTCAGACCCATCATGAAGCCGATCCACCTAACACGAGAGAAGGAATGGTTTTCGAAGTTGCGAAGGGCGCCCTAGATAAAGCTGGCATCACCAGAGAAGCAATCGACACAGTCATTAACGTATCAAGTGATTACCAGGATGGAAGAACAATATCAAACCTATTCTTAGTTATGGCTGAGGGCGCCTACCTCAAGGATGAATCAAAGGTTGAGATGGATGGGGCTTTCGGGGTTCTTTACGCCATGATGAGAATCCTCTCCGGAACCCACGATACGGCTATGGTGGTCGGAGTTACCCAAGGCTCGATTTTTAGTCCTCATCAGATCTCCTTTTATACTTTGGACCCAACGTTCGACAGACAAATCGGACTTCTAAACGACGTTGCTGCTGCGGCTATTCAAGCGAGAATGTATAAGAACAAATATGACGTGTCGGACGAGCAGATTGCAATGGTCTCCGTGAAGAATTTGGTGAACGCAACCAGCAATCCCTATGCTCATCGGAGGATTCCTAAACCAACTGTAAAAAAGGTACTGAACTCAAAACTTTACTGCGACCCAATAAGGGAACTCAACATCTCACCCATCAGCGACGGAGCTTGCGCATTGATACTGGCCTCCGAAGAAAAAGCCAAGGAAATAACTGATGCCCCGGTTTGGGTTAAAGGCGTTGGAAATTGTCAAGATTCATATCTTAGAGACAGAAACCTCCTCAAGCTAGAGTCCCTAGAAACAGCAGCAAAGAAAGCTTACAAAATGGCAGGGGTGAAGGATCCACCTACAGAACTCGACGTCGCGGAAGTTACAGAAAGATTTTCCCATGAAGAACTCATGATATACGAAGCCTTAGGCCTATGCAGAGAAGGCAAAGGGAAAATCCTCATAGAAACAGGAGTAACTGAAAGAAAAGGGCAGACACCAGTAAATCCAAGCGGGGGAGCGTTGGGAGCCGATCCAGTTCTTGCTACAGGATTGGTGAGGATAGTCGAGGCTGCAAAGCAAATAAGGGGAGAGGCAGGCAAGTATCAAATTCAAGGTGTTAGGCAAGCCCTGGCTCATGGCCAAACAGGGTTATGCGCTCAATCTAACATAGTTTTCATACTAGGAGGGGAAAGATGATGAGGAGAAACGTTGCGATAATAGGTTGTGGACAAACGAAACACGGAAGGCTCAGAAACGTTAACACAGCTGAAATGATTTCGGAAGCAGCTTGGAATGCCATGGAAGACGCAAAGGTAACTCCGGATGAAGTAGAAGCTATCGTTGTGGGAAACATGCAGGGATTCGGGGGAATATACGATACAGAGCTGTGGGCTGGAGAATTATTCGGAGCCCCAAAGCCCTTCCTAAGAATCACCACTGGAGGAACAACAGGCGGATCGGTTGCCCATGGAGGCTACTACAGTGTCGCATCCGGTCTCCACGACGTAGTTCTAGCGGTCGCTTGGGAAAAACATTCAGACAGTAAGGAAAGAGGAGCCACAACCGGCTTGGCTCACGTCGCTATGGCAAACATGTTCCACGATCTCCAACAAGGGGCAAGTTTAAAGTGGCTTGTATCCTTAGTTACTGGCGCGGCTATTGGAGTTTCAGCCTTCCAAGCGTCCTGCTACATGTACAGATCTGGATGCAAGGTCGAACACCTTGACATGGTGGCCGCGAAAGATCGACGAAATGCAGCTAAAAACGAATACGCGCACCTTCGGTGGCCCAACTGCACACCGGAAGACATAGCTAAAACCGAATGGGTTTCCTATCCCTTAAGGTTCGGGCATGTATGCCCAGCCAGTGACGGCGCTTCCGCTGTTGTCTTTGCCGAAGAGAAAATAGCTAAGAAAAAAGCTGAGAGGCCAGCTTGGATAAAAAGTGTTGCAGCCTACGCAGATGAACCGAATTGGCTGGGTGAAAATTCTCAAGGAACCGCAATCACAGACTTATCCGAACAATTGGAATGCATTATATCGGCTAAGGAGGCATATCGAAGAGCAGGGATAAAGGATCCGAGAAAAGAGATTGATATGGCAGAGATTTACCAACCTTTCCCCCACCAAGAACTAATGTTCAGCGAAAGGCTGGATTTATTTGATGATGGCAAGGCTTGGATAGCCCTCGAGGAAGGACAGACAGAAATAGACGGCAGCATGCCCCTCGACCCTTCAGGAGGGGTTATCTCTACGAATGCAATAGGTTCCTCGGCTATGCAAAGGGTTCTTGAATGCGCCTTACAGATAATGGGAAAGGCCGGAAAGCATCAAGTTCCAAAAGATGTTAAGAACGCTGTAGCTCATGGCTGGGGAGGATCAGTAAACTTCACGACCGTAGCTGTCCTAGGGGATTCCCCTAGGAGGTGAATTTATGGAAGAGAAGCAAATTAAGTACAAAACCGAAGAAACGATAGCCACTGAGGGAGAATGGCCTGTTGGGGACTACAAGTATAAGGCTTGGAAGCACCACGAAGAGTTCAAAGAGGGACTTAAAGAGAAGAAAATAGTGGGTTCAATATGCTCTGGTTGCGGAAGGGTCTATGTTCCACCCGCCTACATATGCGGAAGATGCTTCAGATGGATGGAAGAAAGAACCATTGTAAGCGATAGGGGCATCATTACTAGTTTTGTTCTGAGCAACCCGATGAAAAAGGGAATGAAGATACTGGGAATGGATCCGGTGGACATGGGTATAGTGGCAGATGGAGAAGTACTAATCCCATGCATGGTCAAATTTGATGGTTCCGATTCCTTCGTCCAAACGATATTGTTGAACGTGGACCCCAAGGATGCCAAGGTTGGAATGAGAGTTCAGGTAGTTTGGGCTAAAGAGCCGAAGGGTCAGTTGAGCGATATCGAAGGCGTTGAGCCGATAAAATAACGTTCCGCGCTATCCCGTCTGTCGATACAGAGACGCCAGCGAACCTTCCTTCCTTTAATCTTTTACTCTTTTTGTTTGTTTAGCAAGGAAGCCAAATAACCGATTGACATATTTGACCCACTGATAATAACTGCAGCTTTCTCCCGTGGTTCTGAGTGATATTTGAACAAAAGAGCTGCCAACGAAGTTGCCCCGGAGGGTTCGGCCAGTATGTGAGCTTCACGTAGAAGTGCCAATACGGCTTCACCAATTTCTTGGTCAGTTACCAAGATAATGTCATCTACACATTTTTTTATTATTTTGAAGGTTAAATCAAGGGGTTTCCTGGCAACCAAACCGTCTGCCACTGTTTTGACAGAATCTATCTCTACAATTTTTCCGGCTTTCCAAGACCGATAGATTGCTGGAGCCCCTTCAGCTTGAACCCCGATTATTTTTATGTTTGGCTTCAAGGTTTTTGCGGCTACGGCGATTCCCGATATGAGGCCCCCTCCGCCTATGGGCACGATAATTGTGTCTAGGTCAGGGGTGTCTTCGAGTAATTCTAAACCAATCGTTCCTTGCCCAGCGATTACAAAGGGGTCGTTGAAAGGATGTACAAAGGTCATTTTGGTTTTCTTTTGTATCTCGAGAGCCTTCGAATATGCTTCTTCATAATCCCTTCCATACTTTATGATTTCTGCTCCATAACTCTTTATGGCTTCAACCTTTTCCGTCACAGCGTTTTCAGGCACAACTACGACGGCTTTGGTTCCGTAAATTTTGGCTGCATAGGCGAGAGATACTCCATGGTTCCCGGAGGAGGCTGTTAACAAACCCTTCTTTAGTTCTGAGGGGGAGAGGCTGCATATTTTGTTAACTGTCCCCCTTATCTTAAAGGCTCCCACTGGTTGAAAACATTCAAGTTTTAGGTATACTTCTGCGCCTGTTCTTTTGCTAAAAACCACCGAATGGTAAGTTGGAGTTCGAGTGATAACGTTTCTTATTTTCTTACTGGCTTCGAGTATGTTTTGGAACCTTACGACCTCTTCCTTCATAACTATGCCTTCAATTGGCTAAAATATTTCCCCAATACTCACCGTAAGCTTTTCCTCATTTCCTATCCTCCTCTGTTCTAATGGTCTTTTCGACGAGCTTTAAGAAGATGGACCCTGCTTCTCTTTCGCTAACAGTTTTGCTGAAGACTGACACTAAGGCAATTTTTTTCATTCTCTCGGCGAGGCGTTCGGCTAGGATACGGGCGATCATTATGTTTCGGTCGCCGAGCAAAATTGAGGATAGGGGTGGACCAACCATTTTTTGGGCTTGAGGTATGGCTACAGCTAGCGTTCCCAGCTGATCTTCCCCTTCGCTTAGAAGAACTAGACTCGCGTTTTTTGTTTCGAGATAAATAGCCAAGAAAGGCGTGTCTCTTTCAATTATTTTTTCCTGGGTAATTCTTGCTCTTGACATGAACAACCCTGCCAATGTTGATTATAGCGTTACGCACCACTATTTAGTGTTTCACTGGTCCCTGAACAGTTTCATGCGAATTTGCTTGCCCTGTCGAGCCAATATAGAAGAAAGTTTCTGAAGAGTTAAATACGTTTGAATGGAGAAATTAGATTTGCTAGTCATTAGCAGAGGAAGGAAGGTTAGGATGCAAAAGAGAAAGCTTTTCCTTGTAGTAGTGTTGCTGGTAGTTTCGCTGTCTTTAGTTTTTCCTCCGGTGGTCACTGCTGAACCACGAGAGTTTACGCCATATGAGGAACTCGAGGGAATCTTGGAGGAGATCGCCGAGACGAGTGACAGAGTAAAGCTTGAGGTTATCGGAGAGTCAGCTGGAGGACATGACATTTACCTAGTTACCATAGCAGACCCATGGGTGATTCACAGGCTTGAACTCTATAAATGGTTTGCGCAGCTAACCGTAAATAAGCCTACATTAGCGAAGATGCTGGTCGACCGGGGAATAATAGACTATAAAGCAACGATCTACATCCACGGGAGTATCCATGGCGATGAGATGTCAGGAACAGACGCTTGTTTAGACATTATCAGACTGCTTGCCTTTGACAATAGCGAAGAAGTGCAGAATATCCTAGATAATGCGATTGTCATCTTGAATGTATGCGCAAACCCGGATGGAAGAGTAGCAGACATGAGAAGAAACGACAACTACTTCGATTTAAACAGAGATTTCATCACAGCTTCTCAACCCGAAGAGCGCGTCGTAATCCAACGCATCTTTCTGGAGTGGGCTCCTCTTGTTACGCTTGATCTGCACGGGTATATGGGAGCAGACTGGGTGTTAATTGAACCATGCACGCCGCCACATAATCCAAACAATGAATTCGACCTCCTAATTGAACACTTGTATCCTATGGCTCTAGATATGGAGGAAGCTCTTCAAGAAATAGACGTTGACACTCTAATTCCCTTCAGAGACTGGTCAGCAGAATGGGACGATTATCCCCCCATATTTACACCCATGTACGGATTCTACCACGGATCCTTCGGCATCACCTTTGAAACAACTGATCCTTGGGAAGGAAGCATAGAAACATCCATTGAAAGTCATTACCTTGGCTCGATGGCAGCCATAGAGTACACTGTTAACCACAAGCATGAGATGTTCGGCAACCAAGCTGAAATTTTCATAAGAGGAATAAATAGAGGGAACGGACGATTTCCATACGCTTATATTATCCCAACTGATTCTGAGTTGCAAATGGATCCCCTGGAGGCCACAGACTTAGTGAACCACCTCATGCTTCACGGGGTCAAAGTGCATGAAGCGCCATGCCCATTCGAGGCAGGAGGAACGGTATACCCGCGTGGAACCTACGTTGTCTTGATGAATCAGCCGAGAAGCGGTCTTGCAAACACCATTTTATGGGATGGAGAAAATCTTTCACCTCCACCGGACTATGGGCTGGTCCTGCCAATGTATGACATCTCTGGATGGAACTTCCCGGAACTGTGGGGAGTTACGGTCGTTCCAGTTGAATTGGAGTTCTGTGCGCCGTTGAAACCTGTTTGGCGTGCGCATTACCCGAGAGGAGAGATTGAAGGACGCGGATGGTACGGCTACGCGCTGAAAGGCGACACAAACAACGCCATAATAATGGTAAACAGACTTCTGGATCAGGGGATCAAAGTCTATAGAACAACAGAACCGTTTGAATCGCAAGGAGTTGAATTCGGGGTCGGCACCTTCATCATTCCAGCACAGAAATTCTGGACAAGATGGAGCGTGTACAGGAACGCCAAGAGCCTCCACCTAACTCTCTACAGAATAAACGAGGTTGAAGTGGACATGAAGATGCTGGATGAACCGGATGTTGCCCTACTTTACGATTCGGGAATCTCCAGTTCATCCTATGGTGCGGCAAGGTTTGTACTTAATAGCCTAGAGTTCGATGTGGATGTTCTTGACTATGATGATGTCAGAGAAGGAGCGCTCCACACCTACGACATCGTGATTGTACCGGATGGTTGGCATGAAGACATTTGGGATGAACTCGGAACCGAAGGACAAGATGAACTACTTGATTTCATAGATGATGGGGGAACATACTTAGGCTACGGCGAAGGAGGAGGAGCACTAGTAAACGAAGCAGAGTTCATTGACGCAACGGCACACCTGTCAGAGTGGTACGGAGGATACAACAACGGCATCGTAAGAGTTGGATACGACCCAAATGATCCAGTTAGCGCCTACTACCCAGAAGAGAGCTACGGCTTCGTCTTCTTCCCAGTATGGTTTGAAGCCGAAGAAGGAGTTGAAGCACCAGCAAAGTATGCCTCAGAAGACCTTCTTGTTGCAGGCTGGTGGCCTCACTATGACGTAACAGCAGCGGGTTATGACGCAGTTGTTCGAGGCGAGTATGGCGACGGAAACGTAATCCTCATGGGCATAGAACCGATGTTCAGGGCACACACAGAGTTCACATTCCGACTAGTGGCAAACTCAATATTCTTTGCGGCCGAGGCATAACAAAACCAGCAACTAAATCTCCCTCCTTTTTCTATAACAATGTGATGGTTCCCTAGTTTGATTAATGATCAAAAGAGAGGACAAGTTTAATCACACAAGGTTAAAAGGGGAGACATATAATTCGCCTTAAAGTCCGTTGACCCGTTAGAGGAAGCTTACGCCGTGGTAAAAAATAGAGCAATAAAAATTCTTCACACACTTCAAGAAAATTTCTCGATACCTCAGTGGGCTAGTTCCACTAGAGACCCATTTCAAACTTTAATCGTAACCGTGCTCTCGCAAGCCACAGCCGATAAAAACACTGCTAGGGCCTTCGAAAACCTTTCAAGAAGATTTTCCATAACCCCCGAAGCCTTGGCAAAGGCAAGCGTTGAGGAGATTGAAAATGCCATAAGAGTTGGAGGCCTTTATAAGAATAAGTCAAGAGTCATTAAGACCATCTCTCATATGATCTTGGAACAGTTCAACGGCTCTCTAGACTTTATCTATTCGCTTCCTTTTGAAGAGGCGCGGAAAATTCTTCTAAACATTCCGGGAGTTGGACCTAAAACCGCCGATGTTGTCCTCCTCTTTTGCGCTGGAAAGCCAACGATTCCCATAGATACCCATGTGAATCGTGTTTCGAAAAGGCTGGGACTGGCTCCGCCAAAGGCTAATTATGAAGAACTTCGACGATCGCTTGAAACTCTTTATTCGCCCGAAGATTATCTTCCTGTTCATTTGTTGCTCATTTCGCTTGGCAGAAAATATTGTAAGGCGAGGAAACCCTTGTGCAAACCTTGCCCAGTCAACACCTTATGTCCATCTAAACGCCTAGAGGATTAAGGTACGTCACAAAGAAACATGTTTCAAACAAATCTTACGCAACATACTCTGCATAAACCGTGCTCAAACCGATCTCTCTGCCACTTTCGTCTAATTTTATTTGACCGAAACGAATGGTTGACACGTTCTGGTTTATCGGAGTGTAAACCTTCAGGACCCTCCTTTTGTAGTCAACTCCACATAAAATTCCGATTCCCAGAAATTTACCTCGCTCATCTTGTAGCCCAACAAGCAAGCCTTCCTCTTCACCTTCCTTTATCACCTTCACTCTTTTTCCAAGGCTTTCCTCGATCTCTTTTATTTCCTCCTCAGTGACCGACTGTTTTTTCCTAAGAACAACAAAAATTGTGGTGAGGGTTTCTTCGCAGTAGATGGGGTTTGTCCCCAGCAAATTCCTTACTTTTTCCATGCGCTGTGGAGCTAAGGGACTGCCAGCGCCTAGAAGAGATTCTTCGACTTTAGCCCAGTTTAGCGCGAATGACTGCACCTTAGCTTGTTTCAGATACTTTTTGTAACTTAGCTCGCGTAAAATCTTTCTTTTCTCCCGATTTCTTCGTTGTACCGATTGCGGGGAGTCTATCACAAGAATCTTAGTTTCCTTCAACGCTGTCAATATGGGTGTCAACTCGTCTCCCTGTCGTATCCCTACAACTATGGTGGGAGAAACTTTCTCTGTTAACCGAACTTTGTATTGAGCGGCTTCTTCACCCTCAACCCATCCGTCAGTGTTTATGATCAAAAAATCTAAACTTGTGTCTAACATTCTGCTTTTTAGCTCAGTTAATCCCTCTACGACCTTGCTTATTGCTCCGCTCGGACTTGTCAACCCTACAAAATAGGCGTCTTCTGCCTTAATTTCAAAGAGATCCTTCACAGGTTCAGTGATGTAGTTGAATCCTATGGTTGAAGGTGGTCCAACATCAGACTGTCCTAAATCGGCATCTAAAATACCTGTCCTATATTTCTTGCTTAATGCTTCGTTTGCTAGGAATGTGCAGAAGCTAGTTTTACCCGAGTCTATTCCACCCACGACCATAACCGTTACCGGCTTCCTTAAAGATAATATCTCCTTTGAGGCATTTTCCCATGAGGAGGGAACAGTGCCTCCGTCAGTTTCTTCAAAGG
>Ga0315308_1001428_pt1 | contig 13732 bp, 10 predicted proteins | sample TDP3_MG_FD_203078 | JGI IMG/M metagenome (GOLD analysis project Ga0315308, IMG submission 203078) | Freshwater sediment microbial communities from Lake Towuti, South Sulawesi, Indonesia - TDP3 | ecosystem: Environmental > Aquatic > Freshwater > Lake > Sediment | place: Indonesia: South Sulawesi... | reverse complement strand
ATTGCGTTCTTAGCAATCGCCAACTAGAAGGAAGTCCTCTGGTCAATATAAGTATTGCTACGTCCTCTCTTTGCTTGTTTGGGCTTCAGAATCTGAAACTTCAAGGGATCTACTTCAAATCGAAAATCCTATTCGGATTGTCCCATGAAGCCTTCTGAAATTTCTTCTCGTCGAGTTCTTTCAAACGACAGTACCAAGAAAACTTCGAAACAGCTAATGGGTCAGAGGGTCTAAGTCCATTCGCATCGCTTCCCAAAATAACATGCTCAGAATTCTCCTGCAATATCTTATACGCATCTTCACTGGACAACATGTCCTTTCTCAACGTCAATCCAACGTTGGCCCCAGCTTCGACTATGTGTTTAACCGTCTCCTTGGTTGAGTGATCCACGATCACCCTTCGCATGTCAACTCCAGTCTGTCTGAGAATACTCAGAATGATTCGTACAATCCTTTCCTTTTCAATCATCGGAGTGTGAACGATTATTGGGGCCCCGCAGTCCTTCGCTATCTCCACCTGTTTCCGGAATGCTGTCTGTTCTATGTCGTCTCCTTTGTGAATCCCAATCTCTCCAATTGCAACAACGGAGCTACGTTTGAGAAAAGACGGGAGTCGATCTAGTGCCTGCTCGTAGTCTCTTGGAATTGACAGGGGATGTACTCCAATTGCAACGTGTGGGGTTATTCCCCGATCTCTCACTCTCGTCGTGTGTGTTGTCAGCAGCTGTTCATAGTAGTCAAGCAGCGTTGTGTGCACTGTCGCTCCGTTCGGGCCTGTGCATAACATTAGTCTTCTGATTCCCGATACAGCCATCATTTCGATATCTTCACATCTGATCGTGTCCACATGAGTATGCGAGTCAAACAATCTGCCTCACCCTTTCGAATCTATTGCAGATGGGTGGAGCCACAGTCTTAAGAACACAGCTATTGCAGTCCGAGCGTCCGCAAGGCATCCAGAGCAGACTGACTTCTTCAAACACAAAAGAATTGGTTCTTACTCTTCTGTCATGTCATAAAGCCTTAAGAGCGTATGGCACAACCTTCCCGTCGCTCATCCGGAGTGAAAAGACATGAATCGGGTATTGGTCACGGGCTTCGGGCCTTACGGGAAGGAAAAGACAAATCCGACTTGGGAAGTGGCAAAGCTTCTCGACGGCAAGACCATTAGAGGCCACAAGATCAAGGGTGCGAGGTTCATAGTATCCGCCAAAGAGATATCTCGAAGACTTCCGAAACTCGTTGACTCGCTTCAACCGAAGCTGGTTCTCAACTTGGGACTTGCTCCCGGAAGGACAGACATCAATGTGGAGCGGGTAGCGATAAACGTCGCCGATTTCTCAATCCCTGATGCCTCAGGGCGCAAACCAGTTGACGCCCCGATAGATCCAACTGGACCTGCAGCATATTTCGCAACAATTCCTGTCAAGAAGGTGGTTAACGCGTTGCTCTCAGAAGGCATTCCAGCCACTGTATCCAACACGGCGGGTACCTATCTCTGCAACTTCATTATGTACACCAGCCTCAACCACGTAGCCAAGAACGGGCTGGATGCAAAAGCCGGGTTCATTCACGTTCCGAATCTTCCAGGTCAGGCAGCCGAGAAATATCTGGCGGACAAGACTCAAACACCGAGCATGTCGCTTGAAACTATGCTGAAGGGAATAGAGATAGCAGTAAGGACAAGCCTTCCCTAACCCTAACGGAAATGCGGAACCACTTCTCTTGCGAAGAGTCTCATCTGGTCAATGTCGGCGAATACAAGCATGAAGTACTGTGCCCCCGCTTCCTTGAACTCCTTCAGCTTCTTTGCACATTGCCTAGGAGTCCCAACGAGTCCGCCTTTTCTTAAGAAGTAGGGCAGGTATCCTTCCAACCCGTCATAGCTCCTCATCAGCCTTTCCTTCATTGCAGTCAAAGTGTCCTGATCGTCTGCGATCAGAACTCCGGCCGAGAGGGATTTGACAATTCTTGTGAAGTCTGTTCCCAATTCCTCGCAGTGGCTTCTTAGTACAGTAAGCTTATGCTTGAATTCCGTGGGGGTCAGGTTCCACGCGAAATTGGTCCCGTCCGCATGCTTTGCCGCGACTCGCAACAACCGCCTCTCTCCTCCTCCTGCGATCCAGATCCTTGGGTGCGGCTTCTGGATGGGCTTTGGGTCGCACACAGCGTCCTTGATCGTGTAGTATTTGCCTGAGAAGGTTGCTCGTTCCTCGGTCCACATCAATTCGATCATTCTCGTAGCCTCGTCGAGCCTTCGAATCCTAATCGATGGCCTCTCTATAAACGGCGTCCCATACGCAACATATTCGCGGACGTAGCCGAGTCTCTGATGCCAGTCGGCTCTGGCCGTTCCACCTGTTCCCAGGCCGAGTTCTAGTCTGCCCTTGCTTATCACATCGAGGGTTGCAGCCATCTTCGCAACCATTGACGGAAGTCTGTAATGGATGTTGGTCACAAGTGTGCCAATCCGAATCTTCTCGACGAGCATTGATAGAGCAGAAAGGGTAGTTCAAGACTCTAGGAACGGCTGCTTGTCCGGAAAGGGAAACGCTGTCAAATGATCAAATAGCCAGAAGGACTCGAAGCCTAATCTGTCGGCTTCTTGTATCGATTCTCTTAGCTGGTTGAAGCTCATACCATCTTGAGCGGCGCAGACTCCAAAGCTAGCCATGGTCCTCCCTCTTCTCCTGCCTCTTGTTCTTTTCCAATGGCCACATTCGAGCTTAGATCTTCTCAGATGAAGTCTCGCGGATTATTGACTCCACTGCCCGATTGACAGCTGAAGGCAGCGTCTTGAGGAAGGCATCGATATCCACATCAAAGTCATCGTTCCTCAAGACTACCATCCCTTGTTTTGATAGTCTTCGCATGGAGGGGCAACTTTCATTCGTGCATACAAGGCAATCTCTTCCCTGAACCACATACGTGTGGCCCTCAATCAGTCTTCTGACTCGGCCTATCCTATTTCTCAGGCTCTCTATCAGAATTGTGTCGTACTTTCGGGATCTGAGTGTTGTGACATGTCCAGTACTAGCTCTCATCAAGACGACAATGTCATCATCGCACATCAGTCGCTCCAGCTGGTTGAAATCTAATCCGTGGCCGGTCTTTATCTCGAATACTGCTCTCTTCTTGATGGATCCATCGGGCTTCTTGACTATTAACAAGATATCTTGTCGAGCATTTGGCCCTTGACTCTCCAAGACTATTTCCGCAGGTAAACGCAGATCATAGAGTCTGTTGGTGAGTTTCTCAACTATCTTCCGTTTTGCATATTCGTGCTTGCTCGTCCAGTACCCATCAACTCTACTCTCCATTCTGCCGCGACGATTCCTTAGCAACCAGAAAGCTTCTTGGTCACACATGGTTCTCTCTAGGACATGGGCAACATCTCTTGTGTCAACTTTGTTTGCCGGTGTGGAGAGTTTCTGAGCGAGTTCCCCTGCAAGATTGAGGCACTCGTTCTGTAGATCTCGCAGCCTATGCAGGGTCATCAGAAGCTACCATTCGACATGCATAACGTTGAGCGATATTCGGAGGCCAGATGTGCCTTGGCCGTCAATATAAGGTGAAGGTGCCTTTTGTGGTCGCGGGACGGAGCGAGAATAAACTGCTCCTATTCTGTTCCACTGAATTCGAGGCTTGGTCGGCGGCTAGTTGGAGTGGCGATAGAAGACCTCGTCGAGAGGCATGGAAGAGCACGAAGAAGCTTTCTGGATGCTCCCGGAATAGGCCTTCTTCTCGTCAGCCTCTCATGTGCAAGCAGAAGCCTACTACTTCCTCTTCCTAAGAGATAGCACTACTGCGGCGGCAATCAGACCGAGAACTCCAATTGCCGCAATTACTGATTTCTTCATCATGTCTTCACCGCTCCACGTTAGGATATGCCAACAAAAAGTCGTTGCTCTGAATTTCGATGCATCGAACTTCGAGCATCAACGCCACGGGGCCAGCAAGATTCACAACAGGGTTGTCTCAACTTTCGCGATTGACAGCCGATTCAATAGCGTTGAGGTATTACTTCTAACGAATTCGTGGTGAATGACTACGAAGAAGACGTAGGGCGGATAGGAAGCCATCACGATACCAATGAAACCTGCAAGGGCCTCGGTTATCGTTCTATTCCAAAACAGACTGGCGACGCTGATGACCCCTGTTATCAGTGGCAGCATCAGGCCCACATTGCTGCCAGCTGTTCGAACTTCACCGGTTTTCCTGAAGTACAATCTTAGCCCCAGATCGTCCCAAGCCCAAGTAGTTGAGAGTAGCAACGACACGATCACGTTTCCCACAATGGGAAGAATCAAACGAACTAGAAAACGTGGGTATGCAGTCTCCCCTGTGAGTTCCGCTATCTGCATCAGTCTGTCAGTGAATATCAAAGAGAGAGCAATTCCCTGTAGAGGCCTGAGGAGGTGCGTGTCGGACATCTTAAGTTCGATTGGCTTGCCCATCTCGGTTCTGACAAGCTGGCCCAAGAGACCTCCTTGGACTTTCTTCGTCGCGAAACTCAGGATACTAGGTATTGCTGCAACAGGTGCTACTAGTCCCACAGTTGTCACGGCAAACATGACAAGCCTCATGGGCATGCCTCTGATCAAGCGTGTCAGGGACAGTCCTTCAGGACGACTGATAAGTGATGGGAGAATAGATGCCAGAGCGAATACGACTAGTGCTGGCAGTAGGGCAATGGCAATTCGAGCGTACGTCCCTCTAGGAGACAGCGTTTTGCGCTCTGGAATAGCGGATTCGCTGCTACGGTGAGAAGACAAAGGCTATTCCACTGAGAGATATAGCAGCACAACCGCAGCTATGGTTGTGAATAGTTCCGGCAGAGCTTCCCCGAGTCCAAAACCGTATACGCGAAATGAAAGTGCCTGCAACAACGGGTTAGATGTGATCGCATAGAAGAGCAAGATTGCCGAGAGTATCACGAGGCCGATAGTGAATTGCGCACGCGTCTTGAGATAGATTCCCGCGTAGACGACCAACAAGATGACTGACAGCCCAGTGTTTACCATAGACACGATGGTTCTGACCGTGAAGTATGCCTGCAGCTCTTCCGGGCTAAGAGGCCTAATACGGATCGGCGGATGCGTCGGCCTTATCACGGCATCCTGTAGATAATAGGTCGCAGCAACGTACCCGGCAATCGCCAGGCCGACAACAGCCCCTGCTATCAAGGCTATCCTTAGTTTTCTCAACGAGTTTTCACCTCCGGACTAGCGTGCGCTGCTTTTCTTGTTTTTCCCAATTTTCCTCCAAATCTCCTCAAGAACAGAGTACTGCTTAATCAGCTCGTTGGATACGAAATACATCGTACCATAACCGTCCCCTGCCGAAGAGATGATCCGGTTTTTGAGAAGAATTCCAAGATGATGTCTCACGGTCTTGTAGTCCAATCTGAGATCGGCCGCTAATTGGTTGGCGTTTCGCGGCATTTCTCTCAACGCTTCAATGATGGTCGCCCGTGTCTTTCCCCCCTTAGTGCCCGCGATAAGCCACCAGAGCAGACGTTCAATTGATTCCTCCGTGGGAAACACGGGCATCCCTTCGATCAGAGCTAGAGAGTAGATGCGGTCTTGTCATAAATAACATCTGACATTGTCAGATTTGGGCAGAAATCGGAAGAGAATCTGGGAAAACGCCTTTAATTGGTTCAACCTAACGCTGCGCACAAGAAGGTGGTAGAAAAATGATTGCATACCACAAGCCCGCACTAAAGGCGATGGCCATCATAGCGGTATTGGCTTCAGTGCTCGTCGTAGCATTCGCAGCTACAGCGGATTCCGGAGCAGCAGTCGCTCAGAAGGGGGCCCCGTACGGTGATACGTATTTCAACAGACCTTGGCCCGCGATCAGAAATCAGAGTTGGTCTGGAAACGTTACCATAGACTCGGCACAAGCCAAGGCGCTGGTTGAAGCAGCCATTCCGAGCTTCCGAGTGGGAACAATCACCTCATCCAGGACTGGATGGCTCGTTCCCATCGAGGATGGGAAGGGTGTCGTGACATCTATTGAAGTGAGCAAGGTCAGCGCGTCTACGGCAGAAGAGGCAAAGGTGATCGTGGAGGAGTCGTTGAAGAAAGGGTGGAAGGCTGGAGAGCCCAAACTGATGAGAACCATATACAATGTCCCGCTGCTCGATTCCAAGGGCGCAACGATAGGCAATGTCAGCGTTGATGGCAGAAGCAGTGAAGTCATGAGGAGACCATCAACCATACTCACGGTGACTAGTGTGCAGGCGAAGACCATCGTGAGCGACGCCATAAAGGAGTTCAAGGTTGGCGAGGCAAGAGACGGAGGCAGCGTATGGATGGTGAGCATCAAATACAAGGATCAGGTAGTCATGACCGTGATTCTAGGAAAGCTCAACACCCCCACATCTGAAGACGCAGTGAAGGCTGTCCAATCCTCTCTAGGCAAGGGGTGGAGTGCTGGAGCGCCCAAGCAACTCCAATTCGACTACAATGTTCCCATCATCGACACCAACAACAACACCATCGGCACGATCAGGGTGGACGGCAGGACCGGCACAATCACTGCAGGTGCAAAGCCAAGCCGGTGATGATGCCGCTGACTTCTGCCCCGGATCACGACTATCTGCCGCCCCCCTTTTTCTCCAAGTTCATGTGCAAGCCCGGTAGCTGTCTGTAGCTCTGGCCTTCGCTGGCAGCAAAGAGTCGGCTATAGACCGGTGGTATACGCTCAGTCACTTGAATCAAGCAAGTGTTTGAGATTCAGCAAGAGCTATCTGATCGAGGCTGTTCTTTGAGGTATGAACTCGTTGACAAGAATGGGAGCGAATAAGCATTTCAGGATCGCATTCCTAATGATTCTTCTTACGTTAGGAATCGCTTTGAGTCCTGTATCTTCGGCTCCTTTGCGCAGCCAATTAAGCGATTATGGGTTTGGCGGCCACCGGTATGCGCCTGTTGCGGGTCCAGTCGGATATGTCTTTCTTGGCAGCGGCCCGTTGTTAAGTGGCGCTGCAAGCACGCACGAATCTCATCCAGATGGCTATTCGCCTTCTGCCGCTATACTGACCTCGACCATCAGAACCGGTACTCCGTTCACTACTATGTGGAAGGCGAACAGGTGGGCTTCAGACAACCCGACAGTTGAAAGCCTGGAGATCGAGTTCGCTATAAAAGGCGATTTGATTCTGGCGTTCGATGTCACGGAGACCCAGAAGACTGCTTGGGGTGCGGCCCATCCCAACTGGTTCGCAGTCAACTTCACATATGTAGAGATCATGCTCCCACCTGAATTCATCGGCTATGCTAGAAGCAATATTGTTCCTTCATTCACCAACAACTACGACTTGGTCACATTAGGCACAAGGGATCGCGAGGATTTCGCGTACGGTCCGCATTGGCGGTTGCTGAAGGTCTACACTGACACACATGCGTTTGGTCGAAGCGAAGCGACTTTTGACAAGATGGATGACGCTCCGGATGACTGGCTCGTTCCGAAGGGGCCCTTCCAGTTCTCGCCATGGAAAACGTTCGGCAACATAACCTTCAGCCTAGTCAAAGATCAGAACAACAACTACCCGGATGAGTGGTACTACATCCGGGTCAACGATGTGACTGCTCCAACGATCGCAGGGTCATATCTCATCAAGTTCAGATCCATCTACAGTCCCGAGTTGGGTAGTGTCTTCTTCCCGTATCAGAATTGGCCTACGGTGTCAGTCAAAGGTGAAATTGACCCTGCGATTGTTACCGGCACGATTCGATATGGTGGATGGAACACGGCGAACTATGGCAGTCCGGTCACACTTCCCGGCCGCGTTAGAGCAGTGGGGCTCGCGGAAGACCCCTATACGGGCAGACCAACCGGCCGACCTGTTGAGGCCAGATGCTACTTCGGCGCCTCTGAGAATGGTCGATTTGAGCTGGAAGGCCTGGCGGCAGGATTGTACGACATATACGCATCTGCGGCTGGTTACCCTGAGATCCGAATTGCGAGCAATGTGAGACTCTTGAAAGGCCAGTCTCACAGTGTGGACGGCTACTTGATTCCCGGTGTTCAAATCAGGGGCACTATTTTCTCCAAGTGTGGAGCAGGAGAAGTGCCTTGGTTCAACCAAGGCTCTGAGGCGAATATCAAAATAGAGATCTACGGATCGCTTGATGACGCACAGAGCATGCTGCCCGGAGGGTCCGTGAGCAGGGCAGTGACTTGGAGCCCGTTCGACTACGGTGCGAGGCTCTGGCAGGGAGCTTTCTACTACGCAATAGGGGGATGGGTTGAATCGGGCGTTCGTACTAGGATTGGCGTTGGACCTGCCAACACGTTTCGAGTTGATTCGTCAAAGGGCTATTTCGATTTTCAGTTTGGACGTGAGGGATACTATGGGGCACCGGCTGACATGGTTGGCCATGTGCCTGACCTCGACTGGACAAGTAGCGACCGCAATGGCGCCACATGGGTCAGCGGGATCGCCTCCGGAACGTACTATGTCAGGGCCTGGGTCTACGGCTATACTCAGACTGAGCCTGACGGAACAACCTTCATGCCTGTTGCGTTCAATGTTCCCTCAGTCGAATGGCCCGGGAACGTATACATTCCATTCGACCTGAGGCGCTCAAGCGACATTCGGAAGACTGTCCATTTCCATGACATGCCTGGCACGTTGAAGGACGATCCAATCGGATGGGGCTGGTACGACAGGGGAACTTATGGGACGGGCGCTACAGGCGCGACTAGGTACTACTACAGATATCTTCAAGCTGAGCTTGTTGGTGAAGGACCAAGCAACTACAGAAATCCGGTAGGAGAAGCAGTCCAGGCCTTTGAGATTGACCCTGTGGGTGTCGGCAACACATCCTACGGCATAACGATCAAGGGGTTCAAAGAGTTCGGCCTGTGGTACGGCTATGGAAGAAACTATGGAGTATCGGCTGGGTTCTATACAGTGAAGGCTTGGATGTGGGGGTATGTCGAGCAGGTCTTCCAAAGAGTTGGCATAGGCCTTTGCGGCACAACTACGCATATCAGCAACCATCTCTATCGAGGCGCCAGTTTCAACATCACGGTCCTCAGCGAGGATTCGCAGTACCCGCCTACTGTCAGGCCGTGGAGCTTTCCGTACATGCCTATCTACATCCAGATAGTGAGTGACGGGAAGGTTCTCACTCCCTCAACGGGCAATTGGATATTCCCGCAGACTATACAGGGCTGGAGTAACACTTCGTCGACGGTCTGGCCTTACATGTGGAACAACGGCTGGATGATGGTCGAGACGAACGATATGTGCGGCCAAGTCTTCGGCCCTGATGCCACTATCATACTGGCGAAGGGGTTTGGATGGAATGAGTCTAGGCAGTACTTCGGGCCATCGCTCTACCATGGCGAGGCAAATGGCAGGCATTTCCGCTACTACGACGGAACCGAACCATATGCATACGCGTACAAGTTTGGCTCGTCATATGGCCAAGGTAGCTGCGCGGGGCTCTATCCGCTGTCTTTCGAGACCGGAGTCTACGATCTCAAGGCTCTGACCTACGGCTACGTTCAGAAGAGACCTGTTCAGATCTATGCCTCGAAAGGTGGTGCGACATCAGACATACAGATCAGGTTGGCACAAGGTGCCGAGCTGGCGCTTACCATCATATTCAAACATGAGAATGTACTTGAGGCGCTGCCGTTCGATGCCCACCTCAGAGTCAGAGTTGTCGACGACGGTAACAGAGTAGTCGGTGAGTATCTGACATCTGACTGGTGGTGGCAGCCTCAGTATGAAGTTGGCCCCACTCACTTAGATAACAGTCTCCGCTACGCTTGGAATCTCATCCGCCTACCAGCAGTGACAAACATAGGCAACGTCCGGGCTGACCCGCCAATAGGACACCGTGGTTTTTCCAGGTTGAACTACATTCCTCAAGGCACCAGGATGGTCGATGTGCTCATTTCTGGACTGCCGGACTTGTACAATTGGGTGAGTGGTACACCATGTGACCCGTGCGCTGTAACAGGCGTCTTCGCATACGATAGCGGCAGCTCCTCTGCGCCGTATGGCATAGATGCTTACCCCAGCTACAGGGGCGGATATCGAATCCAAGTTCATCTCGTGCCGGTCTTCGATTATTATCCGGGGCACAAGTACAACCCTCTTGAGATTCAAAGGCCCATTGTTCCGCCGGCAAGCTGGCCGGTCGCTCCGGTGAATCCCATTGGTTTTGAGGGCATGCTCACTGGTGAACTAACGTACACAGCTGAGATGAAGCCTATCTACATCAATCACGTGGGCCCATACGAGCTGAGATACGATGTCGTGATTCCGAACATGCGCTTGGGTGGGGAGTCATCAGCTGTCTTCGAGCTTGATAGGAGAGGAGCATCCGCAGAGGCCCTCGGCTACGCATCACAACGATACCACAGCGCCGTCCTGTTAGTGCTTCTTCCTGTCTTCGCTCTGATAAAGGCAATAGACGCGGCTGGGCTGCGGTTCCAATTCCTAGGCGTCAACTGGGATTTGCGTGGCTCGCAGCACGTATACAAGCGTTGAATGTGTCATTCTCGTCATGATTGTGCAGGTGCCTTTAGGTTTAGGCTTCCGAGTCCCCTCCCTTGCAGAAACCATTCGAGCGCAGGCTATTCCGGTTGAGAATGCGAAACTGCTAAGATTCTAGTGATCTTAGTCTTCTCTTTCTTTTTGCCTTGTGGGTTAGATAGAAGGTTGCCCCAACACTAGTCGAGACTATTGTAGGAATGAACCATTTTGGAAATTCAGGGATCGGTAAAGGTGAGAAGATCAGGTTTGCCCAATCATTGGGGACGAGGGGTGAACTTCCCGGCGGATATTCGATTCCCACTTGTTTATTGTGGTCATAGACCCGGAGCCTCAATCCGATTGTGATCTTTTCGTCGAAATCCAAAGGAATTTTCATTTGATCACTGAAATTCAGTGGTATTCTGAATTCGTATATCATGTGGGATGTTTGGGAGTTTGGGCTTCGGCTTAGTGAACTCTTTGCTTCAATATTCCAGTAGAAATCATCCATGGTTTTTTCTCTTGCCCAGCCTTTTCCATCTCCTCTCCAAACAAAATACTGATTTCTATAGGGATCGACCCATTCGAGATCTATGACGAAATCGTCGGTTCTCGGGCTGTAGCCTCCATCGTGGCGTTGGTCGACATAGACCCAGCCCTGATCTCCTCTCATCTCTGTCCCGTAGACCTCAGTATCTGTCACGAAATCCTCCAAGATGTACAGAAACTTGTTATCATGCCCAATGTAGCATACTACTTTGTCAGTGGAGGTAGTGAACTCTATTCTTGTTGTGTTCCACTCGCTTGCCTTGTTGAAGTAGCCATCTGTCGTAGGGACGTTGTTATTCGGAAACCTGTGCGATGTTATCACACTGGCTGAGCGGGGATTCAGCGGCTTGAACATAGGAAGCATGAAGCATACTGATACTAGCAATACACCTACTAGAACAGCACTCTTATTCAATCTGGCGCACCCTGCTTATCGTCATCCTGCCACCTCTCGGACCGTTTCCCAGCTACCATTCAAGGCGATTGCAGCGTGGAGTACAGTTTTCACTTCGTGGGCCAATGCCAGAATCTCTTCAGGAGTGCGATACGGTCATCCTTGCTCTTTTTCCTGCTTGAGGCAGTGAGCATAAGAGGGATCGACGCCCAAAGGTGTAGTAGCGAAATGGATGGCCTTGGAGATATTCCAAAAGGCAGCAATTGCAGATCGATCCGAACCTCTGAGCCGTCTGGGATATGTATTCGGAGTGCTTGGGTCTTGTATTCAGGCAGAGAATACATGGCGAGGTACGGTCCTGGCACCAACCATAACGTGTAGTTGCCGTCGAGCGCACTTGTCCAAACCGCTATTTCTTCTCCTATGGCGTTGACGGAGACCCATGATATCCGCGTGTAGTTCTCGTAATAGGTATTGAACGTGTGAACCATGCCGTATAGGCGCCCCATTCTATGAAGCGCAAGGATAACGCTCACGCTTGTGTTGCCAGCCCCCCTAGCGTCTACGGTTGGCTCTACGGGTTGATGGTAGCCGGGAACGTACACTTTGATCGTGTACAGGTCAGGTTCCAGCCCGTAATCTCTTTGTGAAGATCCATCGGTCGTATCGTAGTAGTTGGCCCATCTCATCGCATAACTGCCGCGGTAGTTTTTGAACCCTGCCAAAGTGACAGTTAGATTCTTTGTTCGGTCGGCGTTTGGCACATACGTGGCGTCTGCCCCGACAAACTGTGCTTTTGAGTCATATACCTCGAATCGTATCGGAACATGGTGAGTAGAATTCCAGTACTTGTAGGTGTCTATGGGAGAGATTATCCGCTGCTTCTCAAAGACCACAGTGATGTCCAGCTCTACCCCCGGCATTACCTGCACAGATATGTCGGCAGACTGCCCTCTCCTTACTGAGAAGGAGACTATCTGCCTTTGAACATATCCATAGGTGAAGATGTAGATTGAGTAGACTCCATCGTCAAGCCCTATCACGCTAGCAGTATTGTTCCGCAGCTCCCATCTACCGAGAGTATAGTTGAATATGCTCAATTGCCGTAGCCTAAACGACCCGTAGACCTCTACACCGTATCTATCTCTGATTTCTACACTAATAGAGGAGCCATTGTATTTCCAAGCGTTGATGCTGTAGGGTTTCTGCCATGTTACTGGAAGGACTGTGACATTTAGGCCTCCTTGAAGCACAACCCAGAAGCTGACGTTGTTTAGTCCTTCCCCAATAGTAACCCTGTGCCCAGTAGGACCATATCGATAGATCGAAGGAAGATAGACCTCTCCAACTGAGACATAGTAAGGATGATAGAATGCACCAAGAGTCGGTGGTACCAAGCGGGCAAAGATAATGTACTCGCCAGCGGGCAAGCCATAGTCTCTCGAACTGCCGAAGAGCCCTGTGAGTTCCACGGATGCAGTCCTACTGCCTACGGGCACGAATGTGGAGTTTCTTGCACGCATTTCTTCAACAAGGTTATACGCTTCGACGATCAAGGTCCCTTGCAACCAGGTTGGGCTTTCGCTCAAAGTCTGAGTTGAATTCATGAAGTGCACTGTCACCGTCAGACTACCTGTCCTTTCCAGTACGATTTCGATCCGTCTGTTCTGCTCGTTACGAGTGAAGACCACTGCACATTCGTTTCTCCAGGCCCACTCGTTCGCAGTGCTGGGCTGAACGTACCCGTTCACCCATACCCTAAAGTAGTATCTTCCGGGGCCAATGCCCCCAGCGTAGTTTGCGTTTTCTTGAGGTATATGGCCGTCCCAGTCCATCTCCCCATAATACACGAATGCATGATATTTCTTGTCCTGTTCCGTGGTTGAGTTCAGTAGTCTGATGGTTGTATTCCAAAGATCAAAGACCTCTAAGGTTATTCTTCGAGATGCACCCCACTTTTCCTCCTGCTTCATCCGTCTAGAAAGCGCAACGACTGTGGTGATCGGGCTGTGCTCGAGGAATATGTCTATTCCTTCCAGTGACTGCCCAGCTTTAAGAGATATCGAGTACTGAAGCTCTCCAGGCGCGTATCCGGCCGCTGTCGCGTTCAACAAATATCGTCCGGGCGCTAACCCGTACAGGGTGTAGTTAGCGCTGTTGTTGAAGAATGCTCGGCCGATGACTATTCTTCCCTCGGCGGTCACTCCTACTGCATATACTTTTCCGCCCTCGCCCTTCCTCAATGCAATTGGTTCTCCATAACGAGCTATTGGAATTCCATACGT
>Ga0315308_1001427_pt1 | contig 13735 bp, 10 predicted proteins | sample TDP3_MG_FD_203078 | JGI IMG/M metagenome (GOLD analysis project Ga0315308, IMG submission 203078) | Freshwater sediment microbial communities from Lake Towuti, South Sulawesi, Indonesia - TDP3 | ecosystem: Environmental > Aquatic > Freshwater > Lake > Sediment | place: Indonesia: South Sulawesi... | reverse complement strand
ACAGTTGTTTTGTGGCTTCGTCTGCTTTGGGGTCGTTCTGGTCTTTGGCGCCCAATTGATCAACTATTTCTATGGCAGGGTATTCACCAAATCCTTCAAGGCGAATCAAAGATATCGGTTTGATACTCTTGACCAAAGCAGCGTCAATATTGAACTCTTTTAATGACTCCGGTCGTGCTTGTAGGTCTTTGAGAGCCAACCAGTCGTAAGGAGCATGAGCGGGGACACTGTAGACAACTCCGGTTGCTTGTTCGGAGCTGACAAACCATCCTGGTAGCAAGAGTAGTTTCTGACCGTTGATGGGGTTGGCACAGTATTTGCCTATGATTTCTCTTCCCTTAAAGTGTCGGTTAATGTGAACTTTACGCTGTTGCTCCTTCAGTTTTTCAGCCGCTATTTCGCTTGTAATCCATTTTTCACCATTTACGTTAGCTTCAACATAGGCGGCGTCTGGGTTAATCCAAAGGTTGGTCACACCGTAAATCGTTTCTGGACGGAAAGTGGCTGCGGGCAAAAACGCTTTTTCAAACCCGAACTTGATCAGGGTGTACTCTTCCGGTGAAACTCCTTCTCCCTCTTGTCTATCCGCGTCTCCAGTGGGGCTTTGATCATGTGGGCACCAGACCACGGGGTGTGTTCCTTTAACGACGTAGCCTTTTTCACGTAGCTGTTCGTATTGCCATCTTACGAAGCTCTGAAAAGTGGGCATAACTGTGTGGAATTCCCTTCGCCAATCAACTGAGAACCCCATTTGTTTAGCTATTTGATGACTCTCGTTGGTGTAGTAGGAAGCCATGTAGACGGGATCTACAAATTTCTTCAGTTCTTCCTCTGGAACGCCGTCGATTTCTCTGAGCGCTCGTATGAAGTTTTCGTCGCCAACTCTGACACGTTCACTTGCTCCGGCTAAGGGCTGACCCGTCCAGTGCCAAGCCCATGGAAACAGTACGTTGTAGCCTTGCATCCGCTTGAAACGCGCATACACATCGACTCTAGAGGCGGTGAAGCCGTGTCCCACGTGTAGAGGTCCGTTCATGTATGGATACGGGAATGTAACGAAGAATTTCTTTCTTTTTGGGTCTGGGTCTGCCTGGAAAATTCTGCCTTCTTCCCACTTACGTTGCCACTTTTGTTCGGTTTTTCTTAAAAATTCCATAAAGGCTTTTGGATTAGGCGCCACACTATTAAAGGTTTTGTCAACTACAGAGGTAGCGATCCCTCATTTTTCAGCACCAAACAATGTAGAAATAATGAACTTACTTTAATTCTTTGCGTTTCAGTGGTTCATTTTCTTGGCTTTCAATTGCTTTCTTATGGTTTCCTCAGCCTTGTGTAGAGCCTCAGACACCTTTTCGATTTGGGTTCCGCCTCCTTGGGCGAATTCGGGTTTGCCGCTGCCTCCTCCGCCTATGATAGGTGCTGCTTCGTCTGCGATTTGGCGGGCGTTGACTCCTCGTTTAACTGCTTCTTTTCCTGCCATGACCACCAGTCTTGCGGTCTTGTTTGTGGCGCATAGAACAACCACAGCCCTAGATTCTTCCTTGACTAGTTCGCTGGCTGTTTGGATAAGGCGGTCGATGTTTTCTTCTTTCAAGGTTTGAGTCAACACTTTTAGTCCTTGTATCTCCTTGGCTTTTGCCAAGTATTCATGAGTTGACAAGGTGGCGATTTCTTTTATGAGTCGCTCCCTTTCTCGTCTGATTTCTTTCCATTCTGTTACGAGTCGTTCAGCGGTTGATTCGAGCTTTTCTAACGGTGCGTTCAGTTTCTCTGAGATTCTTGCCAGCAGTTCTTCGTCTTTTTGAATGGCTCTCATGGCTTGGATGCCAGCGCTGAATATTATGCGTTCAACGCCGTCTTGTATGCGTTCAGTGTGCAAGATTTTGATTAGTCCGATTTCGCCCGTGTTTTTGACGTGGGTTCCACCACATGCCTGCACCTCCCAGTCGCCAGTTTGCACCACGCGTATTTCTTTGCCTGGCACTGCACCGCCTTGATAAAGTCTGAAGCCGTGCTGTCTCTCCGCCTCAATTCGCGGTTTTACCGAAGTTGTGACTGGTATGGTTCGCATCACAGCTTCATTTGCTAGTTCTTCTATTTTGTTTGTTTCTTGGGTTGTCAATCTTTGATAGTGTGAAATGTCTAGTCTGGATGCTTCTACTTCTTTTTGGGCTCCGCTCTGCCAAATGTGTTGTCCAAGTATTCGTCGGGCTGCGCCCATTATAACGTGTGTTGCTGTATGATGTCTCATCAGACTTATTCGGCGGTTCCAGTTGATGCGTCCCATCACTTTGTCGCCTTCTTTCGGCACTGAACCTTGGATAACATGAACGATCACGTTTCCAATTTTTTGAACGTCTATCACTTCTGTTTGAGTTCCGTTAAACTTCAGTCTGCCGTGGTCGGCTGGTTGTCCGCCGCCTTCGGGATAGAAGGCTGTTTGGTCTAGAACAACGTATTTGTTGTCTGCTGTTCTCAGAGTGTGTGCTTCAAACTCGGTGATGTATGAGTCTTCATAATACAATGTTCGGGTTGCTTGAACGGTTGACAGCAGAGTTTCTAAGCCCTTTATCGGTTCTTCTTCAACAGCAGGCGAAGCCTGAATGTGTTGTTCAGCAACCAGAGAGTAGAAGTTTTCAGGCACTTCAACCTTGATTCCTTCTTTTTCAACAGTCTCGTCAACAACTTCAGGTGGGAGTCCGTGTGAATCATAGAGTTGAATCAACGTTTCCTGTGGCATCTGTTTGATTCCTTTGTCTCTTAGTTCGTTTGCCACTCGTTTGGTAAGTTGGCCCCCTCTTTGGAGCGTCTGCAAGTATTTTTCTCGTTCAACTGACAACATCGTGAAGATTTCGTCTCGCATGTCTTTCAAAAGGGGAAAGTCTGGTGACCAAAATGAGATTTGTTTGTCAATGATATCGAAGAGTTTGTCTTCAATTCCTAGGGTTCGGAGCAAGCGGTAGGTTCGCCTAATCATGAGGCGGGTTAAGTATCCTTCCCTCACGTTTGATGGGACAACGCCCTCAGAGAGCATGAACGCTATACATTTGGTGTGGTCGATGACCGCGAAGGCTTTTTCTATTGGAAGCATCAGACGATTGAGTTCTTCTACGCCGACACCAATTTTTTGGGCAATTGCCTCTCTAGCTTTACTGCGGTTGGCTGTTTTTTTGAGTATCATTGTACCAGATTGCTGAACTATTTTGGTTAACAATTGGTTGTCAATGTTTGTGATGCCAGCAAACGTGAAGATTTGGTTTAATATTGGGCTGTAAACAGCGTGGAAGCAGCTCAGGCTTCCTTGAGACAGCCAAGTGTAACGTTTGATTCCGTATCCTGTGTCCACTGTTCTTATTGGCAGTTCAATGTAATCGCTGTTGACTACTTTGAACTTCATGAACACTAGAGTGTCGAGTTCAAGTCCTCGAACAATGGTTTCTAGGTCGGGTCCGGCGTTTCCACCTCCTTCCCACACGTCTTCTTTGTAGACGATTTCTTTTGACTTGACGCCCAAGTCGTGTGTGAGGAACTCGTGGTGATAGCGAACTGTGCCGTCTTTCCAGTAGACTTCTTTGTCGGGGTAGTTGAAGGCGTGGTGTCCGCCCATCTCAAATATGGTGCCGTGGCGTCCAAAAGTTGGACCCACGTTGTCTACGTCAACGAACCGTATGCAGGGTTGGCTGACAACCAACGGATTGGCTGGAGGCGGTACGATGCCATCAGTGACGTAGGGTTGAAAGTCTACGATGCTGGCGCTGGTGAAGTAGAGGTCTTCGCGCCATCTGGATGTTACTGGATAGGGCTTGACTCGTTCGTGACCGTGCCTTTCAAAGAAGGAAAGGAAGGCTTCCCGCATCTCGTTTAAGGTGTAGGGTTTGCGGGTGGGTGGATTGTTGATAAACGTGAGTGTGGCGCATCCTTCGGGGGTCGATTCTCCACAAGTGGGTTGGTCTGGATTCTGCGTCCAATAATGTTCGCCGCAGAGAGGACACTTTTTTCTGACATATCCTACTTCATCGAAGAAGGGAACGTGATACTCGCTCTCGGGAAAACGACGCTTCAAAGCGGGTGGTCCTCCAAGGGCAATGTCAACGAAACATGTGTGGCTTTGCAAGTTAAAGTTTGAGGAAAGATTTAACCCTTAACTCCCATGCGGAAGGCAGTAGATTATTGTTCAACACTGGGAATTTTTTGTTGAACAAACGAAACTACATGGGTGACTCGCTTGTTGTGTCATAACAGATATTTTTTGGCACTTCAACTCAGCGTTTGGTGGACTCGAAAGCAGGTGCTGATTTTCTAAAAACTTAAATTCATTGGGCAGTAAAAGAGGAAAACATTGTTGAAGGACTGAGCCTATGGCAGCACCATTTCCCTTTCCAACAGGCTTGCCGCTCCTTTTAGAAATCATTATACTTCTGGTTCTATTGGTCATAGGCTTAATCGTGATTGTCGTAATCGCCAAGGTTCTTCTCTTCTTCTTGCCTGCAGCCATAATAGCCCTAGTGGTCTGGTTATTAACAGACTTCAGTTTTTTCTGGGCAGGCGTAGCCTTCCTCCTAGTGGCGTTCATCTCAATCTTGAAACGAAAATAATTGATGCCTATTCGTAAAAAGAAAATATATTCCAAGATAAGATTTTGTGGATGGAAAACTAACTCGTCACTAAAGGAGAGGTAAGGTTGGATTCGCAATCAGAAAAGTGGAACAAACTGACACATATTCATGATAGGGATAGAGAGATAGCCTGTCGGGCATATTTAGATTTGATAGCTGGTCGAAAGACTAAAAGCGTCAAGTTGGCTTTGAAGTTAAAGCTTGGTTCCCCGATGCTAATTGAAGTGCCCTACATATTCAAGTTGATAGGAGATGTGCGAGGAAAAAAGATTCTGGACGCAGGTTGTGGAGGAGGCTTCTATTCTCTCTGGCTAAGTGAAAAGGGTGCAAAAGTGCTGGGAATTGATGGTAGCAAAGAGATGATAAAAATTGCGAAGCGAAAGGCTTCAAGAAAGAGGCTTGACGCTAAATTTGTGGTTGGAGATATTTCTGACCTGAAAATCGAGGACGACGTGTTCGACCTGGTTCTCTCCACGCTCGTTTTGATGGATGTGAAGGAACTTGACAAAGCTGCAAGCGAGTTAGTTAGAGTTGCAAAAAATAGAGGCGACATCATTGTTTCTATTCAACATCCGATACTTACTGCAAGCGATTGGGAACGCAAATCTGGACAAAAACTCTTTCGGAAAATGGACAATTACTTCGTGGAAAGAGAATTAGAAGCAACATGGGAGAATGAAAAGAAAGACCCAGTTTCCTTCATGTATTATCATAGGTCCTTGCAAGCTTACATTCAGCCTTTTTTAGAAAGGGGATGCGTCTTAACCAATTTCATTGAGCCTTATCCTTACAAAATGTATAAAATATTGAACCCGAGAGAATATGAAGACACAAGAAGAATTCCCCACTTCATAATTTTCAAATTCCGAAAAGGGAATTCTTAAAAAATCCCACGGAAAAAAATCAGGTTCTAGCAGTAGCCTTCTCTAAGGCAACTACGCCAGGCAGTTGCTCGCCCATGAGAAACTCTATGAGGGCGCCTCCAGCCGTGCTGACGTAGCCCATTTTTTCGGCTAGTCCCAATTCTTCTACCGCTGCTATTGTGTGTCCTCCGCCTACTAGGGAGAAAGCTTTCGAAGTGGCAATAGCTTCAAACGTTTTCTTAGTGCCTAAAAGGAACTCTTTGTTCTCGTAGACGCCCATGGGTCCGCTGATAACTATGGACTTTGCACTGCTAATGACGTCGGTGTACTTCTTAATGGTGTTCACTCCAATGTCATAAATCAGATGGTCCGTGGGAAGATTGGCAACAGCTATTTCCCGTCTCTTGCCATCAACATCAACAGCCAAATCTACTGGAACCTCAACCTTGCCTGGATAGGTGTTCATTAGGTCTTTTATGCCAGAAGTCAAACGCATCAGTTCTTTCTTCTCTAAAAACTCCATGTTGGGCTTGCCCAAATTGACCCCTTTAGCTGCCAAGAAAAGATGCCCCACAACTCCCCCTGTCAAAATATGGTCTGCAATCCTGTTCTTCAACACGTACAGACTGATTTTCAACGAGTCGTCAGCTTTGGCTCCACCCACGATGTAAACACACGGCTTCTCAGGCGCGTGCAGAACCCGCCCCAACGCTTTCAGCTCTCGCTCCATTATTCGTCCCGCTACGCTAGGCAACACAGCGGTAAAACCTACTATAGAGGCGTGGGTTCGATGAGCAGCAGCGAAGGCGTCGCTGATAAACACGTCGGCTAACGGCGCAAGCTTCCTCACAAACTCGGTTTTCGCATGGTCTTCAGGCGTGCCTTTTTTCTGCTCGTCTGCGAATGTCCGCACATTCTCCAAAACCAAGATTTCGCCATTTTTCAACTCTTTAATGGCTTTCTGCGCCTTCTCACCGAACACGTCGTCAACGTATTTGACTGGTTTTCCAAGAATCTTACCCAGAATTTCAGCATGCTCCTTCAGTGGAGTGAAGTCGGGGTCGCCAGGTCTGCCCTGGTGAGCCAAAACAACAACTTTTGCCCCCTTCAGCGCAAGCTCCTTGATCGTAGTTTCTCCATGCGCTTTGATTCTTGTGTCGTCCAAAACCTTCTTCGTGTTAGGGTCGATTGGACTGTTGAAATCTACTCTCACCAAGGCTGTTTTGCCCTGGAAATCAAAATCGTCCATCGTCAGTATTTTTGGCATTAGATATCTCCTCTTTTCACTTTTACGAAGAACCGTAATTTTGGATTTTCGGTATTTATGACTTGCCTATAAAAATAAAAAGAAAAATGGAGAGTTTAGAAGCCTGCTTTCTGTCCTATCAATTCGATGAGTTCAGTCATTCGGCAGGAGAAGCCCCACTCGTTGTCATACCACGCCAGCACCTTGACGAAGTTGCCTCCGAGCACCATTGTTGACTGCGCGTCGAAAGCAGCCGAATAAGTGCTGTGGTTGAAATCCGAAGATACAACAGGGTCTTCAGTGTACTCTAAGATTCCTTTGAGAGGTCCATCTGCAGCCTTCTTGAAAGCCGCATTGATTTCCTCCTTAGTCGTGCTCTTCTCCAAGATACACGTGAGGTCAACTACAGAAACGTTTGGAACAGGAACCCGCAAGGCGATGCCGTTCATTCTGCCCGTTAGCTCTGGCAAAACCAAAGTGGCAGCCACAGCCGCTCCTGTGGTTGTTGGAATTATGTTGATTGCTCCCGCTCTGGCTCGGCGCAGGTCAGCGTGAACTAGGTCTTGGATGCGTTGGTCGTTTGTGTAAGCGTGCGCCGTCATCATGAGCCCAGTCTTTAAACCGAAGTTGTCGTTCAAAACTTTGGCTACAGGTGCCACACAGTTGGTTGTACACGAAGCATTTGACAGTATGATGTGTTTCTCGTGGTCGTACTTGTCATCGTTTACGCCCATCACTATGGTTATGTCGGGTCCCTTTGCGGGCGCAGAAATCAACACTTTTTTGGCTCCAGCCGTCAAGTGCATCGCAGCCTTCTCTCGGTCAGTGAACAATCCGGTGGATTCAACAGCCAAATACACATCCAAGTCCTTCCAAGGAAGCTTAGATGGGTCACGTTCCATCAGCGTGCGTATCTTTTTGCCCTTGACAACTATGCCGTCTTTCTCTGCTTCCACTGGGAATGGTGCGCGTCCATGCACAGAGTCATACTTGAGTAGATGTGCTAGCGTCTTGGGGTCTGTTATGTCGTTGACAGCTACAAAGTCAATGTTCGCGTTTCTCTCAATAGCTGCTCTGAACAACAATCGTCCGATTCTACCGAACCCGTTTATAGCAACTTTAATTGGCATTTTTTTCATTTCACCCTCTGTGTTTGCAATGTTTTAAGGTCTACCCTAATTAGTTTTCTCACATTTATAATTTTCACACAAGATAAAAAAGGAAGTTCTAGGAAACATGTTTCCTAGATTGCGTAGACTGTCTCAAAGACTTGTTTGTTATGTAGCTATCGAAGTTTGATTATGGCTGCTTCAGCGGCCAATGCCATGAGTTCCCATGTTTCGCACAGGGGCGGCGCATAACAAGTGTCCGATTTAGCTAGTTCTCGAACGGTCATCTGCTTCTGTATACCTATTGAGAGAGCGTTTATGCGCTGGGTCACGTCTTCACCGCCCACAATTTGAGCGCCGATGACTCTTTCCATCTCTTTCTCAACCACAACCTTAACTTTAATGGGTTGCGCCCCAGGGAAATATTGTGCTCTCGTTTTTCCGCTTATTGTTCCTGTTACTGTTTCGATTCCTGCTCTCTTGGCGAAGAATTCTGTTAAGCCCGTGACACCTATTTCAGTATCAAAGAATTTTGTGACCGCTGAGCCTAAAACCCCTGGAAAGATGGCGTATCCGCCCGCAGCATTTGTGCCCGCAACTTTGCCCTGTCGAACCGCCACGGTGCCCAACTGAGGCAATGCTGGTCTCTGAGTGATGAGGTTTGTCGCTTCAGCGCAGTCTCCGATGGCATAGACACCTGGCACGTTTGTTTCCATGCGTGTGTTGACTTTTATGGCTTTGGTTTCACCCAACGCCACTCCAGCCTTCTGAGCTAAGTCGGTGTTGGCTCTCACGCCGAATGCGCTGACAAATATGTCGGCGTTGATTTGTTCGCCCGCGGCAACTATTCCTGTGACTTTGTCTGTGCCGATGAATTCTTCGACTCCTTTTCCAACCAGTATTTTGATACCTTTTTGCTCGAGCATCTCTTGAACGCCCTTTGCCATATCCGCATCTAGCATCACGGGTAGAATTTGGGGCAGCATCTCAACAACCGTTGTCTTTACGCCTCTTTCGGTCAGACCGATTGCCACCTCGAGTCCGATGAGACCCGCGCCCATAACAACTCCTGTTTTGGCGCCGTCTTTGATGGTTTGGTCGATTCTTTCTCCATCTTCGATTGAGCGCACCGTCATTAACCCAGGTTTTTCCTTTCCCTTAATTGGAGGTATGAAAGCGTTAGCACCAGTAGCAAATATCAAGCTATCATAGGAGAGCGTCTCAGTCTTCCCAGTTTTGTCTTGTATCTCAACTGTCTTTGCTTTTGAGTCGACGTTGGTAGCTGTTGTTTCTCGTCTGAGGTCGAGTTTCATCATTTGATAGTACGAAGACGGATAGACAATGAGGTCAGTAAAATTATGGATGTGCCCTCCAATCACGAAGGGTATGCCGCATCTAGAGTAGCCCGCATGCTTCTCCGTAGTCAACAGTATGATTTCGCTTGTTCTGTCCGTCTTTCGCGCGGCTGACGCGGCGTCAACTGCTGCAGCGTGTGCTCCGATGATGACGATTCGTCGCGGCATAGGTGTTAGCCTTCTTTTTAGCCCTTGGCGATTAGGCTCTTGTGCCATTCAACCGACTTGTTGAAGTCCATCAGCGCAGCCAATTCAGCGTCTAAATTGCTAGGTGTAATTATCAGAAGCCAGCCTTTGCCGTAAGGGTCCTCATTTAACAGTTCAGGCTTGCTCGTCACGTCTTGGTTTGCCTGTTCGATTGTGCCGCTCAAGGGGGAGACTAGGTCTGACACTGCTTTTACCGATTCGACGCTTCCGAAGGGTTCGTTGGCTTTGACTGTTCCGCCCGCGCTGGGCAACTCCACGAAGACTATTTCTCGGAGTTGTCTTTGGGCGTAGTCGGTGATGCCCATTTTTGCTTTTCCGCCTTCAACTTTTATCCAGAACCATTCTTTGGAGTAGTAGAGTCCTTCAGGCACTTCATAGCCGTCTACTTTAACCATTGTTTTTCACCTCTAAGCTTTAGCATAATTAATGTCCAACATGTTTTAAAATTTGCCCACGATGATTGGTGAAAGGGGTTAGGTTTGCGAGCAGATTTTGTGTTGTGTGTGCGCATTGGGCTAGACCCCCCTCTATTAGGAGTCAAATAGGCTTCAAATTTGATATGTTGAAGATTTTGTTTTTTTGATTCTCCCAGGTATCACTATGAGAACATGGTGGAGGGTGGAATTTGAACCCACCCCGAAGTGGCGATGTCTCCACAGTCTCCCGCAAAACTCCCTTTTTTTTCTACATGTGGTATCTTTCATGGCAATTCCATGTCGGTAGGAACGGTGATTCGGTAGCTCACTCGATGACTGTGTCGTTAATGACGTCATATTCCAACAACAGATATGAGTTCTCGAGTTTCTTGCATTCTTTCAGTTTGAGAGCCTTCAATAAATGTAATTGGGATTGATCTGTAAGAGAAAAGCCATCGACCAGCGAGGATGTGTCTTTTCCCCCAACAATTAATGGCGCCACAACAATCTTCACGTGATCAATTAGGCCATTTCGGAAGAACACGGCATTAAGAGTTCCGCCAGACTCGATGGTTATCTTTTCTATCTTGTAGTTCTTCTTTATTTTCACTAACAAATCGGCAAAATCAATCTCAGTTTCATAGTATATTATCTCAAGATTCTTGTGTTTGCTTTTCAGCTCAAATGCTGGATGATTAGGATTGTTTGTCACAATGAACAGTTTTTTGAGCCATTTACACAGATAGCCTATTCCGTTTTTGTTCAAGTGCGGTTTTCTGTCCGCAACCACGAATATCAGAGGTTCCTTCTGCGGCACTTCTTTCTTGTTGTTGAATCCGACCTTCTCCAATACACGACCTGAGTCTAGGAAATTTGGTCCTAACGACTGTTCCACTTTATAGTATTGCGAAAATCCTTCTTTGACCCCAACAATTCTCTTCCAATCTTCAGAGTCCAAATTATCGGTTGACCCAGTTGTTATCTTGCCATCCAACGACATAACCAGGCATAATGTCGTTTCCGCTCGTTCAAGCATCACATTCGCTTCCTTTTTGGGTAGTAATAAATCGTCTCGGTCTTAACTTTTCCGAACCAGTTCTAGTCCTTCATGAATGCCCAAAGTAGGGTCATTTTCGCAAAATAAGACAGAATTGAAGTTTGGTGAGGTCGCTGGGATTTGAACCCCAAACAACGTGGCGAAATCTCCCGCAAACCCACTTTTTCTGATGCTCTATTGGAAAGCGAAAGTTGAGAAGACTAGGGTTGTTCGAGAGCAGCTTGGATGTCCTCTGCTATCATCTTTCTTTTGGATTTCTCAATCAGGTAACTTTTCCCAGTCTGCAAGTATGAAGGAAAAACTCTTAACCCTTTGTAGAGGTATTTGTTCTTCCTGATTTTGTATGTGGAACCGCTGGGGATTATGACCTTTCTAGTGTTTCTTTTTGCAATGCCGTTCATTGCCTTTATAGCAGTGTCTCCCATAAGCAGAATGTTTTTGATTTTTGGAAACAAATCTATTTCCTTCTCTAATATCCGAATGGAGCAATTTTCTATGGTTTCTGGAGCTATAGAATACGAAGTTTTTGCACACTTGATGGCTGTCGTAACATACACTCCCAGGTCAAGTATGTTCTTCATGGAAGAAACTTCGAAACCCGCATCACTAAACGCTTGCACAGTTGTTTGCACGTAGAAAGGATACTTCGGGGCGTAGAAATAGTCACCTAAATCATCTGAGGGTGCTTCTGAAATCATGAACGTCTTGATTTTTCCATTATCAACTTCTATATTCGGAATTATGTAACTCTTTTTATTCACATCTTTACATGGAAAGTCTGTGCATTTCACAAACTCGTTAGGGCGCATTTTTTTGCTCCTCCACTTTCATTGCGGTTGAATGACATTTCTGAATACACACTAGTTCTTATTTTTATCTTACCGAGAGACTACATTCTTCTTTGTTTGAGTCGTTTGAGCTTGTGCACGTAATAGCTCTAGTTTTCTCTAGAAGTTCAATGTCTTCGATTTGACTCGAAAAAGTGGTACGCTTGCAGCAGTCTTCAGCAGTTATCAACCGAGCACGTTCACAGCCACAACTCGAAATAAAACTGCAGGGTGCAGGGGTTAAGCAGCGGACGGAGTGGGACTTGAACCCTATGAGAGTTGAGATGTCTCCACTGTCCTCCCCGCAATTCCCCTTTTTTTGTTTTTGATGCAGGTTTTCCCGTCTTGATTGGGGATTTTTGGAGTTTGCATAGTGAAGCTTCGTCTAAGTACTCAGAATCAGCCAATATCACATATCCGTTGGCGATAAATGGGAAAAATAGACGTCTAACACTACTAAAACATATCCAAGAAAACCGCACTGCCTATCTTCGATTAGACGAAACCTTATGAATAAAAACCACCATACGCTTAGAGACATTCCACGCATCTCATACGTAAGCACAAAGAAGACATGGGCTATGAATAAAAAGACGGTGTTGCTAATCGCTGTGTCCGCAATTATCATCCTTTCTTCGACTGTTGGCGTGTACCTGCTCACACGAAAGTTCGAAGCGACTAAACCATCTTGGCTGAAAGCGGGCGCTTTCGTGACTTACGAACAGTTTTTCGAGTGGACGGGAAACAACGCAACCGAGTACATGACATGGAACATAACCACACTGGAAAATGATTCCGCCAACCTACATCTGATTTCCCACGGCGTGGACACATCTGGCGCAGGTGTGACCATCACAACGAGTGAGGTCAATTGGACACTCAACGCAGCCACCCGTGAAATACTCAGCGCCTCAGACTCAAACTACTTAGGAGAAAAAAACCCGTTCTGGATTGAAAAAGATGTCACCGTAGGATCTACCATAGACATACTTTATGGCCCTAACATCATCAGCAAGAGTGAATCCATCTTTGTACTGGGAAAGCAAAGAGACTGCTGGGTGGTTGAGTACCAATGGGTCACGTCCACCATGAAACGCTGGTACGACAAATCCTCTGGAATAGCACTCAAAATCCAAGTGGTTCTCTACCGCAAAGACGTGACAATATACATCACAGAAACAGCAGTGCAAAGCAACATTAACCTAGAACTCTCTTTAGAGGTGCGCTGAAAAGAGGAAAGAATGTTACCTTATGCAAGAAGTTGGAGACGTGCCCGTCCCATATCAGAAAGGCCCCTCCTACGCCAGAGGATTTATTTTCCTTTCCATTGCGGTTTTCTCTTTTCAAGAAAAGCTTTCAAACCTTCAACAGCGTCTTCAGTGCGTATGAGCAAGTTTAGGTAGACGCCTGTAACGGTGTCTAACGCCTTCTTGAAGTCAAGATCGAGTGTTTGATATAGTGCCATACGTGTCAATTTGAGAACAACAAGGCTTTTGTCCTTCAACTTTTTAATCAATTCCATAGAAGCTTCATCAAGTTTCTCAGATGGCACCACATGGTTCACCAACCCTATCCTCCTAGCCTCAGCCGCATCAATCACATCCCCTGTCAGTATCAACTCAAAGGCTTTCTTTCTCCCAACCAGCCTAGGCAACAGCACCGTTGCGACAGAAGGTATAGCACCAACAGAAATCTCAGGCTGACCAAACTGCGCCCCCTCTGAAGCTATAATCATGTCACAGCCACATGCCAACTCGCAGCCACCGCCCAAGGCAAAACCGTTCACCACAGCCAACGTCGGCTTATCAACATCAGCCAGTAAGTGAAAAACCTTGTTAAACGTGTTCAACGCTTTTTCGATTTTATCTGGAAAATGGTCTTTTATGTCGAGACCAGCCGAAAACGCTCGGTCGCCAGCGCCCGTAATGACTATAACCTTCAGGGCAGTGTCGTCTCGGGCTTTCTCCAGAGCCATGTTCAATTCCATCAATGTTTCAATGTTGAGAACGTTCAATGGGGGTCGGTTGATGCTGATTTTT
>Ga0315308_1001426_pt1 | contig 13738 bp, 10 predicted proteins | sample TDP3_MG_FD_203078 | JGI IMG/M metagenome (GOLD analysis project Ga0315308, IMG submission 203078) | Freshwater sediment microbial communities from Lake Towuti, South Sulawesi, Indonesia - TDP3 | ecosystem: Environmental > Aquatic > Freshwater > Lake > Sediment | place: Indonesia: South Sulawesi... | reverse complement strand
TTAAGATTGTGCGCATAATCACCGCAGGAGTGGATGTACAGGCCGTCGAAGGCCTGCGATATGCTTGAATTATAGGGGGCGCCGAATTTCCTATATGCCTCAGGCGACAAAACAGCGACCAGGTCGTCGCTGATCCCGATCCCCCTCTCCTTAACATCCCGTGGGAAGCAGTCACTTGGGTAATAGGGGTCTTCAATGAGCTCAAACTGGATCTTGGTGAACTCGATCACTAGATCGGTGACCATCTTGAGGAGCATGTGCACCTCGAACGGATTCGTGTGAAGTGCACGCATGAAGCCCTTATAATCCCACACAAGCGAGGCGGTGTCCAACGGTCCTTGGGTGTCTGTCAGCTTGATTGGCACCTTGCCTTTAGTTTCCCTGCTGAAGTACCTGATGGTCTCGAGGACCTTCGGAAGTAGTCCGCTCGTCTGTGGGTCGGGCTCCTTGAGGGAATAAATGTCCTCCGGCTTCATGACCACTGGCTTCGTCCACGGGTCCTTGTCGATAGGCCAGATCGTCTCGCACCCAAACGCCGAGGCTAGTACCCCTGTCCCGTGATATGGCCAAAGGCCTGGCACCTGATCGCTATCGATCTGCAGGCTAAGGAGGATATCGTGCACCTGCTGCTTCAACATCTTCTCCTTGTCGAAGTGCAGCTCGTGGACCGTGAAGCCCAGTGGCCTCGAGTAGCCCTGGACCACGGGTATAACGCCTTCATCAAGGCAATAGGCCTGTGCTAACCTTTCCTCTGCGAGCCTCACCCTCTCAGTGTAGATGCTGATGTCGTAAGACAATCGGAGCCATTTGTATTTCGATTATAATTATAGTTAAGAATTTCGCCATATACATCATTTGAAGGCGTTGGACGATTGTTGAACACATGTATTAAAACGGATAGAAGAACCTCACCACGAAGACCATCACTGCTATGACTGTAATGAGTGCATATCCTGCTACGAAGCCCGAAACGAATGGCACAGCTTTTTCCTCATATACCTTACTGCCCCCAATCCTGAGTGTAAGGGTCTTGAGCGCCCAACATACGAATGCCGGCATCCAGAGGCCCACCAATCCCGCACCCAACATGCTAGTTCCAAGGATGAAGCCGACGGGCTCCAACGGGAACCAGACGAAGCGCGCTGAGAGCAGGTAGAGTGAGCCCGTAATCAAGGCGCCCGCAAGCACGTATGGGGCCAATGGTTCAGATCCAGGTCGGCCGTTCCATATTCCGGGATCGGCGGTCCTGTTCCGGAATTGAGTATTGCCGATGAACGCAGAGGAGAAACTGAGCTTTTCCGCCCCGAACTGATAATTAAGGGCGATTATGGTCACGAAGCACGCGACGAATCCTACGCTGAGGGAGACGATCATCGTCTTGAAGACGTTCCTGTTGTCAGCGCCCGAGAGGCCCGCGAATTTGAATCCTGCGAACGCGGAGACCATCGCGAATCCATATCCTGGACTATAGGGCTGTGACGCCCACTGAACCGCCGACGATGATAACATGAAGTCGCTCGTCAACGGGTCGGGTGCCTGTGGCCACACCAGGAGCCGCAGGAAGGTATTCCCGTGGTCGACGGATTCGGAGGAATTTATGCCCGTGAGGCCCGCAAGCCTGGCCATTCCGATCCACAGGATCAGAAGGCCCCCCGTTAGGATAAAGGCCGAGTATATGCTCACGCCCGTGATCGCGTAGATGAATATATTCAGGACAAATGACACTATGAATAATAACCATGCATTCCTATATGTTAACGGCTCCCCCTTCTCAAGTTCGGTGATGGCCTCGGGGCTGAGCCTCTTCGTCGCAGCACTTAACGTCTGTCCCAGGTAATGACGGTTTAGGTATATGTAGATCACGGCCAGGCCAGTGAATCCGCCTGAGAATGATAGGGCCATGAATTTGAATGGTGGAGCCCATAGTGGCGTATTCGATCCCGCATAACCCCTACAGCAACCAGGCGATGTCTCCATGCCCGTGTAGTATCCTTGCGTCCACGCCACTTGTATCAAGACGATGTAGATGAGATACCATACCCAGGTGCTGAATAACACCTTTAGGGGAGCTAAGTACATGAGGGCAAATGTAGCGGGATTTTTCTGAATATTCGATATCCCGATAATATTGATGAGGGGTGAATCCGTAGGGACCCACCATGCCCCGGTTCCGCAAGTATTCACTCTCCAGCTGTATATGTCCGGGAACCATGGGAAGATATACGCGAGGAAGATGGGAAGCTGGAAAGCGATACCCAATAATATGCCAATCATGAAGGTCTGCGACTTCAGGAGCACTGAACGACCGCCCATGGAGACCTTCGCCAGTTCGTAAGCCATGATCGACTGCTGGAACGGAAGTCGCTCCACATCTAGCCAGCTCCTCCGCAGTATTGCTGAGAATGATACCATGAGCAATACGATAAACACATTCCTGGCTGACCACCAGAATATGGTCGGTGCCCACTCCCCCCAAGGAACTGTGCCCCCACCCGAGATCAATGACCTGACGACCGATTCTGAGGGGGCCATCATCCAGGGGATGTCCCTGGAACTTATCGTCGGGTTCACGATCCTATCGCCGATCGGCGCGCCGATCTCGGTCCAGAACATCTGGCCGCTGGTCCAGGACACACATATCGCCGCAACGTAGAGGTATGTCATCATCTCATTATCTATCCTCTTGTTGAAGAACTCGATCTTCCTGAATAACGGGAGCGCAAGTAGGAACGCGAAGGACGCCATCGGAAAACAGACGGCACACGGGGCTGGGCCCAAGGTATAGATCGACCTCGCAACGTTGATCGGCAGCGTGAAGGCCTCTGTTATTGATATGATGGAACTGAGCACCGCGGAAAATATCACGATGGTGATCCACGGCATCTTCTTTATTTTGGCCTCAGCTATCGTCCCGGACATCGTTTTCCCCTTGCGATGCGATCTTTTTTATTGATATAAAAGACTTCCCTAAAGGTAAATTAAAGATAATTACACGATGTGATGCCCATGGCATCTAGAACTCGACCAGCGATACTGGGTGGCCAGCCCGCCGTCCCAAGGGGGATGGTCAAACCCTGGCCCGAAATCAGGGATGAGGATAAACAGGCCGTTATGGGCGTATTGGATCGCGGGATCCTCTGGGGGGGAGGCGGTCCAGAGGTCAAGGCCCTCGAGGAGGAATGGTGCAGCCACGTCGGCAGCAGGCATTGCCTCGTGACCAACAGCGGCACGGCCGCACTGCACATGGCGGTCGCCGCCGCTGGCGTTAAGCCCGGAGACGAGGTACTTGCGGCCAGCCTCTCCTGGACCTCCAGTGCAACGTGCATACTTCACCACAACGCCATCCCCGTCTTCGTGGATGTGAGGGCCGACACCCTCTGCATGAACGAGGACAAGATCGAGGAGAGGGTCTCCGATAGGACGAAGGCCATAATCCCCGTCCACTACGCAGGCCTGCCATGCGACATGGACAAGATCATGAGGATAGCGGAGAAGCACGACCTGAGGGTCATCGAGGACTGCTGTCAGGCACACGATGCGGAGTACAAGGGCCGAAAGGTCGGCACAATCGGGGACATCGGTTGCTATAGCCTCAACGGGAGCAAGAACCTCTCGGGCGGAGAGGGCGGGCTGTTAGTGACCGACGACGATGGCTTCTACAGGGAGGCCGCGCGCGTCTGGCAGTTCGGGGAGGAGAGGCGGGAGGACGGAAGGAGGGAGTATAACGCTTACGGGATGGGCTGGATGTACCGCACGACGGAGGTCACAGCCGCCTTCACGAGGTCGCAACTCAAGAGGTTGAAATCGATCACGGAGAGGATCAGGGAGAACTCGCACTATCTCAGCGACAACCTAAGGGGCATCAAGGGGATCAGGGTTCCGGTCGAGCCGCCAGAGAGGAAGCACGTCTTCTGGGTCTACAAGGTCCTCTTCTATCCCGAGGAGCTCGGGCTCAAGGTTCCGCCAGTGGAGTTCAGGGACAAGGTCGAGGTCGCGCTCCGCGCGGAGGGCGTTGAGCTCGGGCGGGCTGAATTCCTGATCCCGGACATGACGCTCTTCCAGCAGAAGGAAGGCTACGGCCACGGATGTCCGTGGAGCTGCCACCTCTACGGCAAGGACATCGAATATGGGGCGGACGACTACCCCGGGGCAATGGACGCGATCGCACGGAATACGGGGATCGCCGGGACTAAGCCCCCCAACGGCAGGGAGCTCATGGAGAGATATGTGGAGGCATTCCACAAGGTCTTCGACAACATCGGGGAAGTATTGGCTGTTAAGGCGCGATAACGTTCTGGAGGCTGAAAAGTATTTGGTAAAATTCGGCGTGTGCGTTGAGATGATCTTCAGCGATATCCCATTCCTCAAGCGCCTCGAGAAGGTGCGGGAGGCGGGCCTCTCGGCATTTGAGTTCTGGGGATGGATGGAAAAGGACATCGAGGCGATCGACAGGAGGAGGAGGGAACTCGGACTACAAGTTACGTCTTTCGTCGCGCAGCCGCAGCCGGTTTCGCTCACCATTAAGGATATCTCGACGGAGTTCCAACGGGCCGTGACGACGACGCTGGATGTGGCCCAGAGGCTCGAGTGCGACACGATCATAGCGCCCGTGGGCTTGGGCAGGGGATCTAACGATCTATGCCGGGAGGTACAACTCAGCAACGCGGAGGCGAACTTCAGGGCGATCGCACCGATGCTCGAGGACGCCGACGTGACCATGGTAGTTGAGCCGGTCAATCCCATAGATCACAGGGGCTGCTTTCTGACAAGATGCGAGGAGGGGTCTAGGCTGATCCGCGCGATCAAGAGCCCGAAAGTCAAGCTCCTCTACGACTTTTACCACCAACAGATCAGCGAGGGCAACCTCATCGATAACGCGAGGAAGTATTTCGACCTGATCGGCCTCTTCCACGTCGGCGACGTGCCCGGGCGCCACGAGCCCGGAACGGGGGAGATCAACTATCTGAACGTGTTCAAGTTCCTTGACAGCCAGGGATACAAGAAGCACGTAAGCCTCGAGTTCGTCCCCACGATCGATCCGGTCGAGGCGGTACGAAGGACGGCCCTTATGGCGAAGTGAACTCCCGAGCGTCCATCTACGATTCGTCTGCCCAATTCCGAAAAGGGCTGCTCATCAGCCTTTATCCCGTAAGTCCTCCTGCTTCCAAATCGTCAATAATAACAAGGTCGTGCTGATGGCGCTCAAGATCCAAAAAGCGATGGCATCGCCCCAGCCCCTACTATCGACGATCCAACCTATGAGGGGATCGGCGAACATCATACCCATGTATCCTAGCCCATCTATGAGGCCGGCCAAATTAGCCGCCCCATAACTTTGACTGCGGTCCATCGGGATGATCGTGGACAATATCACGTGGGGGCCATAGAGGGACAATCCGCCAAAGAATAGCAAGGACATGCTTTCGACGGATCCCGGCCGTCCATGGAGGAGTAGTAGGATGAGGCATAGACCTGCGGTCATAACGACCATGATCGGGATCCTCCGCGATCTATTGAACTTGTCGGAAGCCCAACCGGATACGATGGAGCCGATCACGCCACCAAGCGGGATTATGGCCGCGCCATAACTTGCGTAGATCTGGGGGGTCGCTTGGATCTCGAATAGGAAAGTCGGTGCCCACAGGCTCAGGCCGCTCCTGATAATTTGTAGCAGGACATAGGCCGCTACGATCGCTAGTACCTCCCGAGTAAGGGGTAAATGCCGCTGTCTTCGGGCGAGTTGTGCGCCGCGCTCTGGTCCCACGGAAATCTCCTCCCGTTCCCTGACGAACATGTTGAAGGGTATGATCGAGGCGATCACCGCTATCGATGGCAGCGTGAAGGCGGCTCTCCAGCCGTATTCGGCCTGGATGAAGCCAGAAAACATGAGGGCGACCATGTTACCGACTAGAAAGCACGTCCCGAAGATGCCACCGACCTTGCCCCTCGATCCCCAGTTGAAGTCACTGATGATCTTTACGACGGAGGGCCAACCCGTGGATTGCGCATATCCGTTTATGGTCCAGAGGAGGATCATCGCGATCGCATGATCGGTAAAGCCGAAGAGGATGTTCACCGTCGCGGAGACGACCAGACCAAAAGTGATCAATTTCTTCGCGCCGAACCTCTCGGCCATCCGGCCATTTAGGATCAACCCCACGGCATATACGGCGGAAAATGCTCCCCCCATCATGCCAAAGAGCAGCTTCGTATAGCCCAATTCCCTCCCCATCGCTGGGAGCGCGGCGGATAAATTTAGCCTCGTTAGATAATATGCAGCGTAGATCAGATAGGTGAATGCGAATGTGCGAATTCCGTTCGAGCCAACTGCCCTCTCGCCATTGACGCCAATCGCCGTCATCGGATTTTAATTCCGTTCAAGTATAGGATGTATATATGCAGCCCACCGGGATCTCGATGACGGGCACGCCCGGAAATCCCTCCCGGATATATCCAGCCAAGGTCCGCATTCCAGGTTCCTCCGATGCGCTGTGGTTGACTATGAGGATGGGAATGCCGGAGTCTAGGGACCATTGTCCCGACTCCCAAAGGCGCGTCCCATCATCCGTGAGCAACAGGACGTCCGCGCCCATTCCGAACATATCGCGGTAGTCGGTGATGGCCCCGGTGCCTATGGCGATCCGTGAAACCACCCTATTACGATCTCCGACCACGTGGACGACATCTTGGCCTATGAGTTTCGTCCGCTGTAGTATCCTCTCAGCCAATGCGCCGAGGGTTACGTCGCCGGTCTCATGAACCTCATAGAACCTCATAGTCGCAACCGGTTCATCTGTAAAGCCAAGCCAGTCGGCCCAGGCCCCATGTATTCCTATCTTCGGAAAGTCGTCCCAGAAATCATGACATCGGTAAACGACTATCCCGGTCTCGTCAAGCCATCGCTTCTTCCGAACCCAAGGATCGTCGACCGAAACGACATTTGTGATGGGCTCATGGGCCAGAAATCGTTCGGTCGACTTCATCCACGAGATTCGGTCCATCGCCTCCCTCGAACCGCTCACAGCTTCGCCCTTCCCGCCCAGGGAGATCGTATAGAGCGGCTCATGGGTTACGAACAGGTTGCACTTCGCCTCTGAGGCCTTCTCGAGGGTCTGAAACGTCGGCATCCAAGATACGGCTATGCCGGTGACGGCCGAATCCGGATCGCCTGCGAGGAACTGGTCCCAAGTGCTTCCCCAGTCGATCCACGGACCTGCCTTCTGCATGTGCTCACGGAGTTCCCTTGCCTTCATCGTGCACGATCGTGGATCCCATAGATTTCGCATTTATTTAGCTCTTGGTCCACTGTCGAAGGGCTCTGGATCCAGTTCCTAGGGTTGTGGCAACGCTGCCCGCTCATCCGCTCCCACTGGCAAGGGAGCGCCAATGCCTGAAATTCCCCTCGATTGCACGTATGTTGGCTTTCGGATCTTCATAGATGGCACTAGACTCATAAAGCCAGGGCCCGTCGTAACCGTTCCCCTCCAGCGCTTGCCAAACTGAAGGCCAGTCGATGATACCCTTTCCGGGCAACCAATGGCGTTCGTCGATCCCATCGAAATCGGACACGTGCAAGGTAATCAGCCTTCTACCCAGTTCACGGATTATCTCAGGCAAACGGGCTACATCCCTCACGTGGTTAACGTCAAGGCACGCCCCTACCCTGTCCTGGGGTAGCTCTTCCAATAGATCGAGCAGTTCCGGGAGGGAATTGCCAAGACAGGTCCTCGGCAGGAGCTCAACGGCGATGACCGAATTTGCACGCCGTGCGGCCGGGACAAGGCCAGCCAGGCTCATCTTCGCCTGAGCTATGCGTTCGGGGCGTTCGTGCTCAGCGATCGGCTCGTCGCTGGCATGCAGGACCACGACACGGGCCCCGAGATGCCCTGCTACCTCGATGGACCTTCGCGCATACGCCATGCCCTCATCCCTGGCTTCAATGGAGAGGGAGGATAGCGGTTCGTGGCCTGCGAGGCCGTGCAGGGACCAAAGGCGCAGCCGCGAACCCTTGAAAAAGCCCTTGATCCACTCCATCTTCTCCGCCTCAATGGATGCGTCCATTTCAACGTCATCGACCGATGATCCCTCCAGGAGCGGGAGCAGCCCCTCGTATGGGAACTTATCGTCCTTCACGATGCTGATCCTCGTCGATAATCCAAGGCGCATGATTTACTCCTCAAATCCCAATGACGTCGTACGATACGGACGGATTCCAATGGATTTCGAAGCACGTAGTTAAAGGTTAAGGGAGATAGATTATGTCGGCGCGACATTGTTGGCAGAGATGGAACTGGGGGATTATCTTCTCGCACTCCGATCGCGCCCTTCTGAGCTCATCGCACGTGGGGCTGGGCAAGTCCCTCATTTGGCCCGAGGGGATCAGGGGCATGATGTTCATCATCACGCCGCCCGCCTCCTTGATCCACGTCGCGAGCTCAGGCATGCTAGAATCGTTCACCCCAGGGATGAGCACCGAATTCACTTTAACCTTTAGGCCCGCATCCGCCGCCTTCCTGATGCCGTTGAATTGCTTATCGAGGAGCAGGCGAGCGGCTTCTTCACCTCGATAGGCAGTTCCCCGATACCTCACGAGCGAATAGATGCCCTTGCCGATCTGGCTATTGGGGGCGTTCACAGTTACGGTCATGGCCCTGATCCCAACGTCGATGATGCGCTGCAATTTATCATCAAGCAGCAGGCCATTAGTGCTCACGCACTTCAGCAGACGCGGATACTCGTCGTGGATTCGGCCTAGGGCCTCGAACGTCTCGTCGTTCGAGAGCGGATCGCCTGGGCCTGCGACGCCGACCACGAATTGGGTGGCCCCTTGCCTCGAGCGCATGACCGAACGTATCAGGTCGACGGCCTCTGTCACCGAGAGGAGCTTTGCCGTCCAGCCGGGATGCCGGATCTCCAACGCCGCACAGAAATTCCGCTCGCAGAAAGCGCAACGGATGTCACAGCGAGGGGCGATCGGCAGGTGGATCCTGCCCACTCGCGCATGTGCCTCGTCGCTGAAACATGGATGCGCGGACATGATGTCCATCTGGCCTCTTGGGGCCTCTTGGGGCGATCTCATGGCGGCTCCCCCTTGGGCGCGACACCCCTGTCCCCCAAGTGTCGACGGTACATGGCCTCCAATTCGGGTAGAGCCTCTATCGGCGTCGGGATGACCGGGACCTTGTTCGCCATAATCTCCCGGGCCAGCTCATGGAAGGCCCTCGCCTCATCCGAGTCGGGGGAATGCTCCAGGACCGTCCTGTTCTCCACCTCGCATGCTTGGATGATGGGGCTGCGGGGGATCAGGTGGATCAGGCCGCTCCCCAATCTGCTCGCGAAGTCGGAGAGCACCATTCGCTCGAATTCCTCATCTCCCGCGCTGTTGCATATCACGCCGCCCAGCCCCGTCCTCCCGCGTCGTGCCAAACGGCTGATCCCCTTGGCTATGTTGTTCGCGGCGTAGATGCTCATGAACGCGCCGGAGCATAGCAGGTAGATCTCCCTGGCGAAGCCCTGGCGTATGGGCTGGGCAAATCCGCCGCACACGACGTCGCCGAGCACGTCGTAGACGACGACGTCCAAGTCGTAGGCCTTGAAGGCACCGAGATCGCCCAGGATGCGTATCGCCGTCAACACGCCCCTTCCGGCGCAGCCGATGCCCGGCTCGGGGCCTCCCGACTCAACGCAGTAAACGCCGTTGCTGCCCTCGAACACGATGTCCTTGAGGGTGATCGCATATTCGTCCCTCCCCTTCCTGAGGTTTTCCCTGTAGGTGTCCAGGACGGTCGGGATCAGGCGCCCTCCGGTCAGGATCCTCGTGGAGTCCCTCTTCGGATCGCACCCGACCTGCATTACTCGCAGCCCCTCATCCCGAAGGGCCATGCACAGGTTGGAGGCGACCGTGCTCTTGCCAATGCCGCCCTTCCCGTATATCGCGATCTGCCTCATGCCAAACTACCACCTCGCCTCGTACCTCTTGCGCTTCGACCGATACCTGTCCCAGAAGTCGTTCTGGATCGACTCGAAGAGGTTCAAGAGGCCGGTGTATCCGAAATACTCCCGATCGATCATCCGAAACCGCTGAACTGGATTAATGAGTTGGAAGACATAATCGACGCCATCGAGCCCTTCGGTCGCGTGCCTCTCGATATTGCTCCCGAAGACCGTGTTCGGCCTCAGCTCATCCAAACCCTTCCTCGTCAGGTATACGTCTGTGTGATGGATGATCCTCGGGCTCAGCTTCAGGTCGCGCAACTCGCCTCCCAGTAACTCCTCCGCGGCTTCTCCCGATGACCTCAGGGCTATCAAAACGGGGACCATCTCGAGATCCTCCATCGCGAGGCGAACCAGTGGGATCCCTATCGTCGCGTCCGCGACTATGGCCGTCGATAGTCGGGAGAGCGAGAAGAGATCGAATCCCTTGCGGCGGCTCTGCTCCACGACCATCCTCTCGCCATCGGCCACCATGCCCTCGGCAACGTCCGAGGCATCGAGCTCATTCCCCAGCTCGGTGAGCCATCGACGCGTGTTGGTCAATCCAATCGGGAGCGTAATGCCTCGACAGAGTTGCTCGACCCCGTATTCCCTGGAGAGATGGTCTGCAGCCTTTTGGCCTGCATCGCAGCTTAATACGATCGACTTCTCTGCTGACGCGACGTCCTCGAATTCGCTGAGGGTCGTACGGTGGGTGAGGGTGGCGACGACCCTTGCGCCCAACTTCGCCAAAGTCCCCTTCACCCAGGCCAAATCGGCCATCCAGGTCGGATTGGCATTGGCGTGGGGGGCTATGAGGCAGACCGAATCGGGGACCTTCTGCTTTTCTTCGGCAGCCAACCTCTTGAGCATCGCATCCAAGGCGATGTCCACGCCGTCGTATTGTGAACCTCGAAAGCCGGCGCACTCGATGGGGACGATTTTAAAATCGACCTTCTTGCTCACTTCCTCGCAGACGGACGAGATGTTGTCGCCCACGATCTCGGGGCCGCAGGCGCTCAACACGAACATGACGGGCACCTTCAGCGATTTCGCCTCGATGATCGTCCTGGCCAATGCGGCCTCGCCCCCGTATACGATCTCGTCCTCGCAGAGTTTCGTGCACAGTATCTCTGTCTGGGTATAGTCCTCGCTCTGCCATCCGAAGGCGATCTCGGCCAGTTGATAGCAGCCTTGGGGCGAATGGGCCAGGACGCATGATCCACTCACGCCCATCGCCGTTTGGGCCGCACCATAGAAGGCACATCGAAGGTATGGATCGTGACACCTCTCGGCGGCGGCTGTCCTGAGGTCGATCGCTTTGGTCATGTACTCCATCACCCATAGAGCACTTGCCTGAACAATTTTGAGCGTGGGCGCGTCGAATTCAGCACGGCGGACCTCGCGAGCTTCGCGATGTTGCGGATCCCCCTGTAGCCGTAGTGCGGATATCCCGTCGATGTCGTTAGGTTGACCATCGGGACATCCGGGTACCTCCTAGGATTGCCCAGATAGATGGCATCATCGTATCCCGCGACGATCGCCTTCAGCTCCTCCTCGGTCTCAAGGGAGGAACGAAATGTGCCCAATGAGAAGAGGCCATTTGTGAGGATCACCTCTGGGTTCTGACCTCGTTCCAACAGGAACTTGATGCTCGGCATCCTCTCCTTGATGGTGTAAGGATGGATGTTGACCACAACGGGATGGGCCCCGAACTCCTCTGCCATGCTCGCCAGGGACAGGGCCCTGATCGGCCCGGGATATTCTGTCACCTCCACGATGGCGGTCTTTCCGCCGAAGAACTGCCTTAGGTATTGGACCTCGTCAGTCACCTGACCGGTCTCCTTGCGTATCAGCTCCTCGGCCCTTCTCTTGAGACCCAAGGGCCCAGCCACGCCCATGATCCACTCCTCGGTGGCGAGCAGCCCGTAGGGCTGGCCGGTACGGCTATAGGGGATGCCGTACCTCTCCTCCATCAGCTGGCCGATCTTCTGCCCCCAGTCGTAGCACCAGGAGGCGTTCAATTCGACCTCCCGTGCCCTTCGGATCTGCTCGAGCGTGCATCCTCCTGCAATGACGGCATTGATCTTCGCCCCGATCGCATTGACCAGCCTATGTATCTCATCGAGATCCTCTGCCCACTCGGTGTATGTCGGACCTACGCGAGCGCCGAGGATGTTGATCGTATCCTCCATCTTCCTCTCGGGGGGATCCATCAGGTCCATGATCGCGCTGAAGGCATCCTCGTACCCGCTGCGGAAATCCCCCCCGAACCCCTCGCTGCGGATCGCCAAGACCCTCGCCTTTACGGCGCCCTTGGCCTCGCGGGCGACGGTTTCGACGTCATCGCCAATTATGCCGGAACAGCAGGAGGAGAGGACGACGATGAGGTCGGGGCGGTATTTAACGTCAGCCTCCTTTATGGCCTCTAGGAGCTCCCTCTCCCCACCGTATATGACGTTCGCCTCACCCAACGACGTGCAGGTGGTCGGCTCGAGGGGGACGCCCCGATACTCGCAACTTCCCATCTTGTAGGCGCTCGCCACTGAATAGGTGCAGCCAGTCGGACCATGTATGATCGGGACTGTATGGCGTATGCCGTTAATCACCATGAATGCCGTCCAGAACTTGCATGGAGGGGCATGGGAAGCCTGTAGCTTCGGCACCATCTCCCCTCGTTCGACCTTCTCGAGCAGTTGCCGCAGAGTACCGTGGAAGACAATGCGCTCCTTGTACATCTCAGTGATTCCCTAGCAGCAATTCAATAGATATGCCTTCCTACAAGTGGGGCATGATTGTGCCCTCGCCCATAATGCTCGTAGCTTTGGATTTAGATAGAGCACGTAAAGGGCGAACCGAAGCGATATTTTTTTAGACCTTGCCAGTCCAGCAATATAGGCAGAGGTCTTCCCTCTTCAGTCCTATGTTGTTAGGGGCGTCGATCACCGCTTTGATCATGTCTTCCAGGGTTTGATATTTCAGCGTGGTGATGTCCAGCATCGTATGTATCTCCTCTAGCATCGCATTATACTTGGGATCCTTCGGGTCCATATACTTACTGACGTCTTCGATGTCCCTCCCCTCGATCCTAGTGATCGCCTTACGAGTCGCAAGATCCTGATTTCTAGTCGAGAGGTCGAGGACGCATGGGAACATCTGCGGAGGGGACGCTATCCTCCCGTGGATCTCTTTGGGCTTGTAGGGCCAGACCTTCTCCCTCAGTAGGTCGCGGAGTTGGGTTCCCCTCCGGATAGAGTCATCGATCAGGATGATCCTCATGCCATTTATTATCTGGGGATTGGGAACTTGCTTATGCCGAGCGATGACCTCCCTTCTATCCTGTGTAGGTGGGATGTAACTCCTATCCCATCCGGCGGAATACTTGATCAATGGCCTCCTTAGGGGAGTGATCGATCCGATCGCGTCCGCCATGCCCTTCTCGAGGTCTTCAGCATCGATCATGCCCCGTTTGAATCGCTCAAGATTGGCCTTGGTTTTTTCCTTGGCTAGCTCTATCTTCCTCTTGACGTATCCGACCGAATGGGCGAAGCCGGAGTCGGCTATGCCTAGCACGAGGTCCGCCTCCACGTCATCTCCCTCCGCCAGGAAGCCGCCGCACCTTTCACGGACTATCTCTGCATTTATGCCATAATAATCGGACGTTGGGAATCCGTAATAGACGTGTAGGAATGGACAGAACTTCTTCTCGTTCGGGACGCCGAGCCTCGTCCTGATGCCTGACTCGTCCAATGAGACGATCTCGCGA
>Ga0315308_1001425_pt1 | contig 13739 bp, 17 predicted proteins | sample TDP3_MG_FD_203078 | JGI IMG/M metagenome (GOLD analysis project Ga0315308, IMG submission 203078) | Freshwater sediment microbial communities from Lake Towuti, South Sulawesi, Indonesia - TDP3 | ecosystem: Environmental > Aquatic > Freshwater > Lake > Sediment | place: Indonesia: South Sulawesi... | reverse complement strand
AATCGCCAAGTTTCTTTACTAGGCTCTCAATAGCGTTTCGACATGAATCTAAGCACTGACGAAAAGCATCACTTCCTCCTTCACTATATCTCTCGATTGCTCCTTTGAGTGCTTCATTTTCAGCGGGATATGCTTCTAAAAGTGCGAACATTTGGTGTCTATCTTCCTTTCTCGCTTCGCTGACCAAAGAACTTCTAAGCAGATTGAAATTCTTGTCTACTTCAAGTCCAAATACTGAGAGGTACCTATTTAGTCGAAAATACGCCTGTGTGTCATTTTGGGCTATCTTTTCAAAGTTAATTCTCTTTAACAATTCGGAGAGTAGTTCGAAGAACTTGGTGGAGGATTGTGTTTGCAAGGTTTTGAAAAGACTATATAATTCGCCATAAGGATTATACTCGAAGTTGCCATAAGTAAAACAGCGTGGGTTTATATATTTTGATACTCCAACAAGGAGGCCAATGTTTTCCCAAAACTTGTGGAATTGCCCAAAATCGCCAGGCGTGTAATATTTGTCGTAATCAATGTTGTCCGCGATGAATGTGGCAAGTTTCATCGTCATTATGCTTTCTTCAGGATCAAGTTCCATTCAATCACCACATATTGGTGCAGGGGGTGAGATTTGAACTCACGAACCCCTACGGGACGGGATCTTGAGTCCCGCGCATTTAGCCCCTGTTGCGCTATTAGGGTTTGACCATGCTCTGCCACCCCTGCACCTTAGGGCAGAACCATTTTCTCTAACATCTCTTCGCTTCATTTATTTCTTTCCAAATGAGAATGCTTATTTCGATAAAGACTCCCTACATTGTATGATTGAACAAGTGGGTATCATATGGGCTTCACGTATGCCAAGGTTAATCTTTCTAACCCAGCCCGCAAGGGAAAGAAACGTGAAGTGGAGCTTCTAGTTGACACTGGAGCCATTTTGACCGCTGTTCCTCGCAAAATACTCGAAGAACTCCAAATAAAACCCGTTGGAAAACGCAAGTTACGCGTGTTTGGAGGACAAATCGTGGAGCGGGAAATAGGAGCCCTACTAATCAACTACGCCAAAGCATACGCTGGAATCACAGTCATATTTGCCGAAGAAAAGGACACGCCAGTTCTAGGAGCCACAGCCCTAGAGGCATTGGGTTATCAAGTAGACCCAGTGACAAAACAACTGAAACCCACAGAACTTTTGATGATTTAAACGGCAACGAGTTCTAGTAGGTCTCGTCTTCTATTCTGCATGGCTTAAAATCCAACTCTTTCAAAGGTATACCCATCGATTGCCCATAGGCAACTGCTGGACCCCACGTTGCTTTATGAGGACTCATCTTGAACACTTTCTCGGGAAAAACCACAATCAACCCATTGTAACGATAAAAATGAGCGTAAAAAACTGGATTTCTCTTCAAATTCCTCTGCACAAGCTTCACCACCTCTTCAATCTGCTCTTCGGAAACCTCAACTTTAACTAGAAGCCACTCTCCAGCCTGCTTCTTTCCCAAAACCCTAAGCCTCTCCAATACAGCGGGATTCTTCAACCCTTCCCGAATCAAAATTCCATGATAACTCATCCATCACAACCCCCTAGACGAGGCTACACCCGTCTGTCCCTCACTCAGTATCACTTTCTATTTGGATCATATTAGAGGGGGGTCTACCCAAGTGCGCACACACATACGCAATAAAAGAGCAACATTAACAAATCAACGTCCCAACCCTCTCACCCCTAACCGCCAACAAAACATTTTTTGGTTTAAACCCATTCACCACAACGGTTCTAATTCTCTTCTTCTGAAGTACGCGAACCGCTTCAGGGTCCAAAACCTGATGAATCCCCGCCTCGTGACGCTCTTTCTCAAAAAGACCAAACAAGTCACTGAAACTCAGCCTCTCCAATTTCTCAGCGTCCTTGTGCTTCTTCGGGTCGCGGGTAAAGACGCCGTCTACGTCTGTGGCTTTCACCAACAAATCGGCGTTGACGCGTTCAGCCAACATCGCCGCCACTGTGTCAGTGGTCATTCCTGGTATTAAACCGCCCATTACTACAATCTTGCCTTCTTTCAACAACTCTGCCGCGTCTTCAATTCTGTTAGGAACACTTAAGGTTCCATGTGTACCCAATCTCAACACAAAGAGTTGAGCCATCAACCTCGAAACTGAAATTGCCACTTCGTCTTGAGCTGCTTCGCTTAGACCCATAGCACGTGCAGTCTTTATCAAGTCGCGAGAGAGTGAACCGCCTCCAACAACAGCCGCAACAACGTGACCTTGCCGCTTCAAATTGAGAAGCAACTCAACGTAAGCGTTCATCAGCACCGGATTGAAGGGAGAAGCCACAACAGAGCCACCGACGCGAATCACCAACCTCATTTTTGGAACACCTTCTCAAAGCATTCATATCTTGAAACTTCTTCATAATAAAAGCAATTGTTAAGCCCTCTTGGAAACAGTCCAGGCTTTCCCTTCTCGTATACATCAAACTCCGCATAATTCATGAAGGGTCACAACTTTATTATCTGGCTCAGTCATTCAACAGTCAGAGGCTTCACGCTTTGACTCAGCCAACCATAAACGAAGGCGACCACGTACTGCTATACCTAAACAGAAACAGAACATACCTAGTGAAAGTTGAAAAAGGAAAGAGCTTCCACACCCACAAGGGCTTCATACAACTCAATGACCTAATTGGCAGAGAATACGGAGCCCGGATTAAAAGCAACACTGGCACAGAGTTCACGGTGTTGAAGCCGCAACTACGTGACTTCATTTTCAAATCCCAGAGAAAAACTCAGATAACGTACCCAAAAGACGTTGCTCTCATAACAATGTTCAGCGGTATTGGACCGGGAAGCCGAGTAGTCGAGGCTGGAACCGGAACAGGTGCGTTAACAAGTGCCTTAGCCCACTATGTCAAACCCAACGGACACGTTTACAGTTATGAGATTCGGCCAGAATTCATCGAAACCGCGAAGAAGAACCTTCAGAGAGCCAACCTGCTCGAGTTTGTGGAGCTGAAGAACAACGACATTACAAGTGGGATAGATGAAACAGACACCGATGCTGTTGTTTTAGACATGGCAACACCGTGGCTAGTCGTCTCCCATGCCTACTCGGCGCTGAAGGGAAGCGGCACACTCGTATCTTTCAGTCCCACGATTGATCAGGCGGTGAAGACCGTTGAGGGGCTGGAGGAAAACGGATTCGTGGACATTGAAACCATAGAATGTCTAATGCGAGGAATGCAGGTTGAACGGGGCAAGACACGTCCAGAAACCTTGATGACTGCACACACGGGCTATATTACCTTTGCACGAAAGGCGCTACACTGAAGCAAAATGAAACTTGAAAACAAAAAAAAGAGGTTATGTAGAAGGCGCAGGTTTTCGAAGCGTTCCAAATCCTCTGATGATATAGCCAATTGCGAACAACACTGCAGCCACGCCGATTAGAATCCACATGCTTCCCAATCCGTTCAGATAGCTTGCGGTAGCATCCAAGGACCTAGCTTGAGCTTGAAGCACTGCTAATTGGGCGTCTTGAAGTCCACCTGTCGTCGTCTGCTCAGCGGAAAATGCTTGATTCCTTAGGGACATCGCCGTGGCATAGTGCGATTTTGCGCCTGCAAAATCTCCTTGGTTGTATAAGATGCCTCCAAGAGTGGTTTCGTTTGTCGCTTTGTTCCAATATAATTTGGCTGAGGTGCTGTTGAAGGAAGGCATGGACATTCCCGATATTATTTGACTCATTTCTCGAGCTTGAGCTTGGTCTGTTGAGTAGATGGCGAAGAAATAGTCTACAGTGTAACTGTATTTTACCCAAGTTCCAACGATCTTTTTGAGACCTGTTGTGGCGTTAATGTGTTCCACGTAGATTTTGTAGTCGTGTAGGTAAAGGTTAGAAACGTCGGAGGCGTTGGGAACCGTGAAGCTAATTGTGAACACGCGAATTTCATCAGGCTGCATTACAACTGGTGTGACTTGGGATGCTTGTGTTGAAGTATAGTTTGTACCCCAATCGAAGCCAACCTTAACCGCTGAGACATTGATTGATTTAGTTGGAGAGTAGTCGTTTTTGACGCTTACAAAGAGGACTGCGCTTGTACCTTCCTTGAAAGCCACGATGTCTTCTGCATAGAACGCGTCGAAGCCGGTGAAAGCTGCTCCGCTCCATCTCCACCATTGAATGGAGTCAGCGCCGACATTGGATATCATGGAAACAGATGCTAAGGCTGATAGTAATAGAACGGTCACGAGCAAGAATGGTTTCTTCATCTTCATCCCTTTTTTTCAAAGCCTTCAGTTATTGCTCAATGCGTATTTAACATTTCTGGATTTTTAGATTGCCCGCCATTGTGTTCTAGCAACTTGAGTTTAGGCTAATTAACGATTTAGAAAGAAAATCTGAGGTATTTGTTAGACTGGTTAGATTGGTGATGGCAACGCTTCCTTGTCTTTGTTTAATCCCCTTTTGAATATCTTGTTGGCTATGGGCAAGAGCGCTCTGTCTATCAGCAATACTATTCCTAGGATGGTGAAATACGCTGGCAAACCAATGACAATGCCAGTGATTACCCATGTGAAGAATGTGCCTAGATATGGGACAAGTGCTGCTAGGAATGGAAGCTCAATTGTCGGGGGTCCTGGCTGACTGGGTTTTTCAAAGACCTCTCTTAAGGTGATTCTAATGGTTGCGGGTGGCTTTTCTATTGTAATGTTAGTAGGTGGGGTTATGTCTCTGATGTTGGTGGTGATTGAAATCACTTTACCGTTTGTGGATATGAGGCTTCTAACTTTGAAGACGAATCGGAGTGAGTTGTTTTGAGGGATTTTAGAGACGATTTCGCCGCTCCACAGGTCTTCTGTGAAGGTTACGTCCTCTGAGTCTATGTAGCCTCCGAGGCTTTCGGTTTCATCCTCTATGCTCATAACAACTTCTTCAAAAGTGCCGTTTTTTAGTTCACCCTTAATCCATTGTTTGATGTCTCTGATTCGGTCATTTTCAGCACTTGATGTTTGTGTGGCGGGTTCGGAAAGTCCATACTGTCGTTGGGGGTCTTCTTTAGATAAGCTCCATGCTGGTTGCGGTGAGGTTGTTCCTCCGTAAGATTCGCTTGGTCTAAGCGTGTTGGTGTAACCGATTGCACCCATGAGAGCGATGCAAATAATTAGTGCAGCCAAAAATTCTCTCTTATGCGGTTTTTTCAAGCTTTTCACCTAAAAGAGAATCATCGTATTGATGTGTAAAATGCTATTTTTTAGAACAGTGTGTACTAAAAACAGAACAGGCCCTTGCTTAAATCATTCGTCTTTTGAGTAGGGTGTACACGCCTAGAGCTACAATCAACCCTGACAGGAAAACAAGGCTGGTAGGCAATATATTCCTAGGTTGACTTACAAACCCATAAACCTGCTGGGCAAACATGTTCTGAGGCAGCGTCTCATCGCCGACAGTTCTCGAACCTTTAGTGAACTGTGGTTGCGGTATGTATGTTGGTGGTCCCGTTTCTATGGCTAAGGGTAGCATCATTAGTGCAAAACCTAACAGTATGGCTGATGCAATGCAGGCGGCAATTTCCTTCTTCATTTTGTCTGCACCTTCCACAAATCTTTCATGAGCTGTATGTTCTTTTAAACCTACGTTTTAGAACACCATGTCCTCAGGTTAGAATGGCTTCTGTCTCCACAGCCGAGCAGTTTCCAACCATAGGATGAAGCTGGCTAAAAGGCCGAAAATGACGGCGACTAAGTTGTGAACGCTTCCGTCATGTCCGTAAAAGACTAGATAAACAATCAGCATGGTGGAGAACCAGATTGAATAGAATAGGTAGCGGGGAACGAGAAAGCGTCCCAGCCGTGTGAAGAATTTTAGGAGTCCAATCTTGACCTCTTGAGTAAGAAAGTATTCGCCGGTTCCGCTCTTGTCTACTAGGCCTAGTGAAATCAGTTTTTCAAGGTGATGCGCCGCAATGCTTGGGCTTGAGAAGTGCAGGGTTCGTTGAATCTCACGCACGCCAACTCCAGACGTGGGCGTTTTGAGCATTTGCCAGTAGACCAAGAGGGTCTTGCCCTTTAACTCCGACTCTATCTGAGCCAAGTCAAGTGACATGTGAAATCATCATTTCAATAATTTTAAGGGAATAGGTATTAAAGCGTGATAGAAGCTGAAAGCTGGCAGTTCGCTCTTTGTGCAACAAAAAGGATTCCTGTTGCGCAACAAATCTATCTAGAACAGCGCAAAAACTCGTTGTAACAATGTCTTTACTGTTGCGCTTTACGAGGTTTTTTCGTCATTTTTTCTTTGCTTTTTGTTCTCTGAGCCAGGCGTCTACGCCTATCTCTCTTATTCTGTTGAGGTTGTCTAGCACGTAGGGGTAGTGTTTGTCTTTAAACATGATAAGCTTGCCGCACGGATATTCTTCACATTCGAAGCAGAATCTGTAGCCTCTGTCCACAGCGCAGTTGCGCATTTTACAGTCGGCACTCCAATGAACCTCCATTGGTCCCCAACAACCTTCGCACCTGACTTCTTCGGGTTTGACCTCTCTACCAGTCGTTTCTGAGAGTTTTTCTGCTATGCGTCTCTGGAGTTCTTTGTTTCCGTGCGAGGCCAAGTAAATGTTACATTCGCCACAATAGAGTCCACATACAGCAGCCAATTGTTTCTCATCTGGTTCCATGTTTGGTTTCTCTCCGTTTTGTTGTGAAACCTAGATTTTGGCAACGGTTGTATTTAACTTAAATCTCAAAACTTGAATGACTCGACACATCTTTATCTTATTCGAAGTATAGATTACACGAAAACGAGAAGCGAGAGCGACGTTCAAGATGTTCATTAAGATGTTCACGGTTGGAATGTTTTGGACAAACTGCTTCATTGTAGGTGATCCCCAAACTGAGGAGGCAATTGTTATCGACCCAGGATTCGACAATGTCTTAGAGGCCAAAAACATCGTAAAAGAGATTCAACGCAACAGGTTCAGAGTCAAGTTCATCGTTAACACGCATGGGCATCATGACCACACAGATGGCAACAAAATGATGAAAGAGGCTACAAGCGCACCCATTCTGATTCACGAATACGACGCACCACTGTTAAATAACCCCAGAGCCGACAAAACTTTGCATGAAGGAGACACCATCGAGTTGGGCGACATTACACTGCGAGTTGTCCATACACCAGGTCATACCAAAGGCAGTATAGCACTGTTGGGCACTGACGCCGTGTTTTCAGGCGACACCTTGTTTGCTGGGGGAATCGGCAAATGTGACCCTCCAGACGGTTCATTTGAAGAAATCATGAACTCGATAAGGAACAAACTGTTGATTCTACCAGACCGCCTGAAGGTTTACCCTGGGCACGGTCCAGTTACAACCATAGGCGAAGAGAGAAGAAGCAATCCGTTTCTGCAAGATTTCTTTCAGTTATGAAAGTCGCTGGCGCGTCTTATGCCTAAAGGCTTTAATGAAATTAAGTTAGACCTAGCTAAGACCCCATTCAATTTGGATTACACTCTTACATGCGGTCAAGCGTTTCGCTGGGAAAAACTGAACGGATGGTGGCGCGGAGTTCTTGACGATACCATTGTCAAAATGCGCCAAACTGACGATGCGTTACGTTTTCAATCATACCCGAAGAAGGTTGACCCCGCCTTTTTGTGGAATTATTTCCGCCTAGACGACGATTTGCTACATATCTATTCGAAAATTAGCAATGATAGATATGTCAGTGAGGCTTTGAAGAGGTTCTATGGCTTGCGTCTCATGCGCCAAGACCCTTGGGAGTGCCTAATCTCTTACATCTGCGCCACAAACAAGAACATTTCCGCCATAAAAGACATGATTTCCAACATGTGCCTGCGCTTTGGAAAAAAGATAGCCACTGAAAACAAAGAGTTTTACACTTTTCCCAGACCGATTAGCCTAGCCGAAGCCAGCCTAAGAGAACTGAGACGCTGCAAACTAGGATTTCGAGCTGAAAGGGTTAAGGCTGCGTCTAAACTTGTGAGCAAAGGTGCCTTCGATTTAGAGGCTTTGCGGTCCATCTCTTATGAGAGAGCCAAGAGAGAGTTGATGACTCTGCCAGGTGTAGGACCTAAAGTGGCTGACTGCGTCTTGCTCTTCTCTCTTGACAAGCTGGAGGCTTTTCCAATCGACGTCTGGATGAGACGCATAATACTAGAACACTACGCCAATCATTTTGAGCCATGGTTTGTTGAAAAAGCCGATGCAAAAAAGTCACTTACACTGCGAGAATACGAAACCATCAGCTCTTTCGGGAGAAAATACTTCGGTGAATACGTAGGCTACGCCCAAGAATACCTCTTTCATTTCAGAAGATGCCAATCGTGACAAGAAAACATGAGATGTGCTTTTGAAACCATTCTTAGAGAGGAGTCCGCCTTGAAATCTCCACACTGCATTTTGCAAGTTGTTCTATGCAGTCGAGTGTCTGGCTTGGGTTTGAGGGAAAGTCGCCGAACCAGTTCCAGCCTCCGTCTGGTCTCTGAGTGTTGATAAGATCACTAGCCAGTTCTTTCACATATTCATGGTTTAGAGGGTAGTCAAGAATCAGAAACACGCAGAGCGCGGTTGCTGCGTCAATTGGCTCCTTCCAACCTTCCCGATGCTTCACTAAAACCTTGACTGCATTCTTGACAAGGGGCGAATCTTTAGGTTCCCCGACTTTTAAGAAAGCTGCAACGATGTGGTCTGTGGTTGCAATGTCACTTCCTTCATAAGGATAGTCAGAACCAACATAAGAAGGCCACCCTCCCTCTTCGTTTTGGGCACTGCGCAAAAAGCCGAAAGCTTTAGCAATTCTTGCGTCCTTGGCGTAACCAGCCTCAACCAACGCGTTTATAACATCGGCAGTCTGATAGCCACTGTACCTTGTGCTTATCCAATTCCATTCTCTGGGAATTATTCCTTTGAGTTCTGGGCTTTCAGACCATCCACCGTCGGGTTTTTGCCTTTCAAGAAGGAAAGAAACCGCACGCTTCACAGCATCGGAATCTTTGTTTTCTCCAGCCTTCATTAAAAGTTCAAGGGTTCGAGCAGTCTGGGATACTCCGCTTGGGTTGCCCTTTAGTAGTTGCCACGGCCATCCGCCGTCAGTATTCTGCAAAGACTTGAGTTCTTCTATGAGTTTTCGGCGATTCTCTGCTTTTCCTTTCAGCAAGAGGAGCATTTTTAGCTTGTGATGAGCATTTCCATTTTTTTGAACGTAGGAGACAGCATCATATCTCAACCTTTTCATATGTCGTCACAGGTAGAGTTTCATCAATGGAAATTCTGGGTTTGTCTTGTCTTTGATGATGAATCCGTTTTTAACGTAGAATTCTAAGGGTCCCGAAGGGTTCACTGGGTTGCCTCTTCGGGCAAAGGTTTCAAGAGCCTTAAACCCTCGTCTCTTGAGGTCTTCGATTATGTTTTGGAGCAGTGCTTCGCCTAACCCTTTTCCTCGCATTGTCTTGTCAACTATGTAGAGGCAGGAGAGGAAGACCACGCCTTCCTCCAGCTTGCCAAGGGGTTGAGACTCGTAAGCACTAGTGTTAGGAAGCCGTTCTGAAGGAGCGAATTGAGCGTAAGCCACGGGCTTGCCGTTATAATAAGCTATTTTGCCGCATGTTCCAAACTCCTTCAACGTTTGAACGAACCACTTTCGCTTCTTTTGTTCAAACTCTGATTTCTTCTGTTCTTCAACCTTCTCCTCTCTTGCCTTGTCAAGCTCTTTAGGAAACTCCCAGTAGACGCAGCCCTTGCAAGTTTCTGGAATGTCGCCTAAGCTAGCCTCAGTGATGTCAACTATATCAAACTTAATTTCTTCTTTCAACTCGTGTCCTCTAGAGAGAAGAATACTTCGCTTCTTTTCCTTAAAGCTTATCCGTCTTCACAGTCACCGCGTGAACCTTGCCTTCTGTCATTTGAAACGCAGCAAACTCGTCTTGAGTAGTGGACAAGATTAGCCAGACGGCGTCGCCCCAGAGCCTCATGAACTCCAAGTCAACGCTTGAAGGATAGGTTGACGCGGGATGAGAATGAAACAGCCCTATAAATTCGAGTTCATCTTGGTCAGCTTGCATGAAAGCGTCAAAGAACGCCTTTGGAGCGATTTCAAACCTTGTGCTAGACTTAAGAACATTCGGCACCGTAGTAACTCTCGTCACAATTGCCTCTCGCCGAGCTCTCCTTCCAAAAAGAATGGCGCAAGCCTCAACAGGATGCAACCTTCTGGCTTTCTCCCTCAAAGACTGCAGTTGTCGAGTGTTTAGCCTCAAAATCATGGTTGTGTTTGACCCCGCTCAGGCATCCAGGGCAATCTTTGCACCATGTTCCGCAGTTCTTTTCTCAGCGTGCTGGGATACTTGAAGGGTTCTTTTAGCGTTATGAAAGTCAGAGCCCCAAAAACTCGTCCAACCGCTGATAAGGCGTACACGAGCTGCAATCCGAACACAAGTCCAAAAATACCAACAAGGTAGTTGGCTACGTATCCCCCTGCGAGTGAACCAATGAAGAAGGATGTTCCCACAACCAAATTGTAGAAGGCAGTGAAAGTTCCTCTAAACTCTTCTTGAGTCACATCCAACAGATAGGTCAACAAGGCGATGTCTCCAAAGGCAACGAGCACACCAAAGATGAGACTGGCAGCGTAAAGATGAAAAATATTCGTCGCTAAACCGTAGAAAACTGGAACCAGAACCAAGCCTAATCTGTATGCAATAATCAACTGCTTTCTCCCAACACGGTCGACCAATTTTCCACCCCAAGGCTGTAAGGCTATAGTGACAGCGCCTTGAATCACCGCCATCAAGGCAACCTCAAGCATAGAGGCTTTCAAAACGTCAATGACAGTTATTGAAAAAAGGGGCCAGCTAACAGCCATAAAGAAACCAAAGATTGAGCTAGTGACAGTGAATCGAACAAAGTTGGGGTTGCTTCGCACTTGTTTGGCAACGTCGCTAATACTAAAAATTGAACTATCGGATAGATTGTTGGGGTTAGGCTTTTCATGAACCAAAATCATCACAAGAGAAGACACGATTCCGCAAAAAACAGCGACAAGAAGCGGAACAAAAAAAATCTGCTGCGTCTCCTTCACTATGACCATAAGATATCCCGCTAGAAGTGTTGCAAACAGACTTCCCACCGCTGCTGAACGATTGATGATAGCTGTGGTTATGCCTCTCTTCGACGAATGCACAATGTCTCCAATTAGCGCAGTCCAAGCTGGTGCAGCCATTGAACCTAGAACCAGTTGGATGGCTATGACGGCGATTAACTGTGTGGCTGAAGTTACGAACATTATGGGAATCCAGAGGATAGCGGTTATGAGACCTCCGATTAATATGAAAGGAATTCTCTTTCCTATCTTGTCGCTGAGTTTTCCCCACGGAACCTGCATCATGTTGGGCGCCAGACTGGAGATGGACTGGAACCATCCCATTTCTGACGGAGACGCTCCTAACTTCACGGCGTAGGCACTCAAAAAGGGGTTAACCATGCCCCCGCCGAATGAACTCACAACCGATCTAACGTAAAGTGGCTTCAAATTGTTGTTAGGCGAAGGCTTCTCTTCGGATTGATTTTGGCTCTGGTTCATCCCCTCTCTCCAAGCTAGCGCATCGAATTAGAAATGGAAAAGTTGAGCCACGCTTAAAAGCAAATCGTTTAGGGTTTGTCTGTTTTTTGCACAATTAGGCAGGAACAGGCTTTAGCTTCCTCAGAACTTCAGGGTCTAAGTCTTCTTCTTCTATTTTGAACGTGTCAGGCTCTTCAATTTTAAGAATGACTTGCAATGCCCTTGCGTCTAAGTCGTGCACAAGTTTCAATAATTCTCTTCGAGCAGATGCCAAGTGACTCTGCAACTTGGGCTTGTCTCTGTAGAGCGCTCCAGCTAGGGGGCAGATTTTCTCTGTCTTCAAAAACCATTCAATCTTTCCTGTTTTTAGATTGATGTCGAAGGTGATGGGTCCAGCAACGCATGTTTCGGGCTTGACTGAGTGAATTTGACATTTTTTCGTGTTTTTGTCTAGGAATATGCATTGGTTGCCTTTTGTTTCCTTCGGAAAGGTATACAGGTTCTTTTCTTCAAAGGCGTTCTCAATGGCTAATCCCGTGGCTTTCAAGTAATTCTTTATTATCGTTTTTCGCTTGGATGTGACGGGTGGTCGAGCTCCGACGCAACAGCTTATGGGGCAGTTTCCACAGATGTGGAAAAAGTTGGTTTGTCTACGTTGTTCACCGACATTCTTTGACATTATCTTGATCTGCCATGGGTTTTATTATTTGGAGAGGTGCTGCAATGTCTTTTATGGGTAAATGCGGTTTCTTTTGAGACTGCTCGCCAACGAAGAATACACTGTGAAGATGGCTTCTCGCAAATCTGTTCTCAAAACTCTCTTCGTCACTTCTTTTAGGATTAAGTCTGAGAGGTTGCCCTCTTCAATTCGGCGCTTTATGATTCCTAAGTATTTTTTCTCTTCTGAAGAGGCGTTCTCTTCGGCGATTCTGTGAAGATGTCGACAGACTTGTCGAGCAGTTGAACCATTTGGATGTTGCACCGAAGCGTTTAAGCCGCCTCTGATGACTGCGTGGAGATTGTTCACCAAGATGTGGTGAGGCAGATTTTCATACTCTTCTTCTCCTTGTTGCAAGACTCCTCGTAGTGTCGCTCGGATGAAGCAGCTTAGGGCTACGTCTGATTTGACGCATTCTTGTTCGTCCATTATTCGGACTTCAACGGCTCGTCTGTCGAATCTTATGACGGCGCCTCGTGAGTTGAGCCATTCCTTGTTGAGCAAGCATCGTGGAGCGTTCGCTTTGGCTAAGTCTTCTGAATACTTTCGAATGGTTGTTTTTTCATACTCTTCAAAAGAACTCACGTATTCGGGTATTACATCGCCTGTTATAGACGGAATTTCAGCCTGATTCATCAAGTAGAAGTGCAATCGATTGTCTTCACAGTCGCCGATTTTGGATTCATAAATGGGCGAAGAAGCCGCTATAGCAGGCAGGTACGGCAGAACATTAGCCAAGGCATTGTACAATTTCACGGCTTCGCGCTCGTTCTTAAAGGGCAGGTTGAGTTGAAAGCTTTGTATATTCAACCAACCATGCTGGTTGAGGTTGAATATTTGGCTGAGTGCCTCGTAGATTTGGCGGTCCCTATGCGACCACACCTTCACCTTATCCAACATGAGTAAGGGATGCATTCCCAAACCAAGCAAATGCGCACCATAACGTTTCTCTAAAAAGTCAAGAATCCTCAGCACTGCGTTGTGCATGGTCTCTTCGAACACTTCGGGTGAGTCAAAAGGCTCGTTAGCCTTGAACTCTGCAACGTGAGCTTGCAATTCCTTTCCAAAAGAGAAATCGCCCAAGTCTACGTTGTTAACTACTCGTCCATGCATGTCTTTGATTACTTTGTCAACGATGGGCAGTGGCTGTAATTTTTCGTCGATTATTGAGAACTCGTGTTCGGGACCGAGGACTTGCAGCGTCCTATACATAAAGGGTGTCTGAACCTACCGAATAAAAACTGTAACCCAAAAATAAGCAAATAAGCCTTTTGGAACTTCTTAGGAACAATATCTTGAAAAAAGGAGCGTTACGTGTTTGAGACTTGAACTCCTAATAGAGGGGGGTCTACCCATCTGCGCACACACAAACACAAAACAGTCTCTACGAAACAATCAACAAACAGACACAATCATACAACAAAGCTTATATCACAGCAAAGCGTTTCTC
>Ga0315308_1001424_pt1 | contig 13743 bp, 16 predicted proteins | sample TDP3_MG_FD_203078 | JGI IMG/M metagenome (GOLD analysis project Ga0315308, IMG submission 203078) | Freshwater sediment microbial communities from Lake Towuti, South Sulawesi, Indonesia - TDP3 | ecosystem: Environmental > Aquatic > Freshwater > Lake > Sediment | place: Indonesia: South Sulawesi... | reverse complement strand
AAGTGGCGATGTCCCCCGCAAATCCCCTCTTTTTTCTGTTGACCAAGAATGGCTGAGATCGTGTTGGTGCACTCGCACCTGAAAAAGTGGCGGTCCGGAGGGATTAGAACCCATTTAGGCTTAAATCCTCCTCAGCAAGGAAGCGCAGGGGACGCAACAAGAGGGCTGTCAGAAAGAAAAGGAGATCGATCTTGGGGTCCTGAAGCGACTTTTGGGAGACAAAGAGTTCCGGAAAATTCTGATCGACCTAGTGCGACGCCTAGTAGCTTGAGAATAGCCTCCGTCTCCGAAAGCGAGGCGGTGGCGCTGGAGAAAGTTGCTCGATGTCTTACTGCTGTAGCAAATCTCACCCGGTTGGGAATGCTCGAGTTTTGTTTGGAACCTCGAACATTCACTGAAATTATCAAGTTCTTCAAAATGAATCCAGCATCATTTAAGTTTCATGACGATTTGTTGCAATCAGAGGGTCTCCTGGGAAAGGAAGGGCGCAACCGTCGAACTCGTTACCGTACAACCGCTATTGGCAGGCTACTACTTGATATCATCCGAGGTCCGTTGAGAAATGCTCTGGCAGAGTAGCCAAGAAATAAGGCCCGCAACGATCCCCCATTTCCCCTCTTTTTAGAAGAAAAGTTCTATGAGATTGGAGCGAAGGTAATTTCTCCAGGCGGCAAATCGACATATCAAATATTTTGTTGTTTAAATATCAAGGTGGCTAGTAATCTAGAGGATAGTTAGGGCGACGTCTTGTTGAGCAATTCTAGTTGGGTGGAATTAATAGTTCAGACTTTGACTACTTTAGGCATCGGATCAATTTTGGTTATTGTTACAGGAACTTTCCTCAAATGGTATTTCGAAAGGAAAGCGAGAGAACATGAAGCCTATCTGAAGGGATTTGAGACCGTGAAGGATTATTGCACTAATTACTACAGTCCAATTGCTGTGTGGAGCTACTATCTTTATTCCGCGCTAAAAGATGCTTCCAAACTTGAGAAACGTAGTGTTGTGCTCGCTCTTTATCAGGCCGCGAGGTTGTTTCAGAAGTGGAAACAGTTCTTTGAGGAAGCTGGTTACGTATTCAAATTACGAGACTACTCCGATGAGAATGTAGTCGGTGAGATATGGAATAGAGCGTATCATCGTCTTCCATTCGACACCTATTCAAGAGCAGTTCTCGTGAAATATATTGAACCAAAAACGCCCATTACCGATTTCTTGTCCAACATTGAGAAGCCGAATCAGTTTCCTGATCTTGCAAAAGTCTATGATACATTTGAGAATTGGTTAAGGACACAAAAGGACGATGTTAACGAGGTTCAAAAGAATCTGAGAATTCTTTCCGAATACTTAGACTATCAAGTACGTCAAATGTTCAAAATCTGGTATCGCAAGAGATACGGAATTCTAACACCAGAACCACCTCTAAGTTCGAAATGCAAGGAGTATATCAAAGAAGTTCGGAAAGATGTCGAAAAAAAGTTGGAGGAGATATAATCGAATAACTTGCAGAAGTGCTGCTGAGAAGTTGATATTAGCCAGCGGGTTACTGCTTCTTGACTAACCTCGTTCTCAGTGAGTGGGTAGATGCCATAAATGGCCAAATCGCTAGAACCTCGAATACACAACCTTAAGAAGTTCTGAAATCGGCTGCAGCCGCTTGAAGCGTTACTGGGTCACATCGGCCTCCGTTTCACGAGATTCGGGCGAACGAAATTTGAGTTGAGTACTTGGCGCGGATATATCCTTGCGTGTCATTCTTGTTGTAAAGCACTAGTCTCGGCATTGTTGATAACGTCCACCGATAGTTGTCCTATTTCACTATGACATGGCCTGTCTCGATCTAAAATATCGAAATCCTAAAATCCGTTGCCTTAACACTCATTGAGTAAGATTGTTGTCAGTCACTCATATATCTGGGATAGTAAACTTCCATATATCAGCGGTTTGAGGGCCTTCATCTATGAAGGCGGTAGTAACAGAGTTTTCATTCAGTTCCAAGGAGCTCAGTGGCTGGAAGGCTAGAATCGCTGAGAGATTGATAGAGTCCTACATCGAGCAGAAGTTGATTCCAAAGGTAAAGAGTGAAGAGGGCTGGGACATCGTTATATTTAGCACAATAACGTGGCTTTCTGTTCCGAATTCGATAGCTTTTAATCCGGATTTCAAAAATGAAAGGGGTTTCTTCCTTTCAAATGAATTACTTCCTACTCCCAGCTTATTAAGCAAGTTCGAACGTTTGACCAAAACATTACAGAACGCGCCCGACGGCTTCTTGGTGAAGCTAAAGAAAACTGGTGAATCAAAGTCCTTAGAAAATGGTATTGACCAGATGGGACACAAGATTACGTCCTGTTCACTAAGGCCGTATGTCTTGTCAGACCTAGACTTACGTCTGAATCAAGTTCGCAATATTAGAAATATCAGAAACAAAGGCTATGCTACAGTAAGAGGGATAAGTTTCGATCTCAAAAGACTTGATACAAAACAAGAACTTACAGTAGTTGATGGTGACATAGAGGTAATTGAGGTTAAAGCTGATAAGGGCAACTTATCCTCAGGGCAAGTGGAAAGTTATACTAACGTCGTTAAGAACGGTTTTTTGCTACGGTTCTTTAAGGTAGATGTAGTCGCGTTTGAAAAGAACCAATTCAAGATAACTGAGAAATTGATAAGAGAACCTAGTGAAGTCAAGACTAGAATAGACTTCGGTTAACTTGCGTTCTTGAATTGGTTGGCGCTAGATTATTCCCTTCTCCTTGCCTCTTTCTACTAGCTTAACAAGGTCCCCTGCCGATATGAATAGAGCATATTGCCCCCAAGCCCACTTTCCTTTCATTCCACCTTTATGCCCAATTATATAGTATCCCAATCTCAACTCCTTCTTACCATCCTGAAATTCCAACTCCTGCAAAAGAGCGATCTTGCCGCGCTTCGAATTACTTGACACAATACTTGCGAATTTCTTAACTTCGAAATGCCTTGAACCACCTCTAACCCTTCTAGCGCGACCTACCAAGGAAAATCTTAACGGCTTTTTCAGTTTACGTCCAAAATCATCTCTAGAAATTTCGCTCTTCTTACTATCACCGTACATAAAGTGTTATAGCCTGACTCATCCCCTCGCATATTCTAGGAAAAAATTTCTAGTTCGCTTTGGCATTCGAATCTTGGCAATTCTAATAGCTGATTTTCTGTATCGAGACTTAATTATTATGTGAGTTGGACAGGTAACGAGTCATTTCTCGTTAGTGTAGCGGCTATTCTCGGACCAGTTATCGTCCTTCGAGACGAAAAGCTAATGTCGAATATCGCAAGATACAATGTTGGAGAGATATGTTCTTAAAATGCCAAAAATTGAACGCTACCTAGACATACGTATTCCTGAAGGGTATATGAAAAGGGAGTTTGATTGGCGTTACCAAAGTTGGGGACAAGACGCTGTTAAAACGTATCTTGTTAAGCATTCAGACTTGATTGACGAAGGCCTAACGCTTGTCGGGGTCGGAGAACTCCCTCATAACGCACTACCATCAAAGCAGAAGCTGAAAAGGTGTTGTGACATGATATTTCGTAAGGGCGATGTCTATTACGTTGTGGAAGTCAAGACTAGTAGGGACTACGCCTGGACGGAACTTCTAGACGAGGTCGCATGTTGCGAGTATGAAATGAGGCAAAACAACGAGCCTTATGAAGAGATCGTTCCGGTTCTAGTGACGGTTGACAACAGTATAGAAAAAGCTAGCACTCCATTTCCGCGCGAGATGGAACAATGGATGAAGGACTATCTGAAAAAGCTTCTAGAAGGTAAATGATGTTTTCTATATTTTTTGGCATCAACAAGGCGGATTAGCAAGATAATTAGAGGACAGATCGCTAAGACAATCACTTCTAAAAGTCCTACAAATGCTTATTGGAATGCTGAAGGAAAAAGTGGTCTAGATGAGAAAATCAGATTTCCCAATCCCTTGGAAAGGTGCGTTAGAGGGTAGCAAAAGAGCCGTTCAAAATGCTGAACGACTGACTGAAGATGCCGGAATACTCGGGAAGAACGATAGACTTGAATCTGCTTTTCATCTCAGTCTCAGCGCTTGGGAGGAACTCGGAAAGGCAGTCTTGTTGTTCAGACATTGGAAAGAAAGGCAAGACATAGGAGAGAATCAGTGGTTCGAGATCCTGCGTAACCATAGAATGAAAAGAATAGCATGCACGGAAAATTCTGACGTTCTATATCCAAAGTCTGTTCCGCCAAAGGATACGAAAGAGGTGCTTGAGAACATGAAAAAACGGTCGAAGGAAATGAGAGAATACTTCGATTTTGAAAGACAAATGGCTCTATATGTCGATTGGGTGGGAAAATGGCGCTCTCCGTCCACTGTTGACAGAAGACTTATCGGTTCTCTTATCGGCTCAGACTACTGGGTAGATAGCACTCGGCTGTTGGCTTCTCAACTTAAGAGAGTAATTTCAGATGCCGAAAAAGAACAATCTTCGAATCATTGAATACTAAGGGAACCATTTGCTCCCAATTCTCATCGGTTCGGGCTCTATATACACCTTTGGGTATCTTTGTTTAACAATCTTAACAGCTTGCTTAAAGGGAATGCAATTGGAACCCATCGACTTTTCAGTATTGAATCAACTTATTCTTGGCTGTTCACGCCAAATTGAACCTCGGATGCGCGACCTTAAGAACCTCCGAAATTCGATGCGTCGGCTTAAAGGGTTACTCGGTCCCATCGGTCTGATTTTTGCGAGATTCGGGCGAACGAACTTCTGGTCTGCTCAGCTACTAATTGAGTTAAAATATGAAAAACTGACTATTATTTTCGTAAGGTCTATCAAAAAGGTGAGGCTTCTGAAAGACACCGAACTTGAAAGAGAGTTAAAGCTAAAGGAAATAATAGCGAACACTGCGACAACGATTCTTGCTCTTTACGTGGTAACGTTCGGTTTTCTGGGCAAATCCTTGTTTGTTTTGACTGTAGTTGGCTTCTGGTTGGTCTTTGTGCCAGTTTGGTTTCTGGCAACAAGTGCGATACTGTCAGCGACAAGCATTGCACATAATACGCATATCCCAATGAACCTCGTTCTGACAATCTATTCAATTGGAGTGATTATGATCCCCGTTACTCTTAGCTTGGTGTACAGCCAACCGGCTCTATTTTGGGGTTAGCAGCTGGTCTAGCCGTTGTATGTTAGCCAGCGGAGCCTCAACGGAAAACTATTGGGCCTATTTGAGTCGGAATAAGCTTAATTGTTCGGTTTGTAGTTTCGTCAAATTGAACTGGTGACCCCTACCATTTCCTTGACTTCGGTTCCCCACGGGTTTGCGATAGCCTAATCGTCATCCGCATGAGACTGTCCAGTTTCTCATTTATTGCAGCCAGTTCGTTGAGCATGTGGGCTGTGTTGCGGGTGATTTCAGTAATAGCCATTTCCAGTGCTGAAATCGATCTGTCCGGAAATACCATGCAGGTATCCACCTCCTTATTATCATACGAGTTATATCGGAATCCTATATTCTATTCTTGACGACTAGGACTTAGGACATATGAATCTTAAGTCCGTCGGTGGAAGCTCTAGGATTAGAAAAAGGGCTTGATTAACCCCTTCTTCTCCATATGATATGTGTCAAATATGCCAATCGCTTGGAGAGAAATTCAGACATTAAAGAATAGCTTGGAAGCAGTTCGAGAAGAGCTCATGAGAAGATTTGGGACGAAGCTGGAATTCGCCGAGTTCAAGCCGCGACCATCGGATTTATTCGAGTACTTTGTTCTCTACAACTCAGCGTTGGCTCTTGATCCCACTGAACTAAAGATTGGCCATCCGTTCACTAGAGGTGATTTTCGGTCGACAGGATGGATTCCTTCAGGCATCGTAAAGCCTTACAGGACGCCGATCAAGATGGGAAAAACGCTAGTACCGAGCATCACCTGCAAAGTAGAAGGAACAGAATTCAATTTCTGGTTCGACAAGACTCTAGCGCCACGTATACGCCCAGATATCGTCGTCAGGACAGGGCACTTCGAAACTGGAGAAGACTATGCGAAAGGCCACTTCTGGTTGCTAAAGGATGGGCTCTTCTTCGCCGAATATTCACTGGAAGAACACCCTGAGTCCCCGGGCTATTTCGTTGAGAGAACTCATGGGCCACCGAAGCGCGGCGAAACGGTATATTTCAAAGCCGCGACAGAATTCAAAACGCCGCCTTTAATCATTGAATGCAAAAGCTACGGAGCGAGGCTTGGGAACCCTGAGGTCTACGCCGATTACGCTAGAACTGTTCTTTTGGTGTCTCCGGAGAAACTGTACGAGCCAAAAAGGCCCAACATCATTAGGATAAGTGTCAAGAAGGACTTTGAGAATCGTGAACTGCGAGAGAAGCTACGGCCTCATCTACGTCGACTAATCCAGCCTTGAACTCTACTAGACATGAAGAAACAAGCGGTCTAGGGTTGCGACTGAAGATCTTATTATTGTTAGGAAGCCAATCCGAAATGAGTAAGATTGAAATTGAGGACACTTTCCTCATTCACGAACTTCAGGTCAAAAAATCTATTTGGTTAATAGAAATAATTTTGATGCTTTTATATTCTTGAATGGGTGGAGACGCCCTTAGCACAATTAACCCTTGCACTTTTGTAAATAATGCTGGGTCGAATCCCCACATTTCCATATTCTCTTTCGCAAATCTAACTTTGTCGAGAAGGCTCACTTTCTTGTCGATTTCGAGTTTTCCATTTTTCGTAGTGTACTCGCGCCCATCAACTATTCCTTTCAGATCTCTCTCAAGATACTGCTGTCTCTGTCTAAGGTCGTAAAGTGGCTTTATCCCCCAGCCTTTGCATTCTGTAACATACATTGTATCTCCGCGCGTGGCTATACCGTCAATTTGCAATGTCGGTTTCTTCTTTTTATCCTGGAAATCTGGAAAATAGTTGAAGCCTATTCGCCTGAATTTTTCTGCCACTTCCCGTTTCTCAAATTCTCGGCTTCTTCTCTGCGTTTCCAAGTCAAAACGATCTTTATACAGAATAGGATGAAGAAGGAGGTAAATTATGAACGAAGTTCTGTGGGAAATGAATACATGATTCTGTAATGCTACAAATAGAGGGAATATCTGCGAGTTTTTCTCACTGAAAACAAACATCTTCTCTGGTATTTTCGGGCGCATTCCGGGGAAAGATTTCTCAAGTCGCCTTAAGAAGTCGTTTACTTCAGCTACAGTAGGATACGACTCGACCAGTGGAAATTGATTGACAAAGTCCATCATTTTGGAAGGAGTTACGTGTCCTTTTAGATATGAGAAATTGAAAATTCTTTGGAACGAGGTGTTTCTGAATAGCCCGCAATAGAGCTGGTTCAAAGTCGGATAAAACTTTTCGATAATCTCATAAGGAGTATACATTATCTTCTTTTGGCTCATTGCAGGCTGAAATTGACTCTCGTATTCTTCAATCTTCCTTTGTGCTTCTTCCTTTCTCAGAATATCGTTGCTCTCAAAAGTCTCTAAGACAGGAAGATATGTCTCGTTTGGGACTATCTTGAAGTTCTTCAACAATTCTTCTTGAGATAGTTTTTCTAGATCAAAGGGCTTGACGCTTATCATGGAATAAAAGCCACTTTTCAAAGATATGTGGTCATGGTAAATACTGACGTACTCAGAGAAGCGGTCGATCAATTCTGCCGTATTATTCTCGTTTGCTACAAGTTCCCCTGTAACGCTCGTTGTGCTCATAAGTCGTTTAATCAGGACATTAAATGTTAGAAACTTCATCAAGTCGAACCCTTGATAGGTTTTGAAAAAGCTCCGAGCGAATTTTTCTCTTTCCCAAACAATGTGCACGATCAAACTGTTCTTGTCAAACTTCTGGAGATACTGGGTGAAAAGGGAGTCTAGATATCTCAATCTACGAAGCGATATTTCCGAAGCGGCACTATTATCTACTAGAAGCAAATTATGGCAAAGAGGGCACTTCCATTGACCATTCACTAGAATTAAAAATGAATTGCACGAATTACAAGGCAATCTGCATTTAGTCTCCTTGTTTTCGGGAAGTTATCAGCAACTCACAGCACCGCACCCATCACATACACCCAACCGGATCTATCACCTTCTAAGAGAGCGCTAGAACTACTGGCTAGAGTCTACTTAAATTAGCCAAAAACTCGTCCTTTCTTTGTAGTTCTATTTTTTGCTTTTTCGTGTTTTTTTCTTCCTGATCTTTATTCCTTTGTCAGATATCGATATGCGCGTAGGGACTGATACAATGCTGAACTCCGTCTTATCGGAAATTGGTATTATCTCAGCTTTCTGTGCGTTCATACTTCCAGAAACTGCGGTTGTCGCATTGGTTGCCAGAAGCTCAAACTGTTCCTCGGGAAACCAATCTGGTTTACTTTCACGATGCAGAAAAATCCTCCAGTCATACTCTATCTCCGAATCGTACGCTCCTTTTCCCGAGATCGCTTGTACGCTAATTCCGCCTTTAATCTTCTTAGCTCGTCCCTTTGCAGTAGCAATTGCGGTAAAGAACGGCTTTCCATTGTATTCAGCAGTCACTACCTTGACTTCGGGTTTGTCAAGAGCATAATAAACCTCAAGGGGGCCCTTTTTTCTTCCAAAAAGAGGCATAAACACCACTAATCACGAGATAAGCGAAACCACTTTCTAAAGATTTCCTATAGCGTGAATCGATAGCTTCAAGAATCTAGAAAGACGATCCTAGCTTGAAAGAGAGTCAAGCTGGACATTGGTCAGAAATAAAAGAGGGAATCCTGAAGTCAGGACTCCTATTGCGCATGCTCCGAAGTATGCGGTAAAACAGGTTGAAGAAATTGGTCTTGATTGCAATTCTTCGATTCTTTCGCAGTTATGCTCTAATAGTGGCTTGCGCAAAGAAGGAAGAAAGAGCGCAATGAACATTGTCAAAGATCATTCTTGACGCAGGGGAATGGTTTAGGATCTTCAAGCAAGAATACCGACGCATAGTTGAAGAAAAATGTCCCGAAAAGAGAGATTGGTTTCCACTTTATCGCCCTACCCAATTTAATGTTTACCTAATCGAAGATGAGAAGGAAATTTTCTCGGATATCGAAGTGTTTTTCCACGCAATTGATGAGGAGTGTGAACATCTTACAGATGATGTCTATGTTTTCAGGGAGAAAGTCGAATGGTCAAAGAATTTCGGTTCTCTGGAAGAATCTGAAAGACGAATGGAAATAATCAAGAAGGAGCATGAACTCTTCTACGATGAAACGAGTCTCCCTAGTTATACTTTTTCCGAGTCCTTTTCAAAAGACATCTTGAGAGAAGGTCCAAAAAATAGGGCTCAGATAGCAGTTCAGGAGGATCTCATCGAAAATGTCCCCCTAAGACTCTCAGATGGGCATCTCGAAACTATTAGGTTGAGGCTAAGAACTTTGGGCAAAGATAACATTGAAAGATTTTTGACAGACATCAAAAACCTACGAAACTTCAAGGAGGAGGAGAAATCCTGCTTAATATCAAAAGCGTTTTGGATATTGGGATTTGAAGTACTGAACCTTGAGAAGTTAAAACATCTTTCAGATTACAAGGAATTAGGTTATATGCCTCATGTTGAAACCCTTGCTTTTTTCTTGCCTGGAAGAGTCATAGTTGCCATTGAAGAGGGAGAAATTAGCAAGGAGACGTGGTATAAGAAAGATACTTTGGATTCTACATTAAATCTTCTTAATCTACGAAGGGGAGATTGGAGCAACTACCTATTGATGGTTGGTAAAGTAAGCCGTGGTATAGTCTATCTCAAGGACGCACCAAGATGCATCACATATGAGCAGTTTTTCAATGCTATCAATGATGTTGTTAGAGAAAAGAAATGGGCACCGCATCTAAGGGCACTTGAGTCTATATTAGGTGAAAGTTACAAGAATATCCGGCGAGCATTCTACTGGTTTTGATCGGGTTAATAGAAGGGCCGGACTGCCTTAGAAAGACTTGAGATTTGGCACAGCGAAATGAAGGCTTACATATGGTCTTAGTCTTCGGTTTCTGGGAGATTGGGGCGAATGAAACAACCGCAAGCATCGGGATACCCTAATAGATACCACAATCAGCGGTCATGATTAACGTCGTCGAATTGGTTGAATCAAAAGCTTGCAGTGTTAGCCTTAATCCGGTAATCTTTACGTTAACCTTATCCTCTTCACTCATTCTTGATGACACATGAGAGAAAAGAAAGGGAGGATCTGCCTGAGTCAGGAATCTGCCCTCCTCTCCGCTCTCTCTTATGATCTTTCTTAACTCTTCGCTTATTTTGAAAATATGAACACCTCTAACCTTGAAAGAGCCCTCTGTTCTCTGCCCAATATAGCCGAGTAGTTCCGCGTTTGGCTGAGCCTCCAGCTCCTCTCGCGTCGGATGACCGGCTCCGATGATTGAAATGCCTCGCCAAAGATCGCCCTTTTTCGCTCGGAGGTTTATGAACGAGAAATCTGTTTCGCTCAAGGCAGCCTTTTGATTCACTAACTTGATTACCTTGGGTCTAGCCGGTATATTTGAACTATACACGCTCATATCTACCACATTATTCATCTGTCCTTGAAATACGTAGAGAAGGTTTCGGTAAGCTAGGAAGACACAGCTAAGGTAGCTATGCCTGTGGATTTTCTCGTGCTTAAGAGCGTCGATTAAACACTCGACGGAGGGGCCTGTAAAATATTGCATCTTTTCTGGTAGCGGCGCAAGCAACGGGCTGTTTCTGATCGTCCAGCACTCAGCTATTATGCCATGATGCCTATCTATCTGCCGTTCAACTTCTTCTAGGGCTTCAAGCCAACCCCCGCTTACTCCACCACAGTATGCCCTTACGCCCATTCCGTCTGCCAGTGGAAGAAAGGGTAAAGGAACTGGGAGGACTGGCGCCCATATTCTATCTTGCTCCGGAGCCATGTACCATTCAAAGAAGGATTCGCGCCGACAAAAGTCGTAACTAAACACACCTGTTTGCTTCGTATCTATCCTATGCCAGCTAGGAGCCCTAGGGACACTTTCTTGAGATAGTTTCTTAACCTCGTCCGCATTCAGTTGTTTGATTGTATTTCCTTGCCTACGATAGGCCATTATCCTCGTGCGATCCGGTGACCAGATGCATACCGGAGGGTTAGCACTTTTCTCGACGACGATCACCCCGACCTTCACGTTCGGCCCAACGCCGGGCATGTCGACAAGCAGACCGTCAAAGTCTACATAATGGATCGCTCTGTTATTCAGAACATCATGCATCCTTTGCAGATCGAACGTACTTGGATCTATGCCCACAATATCGCCTTTCTTCGTGACACCCAGGAGGATCTTACCTCCCAACGCACTAGCCATGGCAGTGATGTCTTTGGCTAACTCAAATCTATTACTGTGAGTATCGAGGGAAAGTCTCTCCTTGAATTCAACCTCTGTGCTCTCATTCGGATTATTTTTGATGAGCCGTACTACGTCGTCCTCATTCAAGTGCTCCACCGAGAAAAGAAATACGACGTAACCCTAAATCTATTTTCATAACACAAAGGGGATCTCACATCACGAGAATGAAATTGAAAAGCTGCCGTGTCAGCGTCAGTGAGGCCACGAGGTTTCGCGTAACCTGTATGCGCTAGAGATGAGCGTCTTCAGTACCTTTAGGCGCTCTAGAAATCTGTTGCAGCGCGGTGAAGCGTTCCACGGGACCTCGGACGTAGTTCTAGGAGATTAGAACGAACGAATCAAGTGGTGTCAAAGAGCCGTGGTTTATTGAGCCAATGGTTGCACTTGTGATAGGTGGTCGAGCAATGATCAAGTGCAAGCTTGGCCTCGTGTTCTGAGAAAATGCTACGTGCGGCTATGTTCAATCTCTGGTCTCCATACTCAGTAAGATTCCTCACCCCGACCCAGAGCTTAGAGTACGCCTTTAGTTTCGACAAATCGGGGATCTCATACTCCTCTAACTTGATTTTCTTCGGCACCTCGTCCAGCCTATCGCTGACGTCATGTTCCATCTCGTACTTAATCTGCAAGCCGTCAAGTAGTGACTTAATCGACAGTTCTATCGAGGCTTGGGAATTGAAGACGCAGTTTGCATAGTCATAGCTTTTCAGGGCTTGTTCAGCCAACTGATATTTTGACCAAGCATCATCGATTGAAACCATTTGGGTTCAAACAATAGTACTATGTAAGACGAATTAAATCCGACTGAGTCACCGTTGGAAAGATTCCATGAGATTACAGTTAGTTTATTGGAAAATAGGCTTAGTCAGTGATGAGGGCCCTTTAGCACCATCTATGTTCGACGTAAAAGCCAGAAAACCGTCACGTTGGAGACCGGAATGGGGCCGGCAGACAATAGCTGCCCTTAGACGAGGCTTCACGTTCCAAATCGCTTACCCAAAAAACGCGGTGAAATACCCAAAGAACCTAGATGAATGGGAGACAGCAACTCCCTGCTCAAACTGTAAGAAATTGAGTAAAGATCTCAGAAAATGTAGCTGGTGCGGCAGCGAGATTTTTCCTTTTACAATGGCTGACGCGTATTATGAATCTCTAGAGCTGTGGAAGAGGCTAGGCAAAGACCGTAAGGGCCGCTTTTAGATTTCTATTCTTTATCTTTCACGGCTGCCCGGAAACTGGGATTATGATTTTCAAATCATCTTCCTTGGTTGTGGAAAAGTAGTTTGGGTCTCCATCCATCTGCTTTCTGATAATGGCGATTTGATTTGCAAGGCCCGTTAGAAGTGGATCCGTGACGCTGGTTCCGGCAGAAGCTATACCGACAGCGAAGCTGCCTAACAATCCTGCTATCTTTCGCCAAACTGATTCTCCCTCAAATCCCCATTCAAAGATGTCTTTCGCGGTCTTGCCGAGCAAAGCTCGGATATATTCACGAAAATCCTCTGGGGCAATGTAGCCACCGTGAAACCCTATGAAAAGCTCTCCTTCGTATGTTACGAGCAAAAGGGCGCTGGGCAGCGCGAGAGTGATATGCTTCGTGTCTGATCTATAGGTTATCCTTCTAGTGGCTAAAGTCTTGTCGCCCTCTGAGACGGTCATTCCGAAATAGGCCATCACCACGTCATTAAGGTCTTTCGACTTGGTCGGATGAGAATGAAACCAGACTGGAAGGTATCTGTTACCTTTCTTTGTTCCAACCAAACACTTGTGCATGTGCTCAATCTGGTCACCTCTCGCCTGATACTTCCCGTCGTCTTTTGAGATGTTTCTAATAAACCGAACCCGATTGATGAGCAAGCTATTTGAAGAATCGGATTTGAAAGGCTCTGCGAGCAGTATTCCGCCCATCTCGCGGCCAGATCTATATCTCTTCTTGAGCTTTAGAACAACAGCCGACTTCATTGTGATGTGCAACGGAGGCTTCAACGAATAAAGACTCTCGGTCTGCGAGCTCGGGTGAAGCCTCAACAAGTTCTCTTTCAGAAGAATGTTCAACCAAGTTAGGATCGTGTCAGATCGGAAGCGTCTGTAGATCTTGCTGGGTCTGGAAACATTTGAACACATAGTGACTAAATATGCATCTTAAACTCAAATATGTGTTGGCAAAAACGCTGAGGATGCGTGTAAGCTTGTAGAAGCAGGGTTTGAGTATGTCTGTACAACGCCTGAGTCCCTTCGGGTCTTCAGAAAACGTAAATGAATCCCTAAACAGGAGGGGGGTTCATGCTAAAGTGCGGGGGGTGGGATTTGAACCCACGAACCCCTACGGGACAGGGTCC
>Ga0315308_1001422_pt1 | contig 13754 bp, 14 predicted proteins | sample TDP3_MG_FD_203078 | JGI IMG/M metagenome (GOLD analysis project Ga0315308, IMG submission 203078) | Freshwater sediment microbial communities from Lake Towuti, South Sulawesi, Indonesia - TDP3 | ecosystem: Environmental > Aquatic > Freshwater > Lake > Sediment | place: Indonesia: South Sulawesi... | reverse complement strand
TCCCCTTGAAGAGTTGTTCAAGCCGAAACGGGAGAAGCAAAAAATAGAGGTTCCAAGCGAAGTTTTTCAAATAATAAAAGGGTTAGAAGGGACATTAGAGGCTGTCCTTCTAAACGATAAGTTGGAGCAGATAGAGCGTTTGCCTGTAAGCCAATTGGCCGAGAAACTCCAGCAGACGGATGGAGTGGACACGGTTGTCTTTGATGGCATTATAACGCAGAGAATTGTTGACGTGGCAAGCGAGAAAAACATAAAGAAAATCATTGCTTCCCGCTTGTCAGAAGCCGTGAAGCCGTCATTAAACGTTCAACTATTGACATTCTCAGAAATCACTGAGGGTTAGCTTCCAAAAAAGTCTGTGAGCCTTCTTGTTTCCTTTTCTTCCACTCTGGACGTTAGCAGCTGCTCCTCGGTTATACCAAAACTTTCAAGAACTCTGGCTGCGGCTGGAACAACCTGCCTAGACACGTAGTATTCTACGTCAACTTCGTCGTATGAAGCAAACACGTAGGGTTTTACCCTCTCGTAAAGGCGTCCTGTGCCAACAACAGCCACATAGCCTATCTTGTCACCCACCGCGAGCTTCCAGCCCTTCTCCATAAGCATTTTTGCAGCCTCCACGTGGGAAGCCTTAACCTCGTATTCCTCAACAGGCTTAGTCAACGTCTTCCAAACTATCAGGTCGCGGTAGGGAACACGTTTTTGCCGGAGCTCGTAAATGAATTGCTGCACGAATTTGGCAGCCCTCTTGGGGGATTGCTCCCTCAAAACGATTTCCAAAACCTTTTCCTGCACTTTTTTGGCTACCGCCGCCCAGTCTCCACGGATAACTTCCAAGCCAACGATGTCCAGCTGCCCGTCTGGCAAGAGTCCCGCATAGCGTTTTTTGGCTTCCGTGAAGAAGATTCGCACATAAACCTTGTCCGGCTTGATTTCTAATCCTTGTTTTTCTTCGATTTCCTTTGAGAGTTTTTCGATCTTTTCTGGCTCATGCTTCAGGAATATGCTGTCCGTATCGCCGTAAACAACCTTTAATCCAGCCTTTTCAGCCATTTCAATTGCGGTGAGGATTGTGTGTCTCCCCCAGGCTGTTGCAGCTTCAGCCACAGGCTTGATATACCATCTTGCCCCTATCCACCCGGCATAGCCGTAAGAAGCATTGGTTATCACCTTTACAGCCTTTTGGCGGGCATCAAGAACGCGGTACTCAAGGCTTTCCGGAGAAACCTTCTTCATTTTTGAACGGATTTCATCCCGCACATTAATTAGGTGGGATAAAACTTCCTTGTAGAAACCTGCGGGTTCTTTTCGGAATCTATGCCGAACTTCTGGGGCTTCATAAACTCCAGATAATGGCATAGGCTCTTTCGGCGATACATAGGTATCTGGGGAAAGGTTGTAGGTTATCATAATGTTGGGATACATAGACTTAAAATCCAAAACAGCGATGCTTTGGTGCAGTCCCGGCTCTGGCTTCAGCACCACAGCGCCTACGTATGGGCGGTATGGCTGTTCAATTCTTTTAGGCACTAGTTCGCCTATTTTTTGCGCGTGTTTTATCAGGAACCATTCAACTCTGAAGCCTACGGCTGCCGTTCCAATGTGGTCTAGTGGTAAGCCCACGAGGTTTGAGAGTTGCATGGCGAAATCCAAAATGGCGTCTGCTATTCCCATGACGCAGCGGGTGTTATCCATAGAAAACTTTTTTAGAATTTCGCGTTTGTCTTTTTCATCCCAGTAATCCGCAAAGTCTACGTCCTCGATTAGTGTGCGTTTTTCGATCTTCATGACGCCCAAATAATCCGCCAGATTCTCCAAAGTCTTAACCTTAACCTCTGGAAATTCGTCTGCGAAATCGAAGAGGTCCACGTTGGCTCTTCCAGTTATTGAAACATGACCATAGACGCTTGTGTGGGGTTCCGTTCCAGCCTTGTCAACGTGCAATCTTAATCCAAGTCTCTTGCATCTTTCGTTAAGGTATGGCCACTCTTGCCCGTTTACGCCGTAGCCTACAATTATGTCTGGGTTGAAGTTTCGCACATAGTTTATGAAGGCTTCTAGGGCGGGCTTGTCCTTTTTGTCCTCAACTGCCAAGAACTGTTTTTCTTCGCCACGGTTGGTTGCGACGGAGATTATGATTACTGGGTTTCTGTCGGGTTTGGGTGAGCCTTCCTTGCTGTAGCATAGTGTTGAGAAGCCCAAAATTCTCAGTTGTGGAACTTCAGCCTTTTCGATGAGCTTTGGATAGGATTTTGCCGTGTAAACCTTTTCGACTTGAACACCTAAAGTGTTTGCCTCTTCAGCCACTTCTATCTCGTGCCACCCGCACGAGACAACGTTGTTGTCGATTAGGTAGCGCATGGAGTATCGAATGTCGTCTTCGAGGCAGTCTTTTACGCCTTCGAGCTTTCGAAAAGCCTTGGCGATTTTCGGTATCGCATCCGGGTCTCTGCAGTAAACCTTTAGGGCTTTAACAGGCTTTCCAAAAAACTTGCGTTCAACAACCTCAAGCTTCACAATGGAAGGATATTGACCCTTCTCTATTTCTTCAGCAACCTTTGCCGAATCCACGCCTTCATCAGCCACAGCGTAAAAGTAGCCAAGAAAATTTCTGTCAATAATGAGCACCCTTTTTCCAGAATCGTCAATTCCCCAAATCCAAACTTCAGGCGTATTATCCTTGACCTCATAATTCACGTCCAAAAGCCAAAACGTAACCCTCATGGCTTGTCGCCTTTCAACAATGAATATTGAAGAAAAGCTGCTTTTAACTTTTTAATAGGTGCAAGTTGATTATTGAGTGTAAAAACGCGAGTGGAAGAGGCTAAGGGTTTTGAAAATATTGGAAACGAACCTGCGGAAGGGCTTCGTGAAGGTTATTCCAGAAACTTTTGATGATTTGTGGCACTTGTACAATGTAATTCATAAAAATGATGAGGTTTACGCTTACACATCGCGAGAAATGAAGCCCGACGAACAATATGCAAGACCCAGACGTGGAGAAAGAGTCTCAGTTTTTCTAGGCGTGAAAGTTGAAAAGGTTATTTGGGACAAGCTTTTGGGCAGGCTTAGGGTTCATGGAACCATTTGTGAAGCGCCGGAAATTGTTCCGACTGGTGCCCATCACACACTCAACATTGCCTTAAACACGCCGATAACAATCGTGAAAAGAGAATGGGCTAAACACCACATTGACAGATTGAAAAGGGCGAGCAAAGCATCTGAAAAACCCATAATAATCGTTGCCATAGACGATGAGGGCTATGCAATAGCCACAACAGCCCAGTACGGCGTTGATGTGAAGGTGGAAGATAGCGTGAAGCTTCCTGGGAAGCTTGAAGCGGAAAAAAGAGGGGTAGCCACAAAAGAATACTTCAAAAAAGCATTAAGCAGTCTGCGTCAAATCTGGACGGCAACGCGCAGTCCCATAGCAATCATCGGCGTGGGTTTTGTAAAAAATGACTTTGCAAGATTCCTAGAAAATGAAGATGCGGATATCGCCAAATCAGTTGTGGACGTGAAAAGCGTCAACAATGGCGGTGTGGCTGGAATATATGAAGCCTTGCGTTCAGGCGTATTGTTAAAAGCCATGAAGCATCAACGTATCGTCGAAGAAGCAGAAATTATGGAGGAAGTTTTGAAGAGGCTTGGTAAAGGTGAGCCAAACGTCACTTATGGAATGGAGGAAGTTGAAAAAGCAGCGCGATTAGGCGCCATTGAGAAGCTTGTTTTGGCGGATGCAACATTGCGGGAAGCTTCAGATGAAAAGCGGCTGCGTATAGAAGATTTGATGAGGAGGGTGGAGCGGAAGGGCGGAAACATAATTGTTGTGAGCACGGAGCATGAAGCTGGCGCAAAGCTCATGGCCTTGGGAGGGATAGCCGCCCTCTTACGTTTCGCATTCTACTAGCCTAAACAGTTTTTAAACGCCTGCGAACCGCTGGGTTCTGGTCCGCAAGCCTTTTCAAGGCCAACTCAAAGGTCTCGTCGCTTGAAAGTTCTTTTTCTATGAAGACCCCAGTTCTGCCAACCTCGTCCCTTCTCAAGAGGGCGTGGACACGGTCTAAAACGGTTTCCACAGATATTCCAAGCATTTTGGCGACTTGCTCCTCCCGTACAACAATCGTGCTTTCCCTGTGCCCTTCTTTTGTGGGTTCAATCAGCATTAACCGCTTGTCCACTCCACAAACTCGCACGTTGTTGTTCAAATTTTCTAACGTGGCTTCACCGCCGAATTTGTAGAACTCCCTCTCCACTTTGCGCATCTTCATCAATGGAAATGAGACGCTTGTGTTCTCGTCTACTTCGATGTAGGCTTTCATGGCGTAGGTCGGCGTGGCCTGCACAATTAAACGCCTATTCATCGATATTCCAGCCTTTTCTAAGGCTGTTTCCACAATGAAAGATGATGCCTGAAACGGTATGAAAGCGTCTATGTCGCTTTTCTTGTTCACATCTCCTCTGGCGATGCTGCCGTGCACTATAGCTTCTAAGTGAAAACTCTCTAAACCCTCCATTATACACATGGCTCTCCGCCTAAATCCTTTAAGCAAACTCCAGCGTTCAGTGTCATAAGCTACTTCTCGATGCTCAAAACGTCTCTCGGGTTTTTTAGCCATCCTCTTCGCCTCTTTCAAAAGACTATTGTATTTGGTTTATTTTAATAATCCCAGAGGACAGGTTAACGATGTGAAACTCTCATGGAAGCCAACACCGCTGCATGCACTGTTTGCAGGCGTAGGGAAGCCCTCTTCTTTAGGCCATACTCTGGGGAGAAACTCTGCAGAAAATGTTTCGTCGAATCCATCGAAGAAAAGGTTAGGGCCACGATTGCCAAGTATCGAATGCTCGAGTTTGACGATAGGATAGCTGTGGCCGTCTCAGGCGGAAAGGACAGCGTCAGCCTCTTGCATGTTTTGGCTAAAGTAGAGCGGGATTACCCCAAAGCCTCGCTTTTGGCGGTTACGGTGGACGAGGGGATTAAGGGTTATAGGGATGAAGCCCTAAAAATAGCGGCTGAGAACTGCAAGAAACTCGGCGTAAAACACCACGTGGTTTCCTTCAAAGAACTCTATGGCTGCACGCTTGACGAGATTGTCAAGAGTCTCAAAAGGAAAAGCCAAGGCGGACTGACGCCATGTGCGTACTGTGGTGTCCTCAGAAGGAAAGCGTTAAACCTAGCGGCTAGAAAGTTCAAGGCGGACAAGCTCGCCACAGCCCACACGTTAGACGACGAGACACAGACAATTCTTTTGAACATTTTTCACGGCGACGTTCTGCGCATAGCAAGGGAAAAGCCAGTCACAGATGAAGCCCACCCCAAACTTGTGCAGAAAGTTAAGCCCTTCTGCGAAATTCCAGAAAAAGAGACAGCCCTATACGCCTACGTTAGAAAGATAAAGTTTCAAAGTATCCCATGTCCCTATGCCTCTGAAGCCCTGAGAAACGACGTTCGCATAATGCTCAACAGAGTGGAAGAAAAGCACGCTGGAACAAAATTCACAATCTTCAGATCCGTAGAGAAAATCCGACAGGCATTAGAGCGAATTGCCAAAAAAGAAGGATTAAGGGAATGCATCGAATGCGGTGAACCGACAACCGAGAGAATATGCAAGACTTGCCAGATGCTTGAGGAAATAAGTTAACGCAACCGATATTCTAATAAAGAAGAAGATTTGAACACAAATTACAATGAATGATTTAATTGCAATTTTAGGTTCAGTAATATCGGTGAGTTTGATAGCTTTCGTAGGAATAATTTTTGTAGGCTTAAAAGAAAATATATTGAGACGCCTTTTGATGGCTTTGGTGGGCTTTGCTTCAGGCACCCTTCTGGGTGGGGCATTCCTGCATTTACTGCCAGAAGCTCTGAAAGAGACCGACACAATAGCAACACCGTTTTATTATGTTATTCTAGGCATCGTTTCCTTTTTCGCTCTAGAAAAGTTCCTTTATTGGCGCCATTGCCACGAAGAAGAATGCCCAGTCCACACGTTTGTGTATCTAAATTTGATTGGAGATGGAATTCACAATTTCATCGACGGGATGATAATCGCAGCCACTTACATAATTTCCTTTAAGAGCGGCAATTATCAGCTGGGGTTTGCCACAACACTGGCGGTGGTTTTCCATGAAATCCCCCAGGAGATAGGCGACTTCGGAGTCCTAATCTATGGAGGTTTCAGCAAGAGGAAGGCTTTAACTTACAACTTCATTTCAGCTTTAACCGCAATTCTGGGTGCAGTAACCACTTATTACTTGGCATATCTCCAAAGCATAGAAGCCTTGCTGGTTCCGTTTGCCGCTGGTGGTTTCATTTACATTGCAGCAACAGACCTTATGCCTGAACTTCACAAAAAATCTCAAGCGAATGCGTCCTTGATTCAGCTCCTAGCCATTGTGTTAGGAATAGGGTTGATGGCTTACCTCAAGATGGCTATGGGCGCTTAGCAGTTTTCCGCTTTAGAACAGCATCACTTTTTAACTTACGCAAGATTGTCGATGCTTCGTGTGCAGTTTCGGCTGAAGCCACCTTTTTAGCTTTGTGTAGTGTAATTTTAGAGCCGCAGTACGGGCAAGTTCTCGTCTCTTGCTCAGCCTTAGCTATTAAAAATCCGCCACACCTGCCACAAACCACGATCAGGAAAGACATAGGGCTTTGCCACCATCCGAAAACCTTTTCCACGCTCTGGTAAATAACGGTTAATGTTTGAGGAGAGTAAATGAGTAGCGAAGAGAAGAAGGCTGCAAAGGCTCCATCGGATTTGGTGAATTTGGCAGTACGATATCTAAAGAAAGAGGGCTACAAGGTGGAGCAAGAAAAGACGACGCTTGAAGGGCTCAGCGGAATCTCAAGAAAATTCGACCTGATAGTTCAGAAGGGCCGCATGGCGCAGGGGGTTTGGATAAGAGACTGGAACAGAACCATAGGCATAAACGTCGTAATAACTCTTGACAAGGCATCTGAGGATGTGGGCCTATCAAACCCTATATTGATAGGGGAAAAGTTCAGCGACCATGCAAAAGCTTACGCAAACAGAAGAAAAATCACGTTATTGACGAAACGGCAAATAGCCCTAAGCCTGAGATAAACCTTTTTAAATTTTTAGAAACTCCTCCAGCAAGCCTTCGCTTTCTAGCTTGCCCAGCCAGTCCACAACACCCACACGATATTTTTTATAGCCACTCAACACACCCAAAATTTCGCCGACGACTTCTTCCACACTTTTGCCAGTGACGTCCAACTCGCAGACCTTTCCCTCTCCATGAAGGGTTAAGGCGTCAACCAGGCAAACATCCAGAATCTCGGAAGCCAAGTTCTCCCATAGCTTGCGACCGGAAAAACCAGACTGCTCCATGAACTTCCGCAGCTCAACTGGGTCCCTTCTCAAAACAAAGGCGTATGTTACAAGTCTCTTGGGAACGACGCTAACGGCGTAGTGTCCATCGATAACAACGTCTTTATCGGAGCTCTCAATGGTTCTGCGGATTCTACGCCGCATTCGGATTTCGTCAACAATTATGGAGCCTCGCTCTTCGTCCCTACCAGAAGTAAGATTTTCACGCGTAGCCAACTCGGTTAGATTCACATGTAAGGCGCCTATCCTGGAAGTTAGCAAGCGCGCAACCGAGGTTTTTCCGACGCAGGGTGTTCCAGTCAACAAGATAACACGCCTAGACATAACTCAACCGTCCGTCCTAATCCATAGGTGAATACGCACCAAAATTCTTATTGCACACCTTTACGCATTAAACTTTGGGCTGGCGAGTTGGTGGGTGGCTTTCGAGCCTCGCAAAACGGGGCTTGGGGAAACTCCGCCCACGAGTAGAATTGCAACGCCCGCAAGGGCGTAAGGCGAGAGCCTTGGCTCCGGAGCAGAAACGGAACGTCCATCCAGCAGGTGCCCGTGATGCATGCTGAGTTGTTGAGGATGCTGGGTGCGAAGCGGTGAAACGGCTGTCCTGCAAGTGGAAAGGGCAAACAGACGCTGATGAGGAATCTACCCAAGGCGCGGGTAGCCCGATTAGTCGAATGCCACACTAAAACAGAAGGCGGGTTACAACCAACACACCAGCCCTTTGGAATCGATTCTTTCTCTCCAGTACGTGCTAAACCTTTTTATAAGAGGATCGTGTCTTGTGTTGTCGTCACATTAATTCATGTAATTAACGAGGCTTCTGAAAGCTTTTGGAAAATGCATGAAGGATTTTTGTGGCAGGAGAAATGAGACATATGGAAATACAGTACTTTAAGGACTTGCCATTAAGCGTGGAGGTCATGAAAGGCATTGAAGAGTTTGGGTTCAACAACCTTTTTCCAATTCAAGCTCAAGCCATAACTCCATTACTTGAAGGCAAAGACGTTATCGGACAAGCACAAACCGGAACAGGAAAGACTGCTGCTTTTGGAATCCCGATGATCGAACGACTAAACCCCGAAGACCGAAATGTTCAAGGCTTAGTTTTGGTGCCAACCCGTGAGCTGGCTGTCCAAGTTGCGGAGCACATCAGCCGATTCGGAAAGTACGCAAAGCTGAAAGTCCTACCAGTCTATGGAGGAGAACCTATCGGAAGACAAATACATGCGCTTGAAAGCGGCGTCCAGATTGTCGTTGGCACGCCAGGCCGCATAATTGACCTACTTGAGAGACGCATCCTAAACTTGGCATTGGTAAAGGTTGTCGTTCTCGACGAAGCGGATAGAATGCTTGACATGGGATTTATAGACGATATTGAATACATACTTTTAAGAGTGCCGTCGAACAGGCAGACCAGTCTTTTCTCAGCAACAATAGACCAGTCAGTAATGAAGATATGCGGCAGATACATGAAGAACCCTGAAAAGATACTCGTAAGCAAAGACGAGATAGCCCTCACACAGATGAACCAGTATTACATGGTCGTAAACCCTCACAGCAAATTCGAAGTCCTATGCAACATTTTAGACGAGAACCACGTAGACCGAGCCATAATATTCTGCAAAACCCGCACAGAGACAAGCATACTCGCAGACAAACTGAGAAAAAAGGGATATGACGCAAAACCACTGCATGCCGGTTTCACTCAACCGCAAAGAGATTTCGTCATCGACTCTTTCAGAAAAGGAAAACTGAAGTTGCTTGTTGCGACGGACGTTGCAGCAAGAGGCTTGGATATCCAAGGAATAACTCACGTAATAAACTATGACGTTCCTCTAGACGCCTTAGTCTATTTCCACAGGATTGGCCGAACTGCCAGAAAGGGACAAGGAGGAACAGCCATAACGCTTGTAAGCTATGGAGAACTAACCGAGTTCAACGATATAAAAGCCCTGACCAAGACAACAATAGAAGAAATAACGTAACACTCTGATTTTCAACATGACCATTCAAGCGTAACGCCTCCTCATATCACCATACCAAAAAGCGACATTGAAACTCACTATTACAAACGGATAGGTTTAAAAAGGATTGTTAACTAGAGAAGGCGTGCAAAAAAGCAGTTTTTTGCGCTAAGCAATATAAGGAGTTGAAACAGTATTATGTATCGAAAAGAAATGCATAAGGCAGTTTGTGCTGACTGTGGAAAGGAATGCGAAGTTCCCTTCAAACCTGACGGAAGCAGGCCAGTATACTGCCGAGAATGTTATTCCAAACGAAGACCGCCAAGAAGATACTAAGCTTGTAAACTAGTGTCTTTACTTCCTTCTATGGTCCTCTTTCTTTCCCATAACCATAATAAGCAGAGTGCACACTCTTGCATGAGGTTAAGACTAAACAATGCCTAAAGACCCCGTTTGCGGCATGATTCTTGACGAAAAGACAGCTAAGTTCAAAATCACTTACGATGGTGAAACCTATCACTTTTGCAGCTTGACCTGCAAGAAGAAGTTCAAAAGACACCCAATGAAGTTTGTTAAGTAACATGATTGGTTATATGGACTTTTGTTAGAATATCGTATGTGAATCGAATATGCATATTCGATTCCCTAGAAAATGAATTGCACGTTAGCCCTGACTAATTTTTCAATTGTCCTTATAAGCAAGGTTGAAGATTATGTATCAGTAACGTTCTATCGTTGACAGACGTGTACATGGCAACGTTACATACAACAATCAACATAAAAGGAGTGAGAAGAATGACAGAAAATAAAGATGTTATCTTCATTGGAAACAAACCACCAATGGCCTACGTTCTAGCAATAATTACAAGTCTCTCAGCAAGCAACGCTAAAGAAATAACATTGAAAGCGCGCGGACAAGCAATCACAACAGCAGTTGACGCAGCCGAAATAGCCAGAAGACGCTTCCTAAAAGACCTAAAAATAAGCAAAATATCGATAGGCACGGCGGAAATGCCACCGAGAGAAGGCGAAAACAGGTCAAGGATGGTTTCAACAATGGAAATAACACTCACAAAAGAGTAGAAAACAATGCGAAACAAAGCATCACCCGGCGAATACCTCGCTTTTCTTTCTATAAAGTATGAAGTTGACCCTGACAGACTTTTCTATGCACTAATCTCAGCAAGCGAAAACCAAAAATCCACATGTGGAAGCCTCTCAATTGAATGCCGCAGCAAACAAAAAAACAAGGTTATTCTTCTAATAACAAAGGGTCCAAAAGTCGTTGCTCAGTTCCCGATACCTGAAGAATTTCTACTAGAACAAAACAATCCAATAAAAGAGATCAGAAAAACAAACGTGTTTCGCAGACACCCTATCACCAAAGACAGCGGGCCACATTCCTTTCAAATCGGAAATTTACGAATAGGAATGAAAAAAGTTAATCTAAAGGCTAAGGTTCTCGAAATCGCGAAACCAACGCTTGTTTTCACAAGATTTGGAAACTATGCCAGTGTAGCCAACGCTTTGATAGCAGATGAGACTGGAACGATTAAGCTGTGCTTGTGGAACGAACAGATAGACTCCATATCCATAGGAGACACCGTTCAGATTGAGAATGCGAGCACATCAACGTTCAGAGGCGAGAGGCAATTAAGAATCGGAAAGAAAGGGATTCTCCGTAACATGGGAATTTGTTCGTCCAAAATGGAAGAAGTGCAAAGACTGTAAGGTATGCTCGCCTAGAAGAGCGCATGAAGAATAATTGTTGACGGTGTGGAACAGAAAAAAGAGGGACTTGCGGGAGACATCTCCAGCTTTGGTGAAGTTACAGCCAACACACCAGCCCATGTAGAAACCACGCGAACAAGACTCGCATTCAGAAGCTTTCTAGCTAAATCCAGCTTTTTCCTATACAACATCTAGACTAGATTTCATCAACGAGAAATTGCATGTGGTTCCGCTGTTCTAAAACATAGAATAATAAACCATAGAAATAACTGATCTATTGAGGCAATTAGAGAATTGAGCCAAAAAAGATTCTTGCTAATCCTTACACTCGTAAGCCTAACCCTTTCCTTAACAGCAACTTTAGCGTCATATTACTACCACTATAAAGACCCTCGCCCTATCCTCGATGCATCATTTGCGTACAGAGGTTGGCCTGTTTACTGGCTGGTCGAATCAATCTCGTATTGGAGCCCACCACCATATCACATGACACTAGAATTCAAGCCAGCAAACTTCATCATAGACTTCATCCTCTACACAATTGCTTTTCAACTTCCATCCATAATCCTAATCCTAGTAAAAGAAACAAAACGCAACAGCGCCATAGGTTTGACGCATGCAAAAGTAAGGTACTAAGCATAGAAAAAGGGGAATCGCGAGAGATATCTCCATGCGACTCACTGTTACAACCAAAACGCCAGCTCTCGTAAATATTCGCACGGCATAAGAGGGCTTTTATTTTCTTGTGCATTATGATAGACTTATGCTGTAGCGCGTATGAGTTAAACCTGAGGAGGAGTTTGACGAAGAAAACTACGCCGTCGTTCTCGAAGCACTTCAGATTCGAGAGGCTCACTGACGGAGTTTATGCCGCAATCCACATTGACGGTGGCTGGGGAATCTGCAATGCAGGTATTGTGGATTTGGGAGACCTCACGCTTGTATTTGACACTGGCCTCACTCCCGAGGCAGGCCGTGACTTGCATGCTTCAGCCTTGGCTCTTACTGAGAAGGAACCTGACTACGTGCTGATGAGTCATTATCACAAAGACCACATCCGCGGCAGCCAAGCTTTCGCTGAAGCTATGGCAGTTTCCACAACGCGCACACGCAGACTCATTGCAACACTTGGGCAGGATGAACTTGAAGCTGATCGTGAGAACGCTCCGGAACGTGTTGAAACGATGAAAGCTTTTGCCCGAAGTCGTGACCCGGAGAAAGTGAGTCAAGCAACATTGTTTCTGCCTTATTGGCAGGGAATTCTGGCCACTTCTCCAGAGACAAAGCTTCGTCTACCTGAGTTGACTTTCAGGAATCAACTGACCTTCCACGGGAATCAGCGCAGTGCGGTGCTTATTGAAACGAGTTGGGGCCACACTGAGAGCGATTGCATGCTGCTTTTGCCGCAAGACGGTATTGTGTTCTGTGGAGACTTGCTGTTCGTAAGGGGTCACCCATATTTAGGTGATGGCGACCCTGAGAGTCTGTTGTCAATCTTAGCCAAGTTGAAAAACCTGAAAACGCGGACTTACGTACCTGGCCACGGTCCTGCAGGAAATAAAGAAGATTTGGACAAAATGGCTCTCTATATACGCACTCTAATTGAACAGACTCACAATGTATTAGCCAAGGGTGGCACTGAGGAGGACGCCACCATGGAACCCGTGCCAGAACCTTTTGCTGATTGGATTTTAGCCCAGCCTTTTTATGAATTTAACAAGCGTTTCCTGTATGGTCGTTTGACACGACCAAGTGCAAAATAGTCTGAAGAAGTCTGCAATCACACTTAAGAATAGAGAAAAAGAGGACTTGCGGGAGATGTCGCCAACTTTGAGCGATTTACAACCAACACGCCCAGCCCAGCATCATAGGATTTCTTTTGCTGCTTCCTTGTAGACTTCTAGGTCATGCCCCGTGAACAAGACAAACACTACATTGTCGAGTTTGTCTTCCCTCCCTAGGAACTCCTTTACCGCTGCTAACGCTATTCGGCTCGCACTTTCAACTGGATATCCATACGCGCCAGTGCTTATCGACGGAAAAGCTATGGTTCTCAGTCCCCTAGAAACTGCTAGCCTTAACGAGTTGCGGTAAGCGTCTGCCAAGAGTTCTGGTTCACCACTGGCGCCGCCACGCCAAACAGGCCCAACAGTGTGAATGACATACTTAGCCTTCAAATCGCCTCCAGAAGTTACGACAGCCTTTCCCGTTGGAAGACCATTCGGCCATTCCGTCGCCCTTATGCGTTTGCATTCTTCCAGGATTTTCGGTCCGCCTTTACGGTGGATCGCTCCGTCTACGCCGCCGCCTCCCATGAGGGTTGGATTAGCAGCGTTAACTACAGCATCCGTGTCCACATCGGTTATGTCCCCCTGAACCAGACAAACCTTTGCTTTACCGACTTGGAATTCCTCAGTCACTCCCCTCAGCCAGTGTTTTTTAACGAAGTTTGGCTTCTTAAGCGTTAAACATGCTTAAGCTTGAACTATACCTATTTACACAGATTTTCTAGAACTGGACTGCCTTTCCAATGTTGGGCTAAAGCCTTATCAAGACACAACAGCCTATTAAAAAAGGTGAAAGATTATGCTGAATCTTGACAAATTAGAGGACTTCGTTTTTGAGAAGATGACCAAGACGCATATGCCCGGATTGAGCGCAGCCATAGTTAAAGATGGGGAAATAGTTTACAGTCGGGGCT
>Ga0315308_1001420_pt1 | contig 13769 bp, 13 predicted proteins | sample TDP3_MG_FD_203078 | JGI IMG/M metagenome (GOLD analysis project Ga0315308, IMG submission 203078) | Freshwater sediment microbial communities from Lake Towuti, South Sulawesi, Indonesia - TDP3 | ecosystem: Environmental > Aquatic > Freshwater > Lake > Sediment | place: Indonesia: South Sulawesi... | reverse complement strand
TACTTGGCAAACCCCCTCTCAAAGATAGATGAGATCCCAGTCAGCCGGGTACGTAGACGGATCGGAGAGACGCTGGCAAGAAAGTTCCCCCAGAGGGCCGATGTCATCTTGGGAGTTCCCGAGACCGCGCGTATGTTTGCGATGGCGTATTCGAACCAGACCGGGATACCAGTCGCGGAAGGCTTCTCGAAGATTGTGGGCGAGAGAAGCGCCATCAGACCGACACAGATTGACCGAGAGATAGGAGTTCAACTGAAGCTCAATCCTATCAAAGAGGTGATAGCCAGGAAGAACGTCGTTGTCATCGACGACTCAGTCGTAAGAGGCACGACGGCAAAGAAGACCTTCAGATACATGCGAGATTACTGCGGTGTCAAAGATCTGCACCTCCTAGTTGGGTCACCAAAAATAACCGCAGGATGCCCATACGGAACCGAGGTGCCGGGAGAAGACGAGCTGATCGCCAAGAACTTGGAAGACGAGGAGATTTCTCAAGCCATCGGCGCAGAAAGTGTCGGCTTCCTCACAACCAAGGACTTGGCTGAGTGCATTGGTCTGCCACTGAATGAACTCTGCGTGAGTTGCTTCACTGGAAGACATCCGGAGGACAACTGATGAAGATTCTCTTGGTTGGGGATGGAGCTAGAGAGCATGCAATAGGAGCGTCCCTTAAGGTAGGTCCAACCTGCCCAAAGCTCTACTGCCTGATGGGCTGCCGTAACCCTGGCCTAATTAGACTGGCCGATGGCTACAAAGAGGGCAACGTTGAGGCTCCGGAGGAGGTTCTGAACGCCGCCACGAATTTCGGTGTCGACTACGTGGTCATCGGGCCCGAGGCGGCAAACTTTGCTGGCGTGCCTGATTTGCTGGAGGAACATGAGATCCCCTGTTTCGGAGCGAAGAGAAGACTCGCTGAGATAGAGAGAAGTAAAGTCTTTCTGAGGAGAATCATGCTCCGCGAGAAGATCCCTGGCAGAATAAGGTTTCTCGTCTTTTCGAATCGCGATGACGCCATCACCTACGCTACCGAGAACCCTGAGAATCTGGTCTTCAAGCCGTCCGGGCAGGTGGGTGGAAAAGGAGTCCGACTGATAGAGGGGGACAAGGTCTATCTCCTATCTGCAACGGAGTCGATAAAGAAGAGTGCCGCGCAGACTGCTGAGAAGTTCAGCTCCGTCCTAGCGCTTGATGAGAAGATTCTGATCGAGGAGAGAATCTTCGGTCCGGAATATACAGCGCACTTTCTTTGCGACGGCAGAACTTTCATCCCTATGCCTCTTGTTCAGGACAACAAGCACGCGTTTAACGGAATCGAGGGGCCTGAGACCGGCGGAATGGGCTCGATCTCGGGGCCAGGCATGCTACTTCCCTTCATAAGTGAAGAAGACGCGTCGAAGGCTAGGGAGATCGTTGAGAAGACCGTCGGAGCAATCCAGAAAGAGGCGATGGACGCTTACAGCGGCGTAGTTGCAGGCCAGATGATGCTTGGAACTGGTTGCTGGGATGTCCCCCTCGAGTTCTACTCAAGGTTCGGAGACCCCGAAGGGGTGAATGTCTTGAATATGTTAGACCTTGAGGCTGGAGCCAGTTTCGAGGAGATATGTTCTGCAACGATCTCAAAGAGATTGAATACGTTGAAGGTTAGGTTCAAAGAGGTCGCAAGCGTCGTCTGGGCTATCGCCCCTGAAGGATATCCGCAGAGACGGGATTTGGCCCGGGATCACCCGATCGACGTAGATGAGGCTGCGATCTCGAAAGACGGATGCAAGATCTTCTACGGTTCAGTAAGCCATGAAGGAGAGAAGATGGTCACGAAGGGATCGAGGGCAGTCGAGGTCTACGCGGAGGACAGCGAAATAGAGAGAGCTCGTGAGAAGGTTGCTCGAGCCGTGAGACACGTCAGATTGAGCGATGGCTGGGGGCTCTTCTATAGGTCGGATGTCGGGAGCAGGCAACTTCTGAGAGAGTGGATCGAGATCGCGGAAGACGCTAGGATATCGTCAAGGCACAGGGAGTCCAAAGGGACGCTCTACAGAAGGGTCGACTTCGTACCAGGAAAGGGTAAGATCGTTTATGAGATTTGAGGAGAAATGACGGTCAACATAGGAGTTCTTGCTTCTGGGAGAGGAAGTAATCTCCAAGCGCTCATTCAAAGTGCTTCAGAGGGACGGTTGGGAGACGCGAAGATCAGGATAGTCATCAGTAACAAGCAGGCTGCGGGGGCTTTGGATATTGCACGAGCGAACTATATCAAGGCGGTTTACCTGTCTGTCGAGGGTTCTGAAGAGAGCAGATGGAGCTACGACTCCAAGATTGCGGCGAATCTTGCTGAGAGTGAAGTGACGCCTGAGGACGGGCTGGTTGCTCTGGCCGGATACATGAGAGTCTTGAGTTCCGAGTTCGTCAGACTCTATGCAGGTCGGATCATGAACATACATCCATCGCTGCTGCCGTCGTTTCCAGGGCTGAACGCCCAGCGCCGAGCGTTAGAGTACGGCGTAAAGATTTCTGGATGCACCGTGCATTTCATTGACGAGGGAATTGACACAGGGCCGATAGTAGTGCAGTTTCCGGTTCCAGTCAGAGAGGACGACACTGTGGAGTCCCTCTCGGATCGGATCTTAGCTGAGGAGCACAAAATCTACTCGAAAGCCGTGAGGCTATTCGTGGAGGGCAAGTTGAGGTTCGAAGGCAGGCGCGTGAGGGTTCTGGCATGATCACCACGATCATGGACGGAAGGAAAGTCGCAGAGCATGTGAGGAACAGAATAGGTGAAGAAGTTCGGATCTTCGAACAGAACGGGGTCAAACCATGCCTTGCCACGGTCTTGGTAGGAGAAGATGCAGCCTCGAAGATCTATCTCAAGATCAAGCATTCAAACTGCCAAGAGGTGGGAATTCAATCTAGGAACTATCAGCTTCCCTCAGAGACTGAAGAGAGAGAACTCATCGATCTGATTCAGGAGCTAAACAGGGATGAAGCCGTTCACGGCATCTTGGTTCAGCTGCCTATACCCGAAGGAATTGACGGATACAGAGTCGTCGAAAGCATCTCAGCCGAGAAAGATGTCGACGGACTCCACCCATACAATACGGGCAGGATATCCTATCGAAAGTACGACTTGATACCTTGCACTCCAAAGGGAATAATGACTCTCCTTAATTACTACAAAGTATCAGTCGCTGGAAAGCACGCCGTGATCATAAACAGGAGCAATCTCGTAGGCAAGCCGCTCTACACACTGATATCTAGGGCAGACCCCGCGCAGCTTCTCTTCTTGAACACCGATATGCTACTTCTGAATTCGGATGCTACGGTGACCATATGCCACTCGAGGACTCAAGATTTGATCAGCTACACAAGAGAGGCCGACATACTCATAACGGCGGTCGGGAATCGGCTCGACTTCATGATTAGAGGCGAGATGATTAAGCCGGGAGCGGTCGTGATAGATGCCGGAATAAGTAAAATTGACGGGAAGCTCTACGGCGACGTAAACCTCGACAGCGTCATCGGAAGGGCGTCCTACGTCACGCCGGTTCCGGGAGGGGTGGGACCCATGACGGTCGCCATGCTGCTGCATAATACGCTCATAGCAGCAGGCAAACAAACCGGACTGGAGATGAAATACAATCTCAACGGACTGTGGAATCGTGCAGAGGAGCGATGACAAAGAAGCCATTAGGGCTCTAATGCTGTCAGCGAGAGACGGATTTGCGGAAAAGTATCGTTTGAGCGCTGGCAGGCTGATCGAGAGCAGATTGCTCGCGCTTGATGAGTTTAGGAATGCGACTGTTCTGAGCACGTGTGTGTCAAAGGCCAGCGAAATCGATACGCAAGGCATAACCCGCGCAGCTCTTTGCCTAGGGAAGAGGACCCTTGTTCCGGTAATCGACCGAGACAATAGACGTCTAGTATTGTCTGAGCTTGCGGATCCTGATGGTGAACTGGCCTTGGGAACTTTCGGAATCTTGGAGCCCAAACCCGAATTCAGAAGGATCGCGCCGCTGAAACAGGCAGAATTTGCGTTAGTACCCAGAATTGCTTGGAATTTGAGGCGCTACAGGCTCGGGTATGGTATGGCCTACTACGATAGCGCCCTTCGAGAGCTGGAGTCAGAGACGTGTACTCTCGGCCTTCCTTATGAAAGCCAGTTGCTGCCAAGGCTGCTTAGCGAAGGGCACGATGTAAGAGTGAAGATGGGTGACTGAGAGGAGAGTTATTGACTGCTTTGGGGAGTGGGATTTGACCGTCGACGTCGCGATTGTAGCGGGCTCAAAGAGCGACATGGAAGTTGTCAAGAGGGTTGAGGATACGCTTAGAGAGTTGGAGGTCTCCTTCGAGACCCAAGTGATGTCTTGCCACAGAGACTTCAAAGTGCTCGACGAGTACCTCTCAAAGGTTGAGGTCAAGGTCTTTATCGCCGTCGCAGGCCTCGCCGCCCATCTCCCGGGATACTTGGCTGCAAGGACTACGAGACCAGTCATAGGCGTCCCGGTCAACAGGTCTCTCGGAGGTTTGGACTCCTTACTCTCTATCGTTCAGATGCCGAAGGGAGTCCCTGTTGCCTGCGTTGGCATAGGCGGAGCTGAGAATGCTGCGCATCTGGCGAAGAGGATCCTAGGGGTCAGAAGATGATCCACCCGACGGACGGCAGATACTTGGTGAAGGAGCTGACCCAATTCCTGTCCGAAGAGGCATTTCTGCGGTACAAACTTAGGGTGGAGTCCGCACATGCCCGATCACTCTCTAAGATTGGAGTGTGCAGCTCTAGGGTTGCCGATGAGATTGCAAGGATGGCCACTACTGAGAACGTTACTCCAAAGGAAGTTGAGGATATGGAGAAGCTTCTCAAGCATGACATAAGGTCGATGGTCGAGGTCCTCAGGAGCAAGGTCTCCGAAGAGTCGAAGCGTTACGTGCACCTCGGTCTCACCTCCTACGACGTTGTGAACAATGCCCAGGTCCTGGCCCTGAAGGACGCCCTACACCGCGTCATTTTGCCCGACATGACAGAGCTGCTGGAGACTTTTTTGGCATTGGCTGTGAAGGAGAGGGACACCGTCCAAATCGGTAGGACTCACGGGCAGCATGCGGTTCCAACAACATTCGGAAGGGAAATCGCCGTACACGCTGAAAGATGGGGAGAAGACATCGAGCGTGTGCTTGAAGCGACAATGCGGCTTAGAGGAAAAATAGGAGGGGCGGTCGGAACCAAGGCTTCACTCAGTCTCCTCGGAGACCCAGAAAAGATTGAGCAGATAATAATGGAGGAGCTCGGAATGCAACCGGCGAAGATCTCCACCCAGGTCATTCCATACGAAGCCACCGCTGACCTCTTCGCACAGATAATGATAGCCTTCGGAACTCTTTCGGACTTTGCGAACAACATGAGAAACCTTCAGCGGAGCGAGATAGGCGAGGTCTGGGAGAGGCCTACGGAGAGACAGGTAGGATCCTCAACGATGCCGCAGAAGAGAAACCCCATCGACTGGGAGAACATCATCTCCCAGTATAGGGCCGTAATGCCGCATGTACTCACATGTCTCCTGAACATCGAGTCCGAGCACCAAAGAGACCTTAGAGACTCGGCGGCAACGAGGTACCTTATACCAGAGGTCCTCAACGCGTTTGACCATTCGATCAGACGTGCGGAAAGAACCCTGAGGAGCATGACCGTCGACAGGGAGGCTATGAAGCGAAACCTCGAAGCAGGCTCCGGATTCTGCCTAGCTGAGCCAGCCTACATCGCAATGGCTATGGCCGGAGAGCCAGATGCCTACGAGTACATTCGATCCCTCACGATCAAGGCGAGGGCCGAGTCCAAGAGGTTCGACGATATCCTTCAGGCAGATACGAAGTTCCGCTCCTTGATCGAGAAGTTACCCTCTGAAACAATAGGACTCTTTGTCCACCCAGAGCGGTACATCGGGTCCTCGCTGAAGCAGGTCGATAGTGTCGTGGATGATTGGAAGAAGAGGTTGCCAATTCTATGGGAGAAGATACGGAAAAGAGCGGCCTGACCTACGCAGAGGCAGGCGTCGACATAAAGAGAGTCGGATCCATCCATCGAGACATAGAAGGCCTGATATCCAAAACCTTCTCGACGAGAGCTGGGAGAGTAGGAGAGGTTCTCAATGTCAGAGGCCACTATGCTGGTCTCATAGACATAGGAAATGGAAGAGCCCTGGCCCTTCACACGGACTCGGTGGGCACAAAGGTTCTCGTCGCAAAGATGTTGGATCAATACAACACGATAGGTATAGACTGCGTCGCCATGAACGTAAATGACCTAGTCTGTGTCGGAGCAGAGCCATTGGCGCTTGTTGACTATCTGGCTTTGGAAGCGCCGGATGAAGTTCTGGTCAAAGAGGTCATGATGGGCCTCGCGAATGGTGCACAGGAGGCGAACATCGCCGTGATCGGCGGCGAGACTGCAGTAATGAAGGACGTGATTAACGGACTCGACTTGGCAGCGATGTCGGTAGGTGTCGTCGAGAAGCGTAAGATCGTTACAGGCGAGAAGATCGTTACAGGCGATCTCGTCATCGGGCTGCCAAGCAGCGGGATACACAGTAGCGGTCTGACACTGGCTAGAAAAGTCCTATTCAAGGATGGTTTTGACAGGCGAGTGGCGAAGGAACTTCTTACTCCGACGGAGATCTACTCGCGCCAAGTCCAGAACGCTCTCGTAAAAGGAGTGGAGGTTCACGGACTGGTTCACATAACTGGAGGTGCCTACTCGAAGTTCAGGAGGTTGGGTAGGCTCGCGGGCAGGGGTTTTCGTCTCAATGATCTCTTCGAGCCTCATAAAATCTTTCTAGAGATACAAGAGAGGGGGAATATCTCAGATGTGGAAATGTACCGCACCTTCAACATGGGCACAGGTTTTCTCATCGTGGGCTCGAAAAAGAGCGGAGAGGAAATTTTGGAGGAAGTAAGAGGCTCACGGGTTGTCGGAGAGGTTGTTGAAGAGAGGAGCGTGACAGTCGAAGTCGATTCAAAGAGAATCGCCGTGGAGAGTTGGTAGTGCGGTTCATCAGATAAGATGCCAAAGGTATACGCTCAATTCGAGCTTGCAAGCCTTTCCATGCTTTTTCTCGAAGCTTATTTAAAGACGCCTTGGTTATCATAGCTGGAAATCTGCGGGAGTTCCCAAGCTAGGTCTAAGGGGCGGGGCTCAGGACCCCGTGGCGTAGGCCTTCGTGGGTTCAAATCCCACCTCCCGCACCAACTGCCTGGAGACCAGAAAGCTTCGGCCATACGAGGCATATGCTGCGCGCGCTATTCAAATCGTATTACCAAAAGGGATGGGAGTGGGATTCGATAAATCGAACACTCATCTCTTCTGCTTCACACGTTCTAGGTAGTCTTCCCGGGGTGGGCTGAAGGTTTCGACGATCACGGCTGGTCTATCTCCAGTTGCGTCGAAGTTGTGACTCTCATTGGGCGGGATCAGAAAGGATGTACCCGCTCCAATCTCGACGTACTCGCCACCGGAGAACAATACTCCTTTGCCTTCTATTAGATAGCCGATCTGCTCGTGGGGGTGGCTGTGCGGAGGTGTCGGAATGTTCGGCTCGACCGTGTTGACCATCATCATAGCCTTCTCTCCGACTTGGAGAATTACTCCACGTCGTCCCTTTACAGTTTCAAGCGTGGGCGCCTCTTCGTATCTAATTATCTTCATTTTGATCAACCCAAGTTCACTCTCGATAGAGATGACGATACGAGGAATAAGGTTAGCTGCAAAGAGAATTCGAACGCGATATCTTTATATCATGAAGTCAAATCTGCATCCTCTATGCAAACTCCAAGGACTAGGCCCATAGGAATCACCGTCTTGGTGATCCTGCAGTCCATTGTTGCCGCTCTGCTTGTCATAGGTGGGTTGTTCCTCGCCGTGGCGGGACCGTTCGTCTATCAGCTCATACCGAGGCCACTCCCAGGGATAATCACAGGAGCACTCATCAGTTTCTTTGGGGTCGTGCTCCTAATAATTGGAATTGCAGGGGTAGTAGTCGCTTGGGGGTTATGGACGGGCCAAGGATGGGCCTGGACCGTCGCCCTCGTGCTAGCGGTCATATCGATCATCGTCGATCTCTTCCGGCTTCCTGGAAGCATCCTTGGCATCGCGATCAATGGCTTGATAGTCTATTACCTGTCGCAACCACACGTCAAAAGCTTCTATGGTAAGGAGGCTGCGCAACTACCATACCAAGTTACGGTCACGAAGGCTCCGACCCAGCCGCCGCCTTCCAATGTCATCTACTGTAGCAAGTGCGGCAGAGCAAACTCCCTAGACAGCAAGTATTGTCGAAACTGTGGGGCAGAAATGGCAGCTTAGACTGAAGGACATTGGCGCCATCTTACAAGGACGCGAAGTCTCACTCCTAGACAGAATTTGCGCTTGGCCAAAAAGATAAGTGGTCAAGCAGACCCCGGCCGCTTCAGATCCCCGAATAGTCGCGCTCTTTACTCACGGTCCCGATCAATCCAATCCGACATCATAAGACGGCCCATCTATTCGTTAAGAAGAATCAATTTCAAAGATTGTCGTTAGATGCTGCAGTCATAGCTCACTAGACTATCAGGTGGCGATGGTTTTTGCCGCAGATATCACGTGTGACGCTGAGGAAGGGGATTTGCGCAGACTCTTTAGAGAAAACTCTGGCGGTTCCTCTGGCCGCTCTTTCGAGATATGTAAGACTCGAGGTTTCCTTCATGCCTGATCTACTTGGAGACTTCGGTTGAGGAAAAGTGCCAGCTTCAGTCATTCGCTAAAGGGCGTGTATTCGAGTTGCGGGACCTAGTACCTAGACTCCTGAGTCATTGGATGGCTTTGATTTTCCAAGGTTGTTGGTTAGATCAAGATAGTCAATTCAAGATCGTCACTGGCATTGAGTTGTAGCAGGTTCCTGAAAAGTATCTGAACCTCTCCGTCCATCTGGCGCCAATTGATCGGGACAGCGCGATTGTTGACCTTCGCTTCGACGCTTGAAACTCTCATTCTCTCTGACTCTGGCCATGCGATCGAGAAGTCCTGAAGCTCTAACCTACCATATGCCAAGGTGATCATCACGCTCTGCTTCGTCAAGACCGATCTATTGGTAAAGGTTCCCCATCCTTCTGCTGTTATGAAGAAGGCTTTGAAGTCTTGAGTGCGCAGTTTTGGGCTGAATCCGAGCGATCGTTTCGCAGCGTTGTATTTGTATCCTGCGACTGCTTCGAGTAGTGACCAGCTGCTCATCGTTCTTGCATAGTGGTCTCCACATTCCACCTCGTTCCAAGGGTTGCGGTTTGATCCATCGTAACGGTCTCTTGCCGCCTTGGCTATCTTCAGTCCTTCTTCAACCATGCCTTCGTAGATCATGTGGGCTGCGACTTGGTATTCGATTCCGCTCCAGACTTCATCGCAGTAGTTCATCGGTCTATCAGGTCTTCCTCCCTTCGGCCATGTACAGACAAGAAGTCCTTGATCTCTATCCGAGACGAAGATTCTGGGCTGCTGCCTGAAGCCGGCAAATCCTTCTCGGAAGTTGTATCTATCTACTGATGTCAGCGCCTTCTTCACATGGTCTTCAGGAAGTATGTAGCCCAAGTCTAGAATATGGGCCCACCACTGGCCAAAGACCTGATCTGAGAGGCATCCATCACCATACTGCATCTCTTTGTACTTAGTGGCATCATACCGTTGAATGTAGTACTCGCCGTTCCAGAGTTCTCTATCCAAGGACTCTCTGCCGCGTTCGAAGATCGATCGGTATTCTCGGCTAAGTTCACCGTCGCCAACGATCTTGGCCATCTCCTCAGCGGCTCGAAGAGCCGCCAAGTAAAGAGTTCCTACATACGTGTTGTGGCCATAGAAGTTCAAGTCGTAGGTGTTCCATTGGGGTCCATCGCAGACGCCGTCTCTGTCAGGATCCCAGCGGATGAAGGCGAAATCCATCGCCTTCTTGATCCCTGGCCATGATTTGCTCAGGAAAGAACTGTCGCCGCTTTGTCTATACTCTCTGTAGGTCTTGAGTATCGTGCCCATATGCCCGTCCGCTGCGTAGACCTCAGATTCCACGTCTTCACTGTACCATCTAGGTAGATACAATGGCAGTATGGTTCTGTGAGGGATGCCTCCTCTGGGCGAGAGCTGGGTTTCAAGGTCGGTTAGGCGCATACTTCGTTCCAAGTCAGGAAAGAGCTTCGCGAGAGACTGTTCATAGTTCCAGACGTGAGTGCAGTTTAGCGGGCAGCAGCCACAGATCTGCTCTGAGGATCCCGTGCTTGCTCCGCGACATCCTTCAAAACCATAGAATCTGCCGTCTTCGGTCCAGAAACATGTAGGGCTTCTAATTACGGAGGCTTGCGACGTGACGCAGTCTAGCAACCAATATGGCAGCGTGCTGTCATAGAAGGTCTCGTGGAAAAGCCTCGTTTCTCCGATCAACCTCTGCATGTTCTCGCGAACATATTCCGCCACTGCGAAGGAGCTTTCGAACCAGTTGTTGTACATGTTTCCGAGCCAGAACTTGCTCTTCGTGTCCGAAACACCGAGGCGTCGTTGGCTCCAGTTGACCATCCTGTTTGGGAAGAACCAAGTCAAAATGTATGTGACCTCTCTCGTCTCCCCAGGCTTCAGCTCGATGGGAACGGCCAAGGCGCAGTTCCATGTCCTCGTTTCTGAACTAGCGACCGTATGTCTGGTTTTTCCGAGGTTGCCGCTCTTCGAGAAGAGAAGCCAGAATGTCTCTAGATTGTCCCATGCTATGAGCGATGCAGCCTCTTCAGAGGTTGTGGAGAGGGTCATATCTCCCCAAGCTGGACTGTCTGATGGAACTGAGTCGTTCGAGAGGTAGATTCCGGTTAGGCCGCTCAGCTTTAGTAGTGAGTTTCTGTTGGTTCCGTAGTGAGGCAACTCAACTCCTACGATCGGTGAGATGCCGTCCCATCCTACCGCGTTCTGCGTCGTTGCAACTAAGGTGGTCTTCACTGGAGAACCAGAGAGGTTTCTAACAGTGAAGATGAAGAGAATGGCTGGCAACCCCGAATCTTTCGAATCCAGAGGGATGAAAGGCGAGAGTGCCTCAAGCGAGATTTCTAGGGGAAGGTTGGGCTCTATGTAGGTTAGATAGGCGATAGGATATTCGCCGATATAGCGTATATCACGAACGCTAGGAAGTCTCTTGAGTAGCTGTCTGGCTTCTTCGGGAATAATATGGTCACTGACAGAGGCGGCAGACTCGAAAGCATCGTCATAGAACACATTTGTCTGTAGAACTCTACTCACTGGAGCCTCGTTTCCCGCTGCGGCCCAGATGGCAAAAAAGCTATTCGGGACAAAGGCGAGGTGATTGACTTGGTTAAAGATCTGCCACTGGCGCAGACTCCCATCGCCAGCGAGTGAGATCTGCCCTGCTCCGACCCCTCCCATAGGCATGGCTATGGCTCTCAACCTTGAGCCACTGTAGATTCGCCCGGGTTCACGGAGTTTCTTTGACCGGCGAAACGTGGAGGCTGACATAGGGCATCTGTCGGCCTCGTCTCAATATAACAGCTCCCGCGCAAAGACGATTTCCACTAGGCCATGCTTGCGAGTTTCGCGGTGGGAATTTACGGTCGTCCTGACGCGGAGAGGCCAGTTCCATTTGAGATTCAGAGAATCAAAGTTGAGGAGAGATTTAAGGTCGCATTCTCATCAGGGAAAGCGACAAGTACAAAGATCGCACTGGCGAATCTGGGGAGACTGCAGATCGAAGGGAGACGATCGAGATGAGTCAGAGCCAGACAAAGAGTTCTCTTCGACATTTCGCCATGGCCTCCAAGAGCTATGATCAGGGTAGACTCGATGACAAAGTTCCCTTCTGGATCGAAGAGGTCGCACGGAAGGCCCAGCTAGGCCCCGAATTCCGAATCTTGGACGTGGGGTGTGGAACAGGAAGCTTCACGATCGACTTCACGAGGAAGATATCGAGGCAGGTCGTAGGAGTAGATCCCTCAAGAGAAATGCTGGCCCAAGCGAAGTCCAAGCCTGACAGCCGAAGTGTCGAATGGATCGTTGCAGTCGCCGAATATCTTCCCCTTGTTGACAGAGGCTTCGACTGTATCTTCATGTCTCAGGTTTGGCATCACATCGCAGGTAAGGAAGCGGCCGTCAAGGAGTCGCTGAGAGTTCTTGACGAGAACGGCAGAATCGTCATCAGAACATTTTCACATGAACAGTTGAGACAGAAGCCTGTCTTCTGGTTCTTTCCTGAGGCTCTACCAAGCCAGCTCAGAGAGTACACCGATATCCCTGAGCTAGAGAAGATCCTCATCTACCATGGCTACAGGTCTGTAGACCACCATAGCTATCGCTCTGAGAACTACATGCTGCCGAGGAAGTACATCGAAGCTGCTGAGAAGAGATGGTGGTCGATGCTGGGTCTGCTAAGCGATGAAGATCGCCAAAGAGGTATCGCTCGTCTGAAGGAACACATCCGAGAGCACGGGGATGAAAAAATAGGAAACGACGACGTCTTCACTTTGGTGATCGGCAAGAAGTAGGGAGCAGAGAATCACTCTCAGTGCTGGAACGCTTTTGGATTTGCAATGCCACGCATCCGTCGTCATGCTTTCTTGAGGCCTGCAATAGAAATTATCAATAAGTACGACGGGTTTCGAATCGTCTTCGAGGGTCGGATTACATGAACAGTTTCGAGCGGGTCATGGCTTCGCTTAATTTGTCAAAGCCTGACAGGATTCCAGTGAGTGTGTGGTTCCATTGGTACAACACGTTCGCCGGCTTCGGCTATCAGGAGTATTGTAAGGATGGAGAGAAGTTCGCCAGAAGTCACCTAGCCTTCCTTGAGAGACTCAGGGTTGATTACTTGAAGGTGACGCCTGACGGCAACCACATGGTTGAGGATTGGGGATGTAAACTCGAATGGAACGAACTAGAAGCTCACACGAAGATCGTAGAACACAGCGTCCTATCGGTCGAAGACTGGGAGACTCTTGAGCCCTTGAATCCGAACCGGTGCAAGATGCTCTCTGCACAACTCGTAGCGGCAAAGATCTTGGCTGAAAGGATCGGGAATAAGACGCCTTTCATATTCACATTGTTCAGCCCACTCACAATCGCAATCAAGCTAGCTGGCAGTGAGACCGTGACCGCGCACATCAGAGGCGCCAAGAGACCTCTTCTAAGAGGCTTAAGAACGGTAACCGAATTCACGATCGATTTTGGTGAAGCTCTTCTGGATCAAGGTGCAACGGGGATATTCTACGCGACTCAAGTGGCCACAAAGGACTTTCTGACCTCTGAACAGTATGATGAATTTTGCTTGCCTTTCGATATGAGAGTCCTTGGAGCTTTGTCTCATTCGGATATGACCGTGCTTCACCTGCACTCCGAGAAAAAGGGTGATGAGATCCCATTCGAAAGGATAGCCAAGTACCGTGTCGATGCTTTGAATTGGTGGGACAGGGGTGGCAGACCTACTCTCGTTGATGCGAAGAGGCTGTATGGAGACAAGTTCTGTCTTATAGGCGGATTGGACCACACGTCCACTCTTCACCATGGATCACCATCCGAGGTGCGGAGGGAGGCACGGGAGGCGATCGGGCAAGGTGGGCCCGAAGGCTTTATGCTTGGTCCCGGATGCACGGTTGCCGCGAGAGCGAAACTCGAAAACTTTGAAGCCGCCATTGAGGCTGTCGGTTCCTCAGTTGTTCCCTGAGTTGCATTCGAAGAGAATCAAAACAATCCTCGGCCGGAAGTCTTTTCTCTAGAATGA
>Ga0315308_1001419_pt1 | contig 13771 bp, 11 predicted proteins | sample TDP3_MG_FD_203078 | JGI IMG/M metagenome (GOLD analysis project Ga0315308, IMG submission 203078) | Freshwater sediment microbial communities from Lake Towuti, South Sulawesi, Indonesia - TDP3 | ecosystem: Environmental > Aquatic > Freshwater > Lake > Sediment | place: Indonesia: South Sulawesi... | reverse complement strand
TCGCAAACATACTGAGAAATGCCAGCAAGAAGAGTCCAAAATTTGTTTTAGATTTATGCAGAAAATGGGCGGTGTTTAACAACCTAAATACAAACTGGATTATTAAGGCCGGTTTGAGAAAATTGAAAGAATCTCAGCCCAAAGAAGTGAAGGATGTCTTAATTTCAATCGAGGGCTAAATGGTCAATGAAATTCGAGTAAAATCAGTTCTGAACAAACATAAAAAGCGTGACGATTGGTTTTTGGACGATTATTCTGTAAATCCCTACGAGGGCTGCTCTTTTAATTGTGTTTACTGCTATGCTCGGGGGAGCAAATATGGAAGGCACCTGGCAAAAAATTTGTCAGTAAAGGTAAATGCTCCAGAACTTTTAGAAAAACAACTGTCAACAAGGGCAAAGAATGAGGAATATGGAATCATATTTTTTGCTTCGCAGGAAGCATATGTTCCAATTGAAAAGGAATTTAGAATAACAAGAAGGCTACTAGAGATAGTTTTAAAGTACAGATTTCCCGTTCATATTGGAACCAAATCGAAATTAGTACTGAGGGATTTAGATATATTGAAAGAAACCGACAGGAACGCAATTTTACCGGGAGATTTAAAACAAAAACTGAAGCACGGCGTGATAATCTCATTTTCTCTCTCAAGTTTAGATGAAAAATTAGCAAGAATATTTGAGCCAGGAGCACCTACACCAAAAGAGAGATTGGAAACGATGAGGAAATGTAAAAAGGAAGGATTTTTGACTGGAACAAGCTTTATTCCTGTTTTACCCTTTTTATCAGATTCGGATGAGCAACTCGAAGAAATGATAAAAGCTGCAAAGGACTACGGGGCAGATTTTGTTTTAGTTGGGGCCTTAACTTTATTTGGCAAAGAAGCTACAGATTGTAAAACACTTTATTACAAAGCTTTAGAAAAATATTACCCTGAACTTGTACCTAAGTATAAAAGTTTATTTAGAATTTTTTTTGCACCACCAAAAGAATATCGAGAAGAACTGGAAGAAAAATCAAAAAGGTTATGTGAGAGATATGGAGTTAGGTACGGAATTATATAATGGCAGTTTGAAGCGAGAATTTACTATTGAAATAGTAATAACTATTATTGTTGGCTTAAGTATGTTTTTGCAGGGTTGTGTCAACGAGTCCGTCCCAAGAGCGAATGATAGTGGTGCAACTTCTGAGAGTATAATCAGCGTTGTGAATGCAAGCAATCAATTCGCCTTAGATTTCTATTTTAATATCAAAGATGATGAAAAAGGAAATATTTTCTACTCGCCTTACAGTATTTCTACAGCCCTGGCAATGACTTATGAAGGTGCGAGGGGAAAAACAGCAGACGAAATTCAATCTGTTTTCCATTTTCCAAAAGATGACGCTACACGGAGGTCGTCGGTTGCGGCAATTTATAATGGATTGAACAAGAAAGATGCAAAATATAGACTTCATACGGCAAATGCATTGTGGGTTCAAAAAGGCTATCAGTTGTTAAATGGTTATACGGATACGATTGAAAAATACTATCTTGGCAAGGCAACCAATGTCGATTTCGCCGGAGCAACTGAACACGCTCGTCAAACTATAAATAACTGGGTAGAAGATAAGACAGATAATAAGATTAAAGATCTATTTCCTCAAGGTTCTTTGAATTCACTTACTCGCCTTGTTTTGACTAATGCTATTTACTTTAAGGGAATATGGGTAAAAGAATTTGCTAAAAGTGAAACCGGAGAGGAAGATTTTAGAGTAAGTAAAGACCAAACCGTTAAAGTTCCGATGATGAGGCGTGCCGATAATGAAGCAAAATTTAACTATGCTGAAACTGAAGAGTTACAAATTCTTGAAATGTTATACGAAGGTGGAGATTTATCTATGCTTGTCTTGCTTCCCAGGAGTGATGATTTAAGACCTCTCGAAGATTCACTTACTCTAAAAAAGCTGAATGAGTGGGAAAATGAACTTAAGGAACAGCGTCTTGATGTTTATATGCCTAGGTTTACTTTTGAAAGAAAATATTTCCTGAATGAGAATCTGAAAGAAATGGGTATGCCTTTAGCATTTACTCCACCCGGAATGTCTCCCGGGGCAGACTTTTCCGGGATCGCTGGTGACAAGGAGCTCTTTATACAGTTAGTTGTTCATCAGGCATTTGTTGATGTCAATGAAGAGGGCACAGAAGCTGCGGCGGCGACAGGAGTGTCTGTGGGTATTGTATCTGTTGGTCCACAAATTCCCATATTCCGTGCAGACCACCCATTCATATTTATAATCCAGGAAAAAGAGACAGGAAATATCCTATTCTTGGGTAGAGTTATAAATCCTACAAAATAAAGGAGGGATTACGATGGCTTACTACTTTAATAAAATTCTAGACATAGCTTTTGATGAAGCCATTGCCAAGGTGACCGAAGAGCTAAAAAAAGAGGGCTTTGGCGTACTTACAGATATAGATGTGAAGGAGACCCTTAAGAAAAAACTGAATGTAGAATTCAAGAAGTACAGAATTCTTGGCGCCTGCAACCCACCCAATGCCTATAAGGCATTGCAGGCAGAAGATAAGATCGGGTTGATGTTACCCTGCAATGTTGTGGTAGAAGAGATTACAAATGGGAAGACAGAGGTAGCTGCGATAGACCCTGTGGCATCTATGCAAGCGATTGATAATCCGAAACTCCGGGAAGTGGCTGAACAGGTTCGAGACAAGCTTAAAAAGGTGATTAACAACCTGTAATGGTTTCATTGGAGCGCAAGACTTCGGCTAGTAAATTTGGTAGTGCACTTGCTTGAGTGGCCTAAATAATGCTAAAATACTACATGTCTGGAGTTCCCTGGAAATCGCTGGCTAAAGGCTAATTAATACCATAGTTATTGTTTTCATTTATCCTATTGCTTTTTTGACGATTTTGCGTTATCTTAATATTGATATAGCCTTCTTGACGACGCCCTCGTAGCTCAATGGATAGAGCAGCGGCCTTCTAAGCCGTTGGTTGTCCGTTCGAGTCGGACCGAGGGTGCTTTGGTGGTGGGTGTAGCTCAATGGCAGAGCACATGGCTGTGGCCCATGTGGTTGCGGGTTCGAATCCCGTCATCCACCCCAAATTTTACAAAAGTCTTCAGATAATCCCGCTGGTGGAGTCAGACCCGCATTGTGGGGCTGAAGCACCAGCGGAATTATGTAAAGAAATTTGTTTCATTTGGGGTAATGTATTAGACAAAATTCTAACTCACTCAGCAGTCAACCCTTAACGCTCACCGCCCCCGGTCGCCCAGCTCCAAAATCCAGCTGGGCTTTGTGGGTGCAGTTCGCTTACCCCACCCATTCGCTCGCCCGCCTTCGCACCAAATCTTGCTTCGGCGACCTCGCTCTCCCTCCTATCCAGTCCCCGACAAAAGTCGGGGACTTCCCCTAAACCCCGTTAGAAATTCTCTTAAGGGAATTTCTAACGGGGTAAAGAGGAATGCGCTTTTATTCCCCCTTTGAAGACCTTCCCCGCCAAAGGCGGGGAGTTCCTTCTGTAACCTCCCCCAAGGGGGTGTCTTAAGGATTTTTCGCCGCCTTCTTTTTGGGCAAATTTTGGGCGGGGGCAAAATTTACCTTACCGAAAACCAGACCCATTTGACCTTCATCAGGGAACAGAAAGAATTTGCTTTATTTTTTGATTTTTTTATTATATAATAAAATAACAATAAATCACCATATATAAGTTTATAAATATAATAGTACATATGTATAGAGATGTCAAGGAGAAAATATGTTAGCAGAGAATATTAGGAAGTTAAGAATTAAGAAAGGGTTATCACAGGAGAAGTTAGCAAGATTGGCTGATATTTCTAATAACACCCTCATCAAGATAGAAATAGGTATGGCAAAAGAACCAACCATAACAACTATTACTAAGATCGCTAATGCTTTAGAAGTTTCTATAGATGAATTGGTGGGGAGAAAAAAGGATAAGAAAAAATAGATATGAAGAAATCATTTACTATCCATGATTTGCCTGAATCTGAACGGCCCCGGGAAAGGCTTCGGAAATTTGGTGCCGAGGCACTTTCGGCACAGGAACTTTTAGCTTTGATTTTAGGAAGAGGTATTCCTGGTGAATCCGTTACGGTCACTGGTCAGAGACTTTTAAGCACTTTCGGTAATATTAAGGCAATTTCTGAAGCTTCGCTTGAAGAATTAGCTAAGGTAAAAGGAATTGGCTTGGCTAAAGCCAGCCAAATCAAAGCTGCTTTTGAATTAGCCAAAAGAAAAGATGGAGAAGCAATAAAATTTTCTCGAAAGCCTGTGCAGTATAGTGAAGATGTGGTGAAGATAATTGCTAAGGATTTAAAAGATAAGAAGAAAGAACACTGTAAAGCCATCTTATTGAATAGCCGTAATCAACTGGTAAATATTGTAGATATTTCAATTGGAAGCTTAACTGCTAATATTCTTCATCCCCGCGAAATCTTTAAAGAGGCAATCCAAGCGTCAGCTGCATCAGTGATTTTAGTCCATAATCATCCTTCTGGTGATTGTGAACCTTCAGAAGATGATTTAAAGATTACCAAAAGAGTATCTGAAGCAGGCAAAATTTTAAATATTGAGGTGTTAGACCATCTTATCATTGCCAAAAACGGGTTCTTAAGTTTTAAAGAGAAAGGATTGATATGAAAAAAGCACTTTATAAGAAGCCAGAAGAAGAGAAGATAACGATAGGAGAAGAGGTTTTAGATTTAATTCTTAAAGATACGAAATACGGACTCCAAGAGTTTCCCATTGCATTTTTAAAAGAATTGAGACCTTTTGAGGAAGAATCTGGCAAATTCTATATCCGTTGTTTAAAAAGAAATAAAGAAGTCTTTGTCTATGATAAGAATAAGAATACTGCTAAACCTGAAGAGATTATTCGTCAGCTTTGGTTAAAGAAATTGATTAAGGATTATGGTTATCCATTAGAAAGAATTGAGGTAGAAAAATCTATTCATTTTGGAAGAGCCATTTATCCTAAAAAAGCAGATATTGTTCTTTATAAAGAAGATGAGATTACTCCTTATATTATTTTTGAATTGAAAGAACCAAACGCGAAGAAAGCCGAAGAGCAGTTGAAATCATACCTTTCAGCAGAGGGTGCGGAGGGAGGCGTTTGGTCTAATGGGAAAGAAAAATTCATTCTTTACCGTCCTTATCCTAAAGAATATGTGACAACCTTACGCGAAATTCCAAATGTTAACCAGACTTGGGACGATTTATTTGCTGAAAAAAGAACTTATAAGGAATTAGAAAACGAATTCGACTTATCTTTTATTATTAAAGGACTAGAAGAAATGGTTTTAGCTCAAGCAGGTGTAAATGTCTTCAATGAAGTTTTTAAACTCCTTTACGCCAAACTGTACGATGAATTTGAGGCTAAAAATATAAGGAAGGAACAAGAAGTTCTTTTCAGGCAATACAAAGAACCAAAAAGAACATATGAGACAATAAATGGGCTATTTAAAAAGGCGATAGATAAATGGCCTGGTATTTTTTACTCCTTAGAAAAGGTTGAATTAACTTCTGATCAATTACAGATTTGCGTCCCATTTTTAGAAAATGTGAAATTTTTTGAATCCGGAAGAGAGACATTAGAAATTATTGATAGAGCATTTGAACATCTCTATGCTGAAGTTTCCAAAGGGCAAAAAGGCCAATATTTCACGCCAAGAAATGTAATCAAGATGTGTGTAAAAATGCTTAATCCTAAAGAAGATGAGTATGTCATTGACCCTGCTTGTGGTTCAAGTGGATTTTTACTTCATGCAATGTATTGGGCTTGGGATAATTATTTATGTGGAGCTTCTCAAAGTGCAAGGAGTGACTATGCTGGGAGATATCTATTTGGGATTGATTTCGATGACAATATGCGTCGGATCTCTCAAGCTTTAATGTTAATAGCTGGTGATGGGAAACATCATATTTTCAAAAGGAATTCTTTGGATGCGAGAGATTGGGTAAGAGAAGAGGCTTCTGGAGCAAGGGATGCTTTAAGGCAATACAACTTATTGATGCGATTTAAAGACTCGGCTTTGGATGAAGAAAATCAAAAGACATTTAGATATTTAAGTTTTGATATTTTAATGACAAATCCACCATTTGCTGGAGAGATTACAGATGCCGGACTTTTGCGCCAATACGAATTTGCAAAAAAGAAGGGAGAATTAAAAAGAAAGATGGAAAGACATTTACTATTTTTAGAGAGGTCTTTAGATTGTCTGAAACCTAGTGGAAGAATGGCGATTGTATTACCCCAGGGTGTTCTTAATAATACTAATGTGGAGTGGATAAGAGAATGGGTATTGGAAAAAGCAAGAATTCTAGCAGTTGTTGGTCTCCATCAAAATACATTTAAACTTCCAGCACCAGCTAAAGGAGCTGGGACTAAAACCAGTGTATTATTCCTTCAAAAATGGGCTGACGATGAGAAGCCTCTAAAAGACTACCCAATTTTTATGGCTGTTTCTAAAAAGCCTGGCAAAGATAATTCTGGCGAATATACTTTTATAAATGAAAAAGGAGAAAGGGTAAAGGCTGAGCAAGGATTTTTTGGTAGTTCGAGAATAAGACTTGATGACGACCTCGATGAAATCGCCAAGGCGTTTGTTGAATTTGTTAAAAAACAAAAATTTAGTTTTTGGAAATAAAAATGGAAGATTTGTTTCAAAAAATCAAATGTTGGTTAGAGTCTAAAGGGTTCCAAACTTTGGTCACCGGTGATTCACGTAAATTTGTAATTCCTATAGGCGATTTATATTCAAGAGGTTATAAAATTCCAGATTTAATAGGTGTGAATCAAGATAATCGCGTCTTTATTGTTGAAGTAGAAAATAGTAGGGAGAAATTTTTTGATGCGTTAGGTAGATGTATGCTTTGGAAGTGTTTTGCTACCTTTGTCTACTTAGCTTTTTCTGAAAAATCTTGTCCTAAAGCTCCTTTTCTTGAAAGAGTGGGAATAGGTTTGATTAGCGTTAATAATATAGTTAAAGAACACGTAACCTTGTTTGATGAAACAGGTAAAGTGCTGTTTAAAGCCACGGAGCTTCACCCGGGCGATCACTCTAAAGAATCAGAGTTGGCGAAGTATATTAGAAGAGTGCTAAGAATAAAATGATTGCTTGTTCCATTATTAGAAAAAGTCAATTGGAAGGCACTTTGCGGCTGGATGCGGAATATTATCAGCCGGAGTATTTAAATTTAATATCAAAAATCAGATCTCAAAAATCAGAAATTTTAGGAGATGTTCTAAAACTTCTTTACAGATATCCCACTTTTTATAATCTCTCATATTGCGACAGTGGAGTTTTGGTATTGAAGGGAGAAGACATTTTGCCAGAAGGTTTTATACAAAATCAAAGTCAGGATTACATCTCAAAAGAAGATGCAAAGCGATTTCCTAAAACAATTCTCAAGGAAGGCGATTTGGTCTTTAGCGTAAGGGGATATGTTGGAAAGGTTGGGCTAGTTGATAAGAAATATGAAGGCTCAATTATTAGTGCCAATCTCATTAGGGCGGTTGTTAAAGATATTTCGCCATATTTCCTTTGGATCTTCCTAAATAGTAAATATGGAGTGACCCAAATTAACCGCGTAAAGATGATTACCGCACAAGAAACAATTATTGCAGATGATATTAAAAATTTTCTAGTGCCGATAATAGAGACAGAAAAGCAATTAGAGATAGAAAATTTAGCGCAAAAAGCGATAGAAGATATAAGACAAAGTGAATCCCTCTACTCGCAAGCCGAGGATTTGCTTTTGAAGGAGTTGGGACTAAAGGATTTTAAGGTTGAGGAGGATTTATCTCACATCGTCGATCTCTCCGAGATAAAATCTGGTCACCGTATCGATGCCGAATACTTCCGGCCAAAGTACAATAAGTTAATTTCAAAAATCAAAAAGAGAAATGCAAAAAGCTTACCCAAACTCGTAGAAAACATCCCAGCCAAATTTGTTCCAGAACCTAATGAAGTTTATCGGTATGTTGAGTTGGCTAATATTAGTACTTTAATAGGAGTTATTGATAGTTTTTCCGAGGTATTAGGCAAAGAAGCTCCTAGTCGTGCTAGAAGAATATTGAAAGCGGGTGATGTTATCGTTTCAAGTGTTGAGGGTTCGCTTGAAAAAGTTGCACTTGTTGATAAACAACAAGAAAAATATTTGGCATCAACTGGATTTTTTCAGTTTAGAAGTAAAGAAATTTTACCAGAAGTTTTGTTAGTGTTGGCGAAAAGTATTGTTTTACAAATGCAATTGGAGAAACGAACTACGGGAACAATCCTTACTGCTGTCCCAAAAGAAGCGCTTGAAAATATTTTAATTCCTATTCTTTCCAAACCCACACGGCAAGAAATCGCGGATTTGGTTCGAAAATCACACGAAGCTTGCAAGAAAGCAAAAGAATTATTAGAAGAAGCCAAGCAAGGAGCGGAGGAACTGATTCTAGGAGAGGGATGACTTCAATAAATACTGAAAGAACATTTTTCAAAGGTAAACGGCTTTGGTCTAAAATAAAAGACTCAGTATTGAGGGATTACTTAATACCTTATCTTGGTAAGGTCGCTCGGCTTGGACAACGAATAATTCTAATCGATGCCTTTGCGGGGCCAGGAATTTTTGAAAATGAGACAGGAGTGGATAGATTGGGTTCTCCTCTTGTAATTCTCAACGCTGCTGAAAGGCAAGTTCCTGGAAAATATTTTGCAATTTTTGTAAATTCTAATAGAAATCACCACAGGAAATTAGAGAGTGCAATAAATAATTTTATTTCCCGAAAAGTAGCTATATCTTTATACGCTACTGCTCAAGAATTACTTAGAGAATTGAATAGAGTTTTGACTAATCAGACACTTTTTGTTTATTTAGATCCATTTGGTCTTAAAGATCTAGACTTTGAGTTGATTGAACCTTTTTTACAAAGAGATATTTCTTATAGTACGGAGATACTCATTAATATGAGTATGCCAACTTTACATCGTTTAGCAACACGGAAATTACAACAAAACGGTAAACAGACACCGAAATCAATAAAATTAAATGAATTACTTACAAAAGTATTAGGCGGTGATTATTGGAAGGAAATTATGTGGAACGAATCTTTAAGACCAGGGGATAAAGAAATAAAAGTAATGGAAAAATATAGAAAACTATTAGAGAAATATTTGTCTTATACCGGTTCTTGTCCTGTTAGAGAAAGGGAGGGTAGACGAGTAAAATATTTTATTACTTTTTGCTCTCGTCATCCAGACGCTATGCATTTAATGAACGATGCTATGTGTAAAGCCTACTTTAAATATATGCATGAAAGGGAATATAGTGACACCTTTTTTAAGGATATAGATTGGAAGAAGATGAGAAGTTTGTCTGCCATTAAAAAGATTATCATAGAGGAATTAAGTGCCAAAGCAAGACGGTCTAGAATAGAATTATGGTATGAAATAATTCGAAAGCACTTTATGAAATACCATTCTTCAGAGTATAAAGAAGCAATAAAACAGCTTCTTAATGAAGGAAAAATGAAATATGAAAACCCAAGGAATACCGGGCGACTAAATGATGACTGCATACTTTTTTTAAGTAATATAGATTATAATTCAAAGAGTAGTAAAGGACTTTTAATTAAAGAGAAGGTCCCTATATATAATACACTATTAGAAAGTAAATTTTATAATAAAATAAAGATTTATTTTAATAGGTATAAAACTATCAATGGAGAAACAAAGATTTTAGTTAGTCGTGTTAATGACGGTTCCATTATTGTACGTTTTGATAAAACTCCTTTACCCCAGAAGAGCACGGATGTCATTTGTCCACATTTTCTTGAAATTAAATGGGCGTATGGATGCCCTTACGACTGTGCTTGGTGCTATTTAAAGGGAACTTTTAGATTTCATACGGGGAAGATTCTACCTGGTTTTAAAGTTAAGGATCTTGATAAGGTAAGATTACATGTTGAAGAATTTCTCGATAAAGTGGATGAGCCAGAGATTCTAAACACAGGTGAAATCGCTGATTCCCTTATGTATGAAAATGCTATGTCTCCTTTTTCTAAATTTATAGTTCCAATGTTTGAAAAACAAAAGAAGCACAAAGTATTATTCGTCACAAAATCAGACAGAATTAAGAATCTTTTAGAGATAAAATCTCATCGCCGGGTCATTGTAAGTTTTAGTTTAAATGCTATGCCTGTAGCAGAGAAATGGGAAAAAGGAGCGCCAGGAATTGTAAACAGAATCGAAGCAGCAAAGAAGTTAAGTAGAGAGAATTATGAAATTAGAATACGGATAGACCCAATGGTTCCTATAGAAAATTGGGAAAAATATTATAAGCAATTAATTGATTTGATTTTCTTAAACTTTATTCCAGAAAGAATAACACTTGGTTCATTGAGAGGTTTACAAAGTACACTTAATGGGACTAAAGATAATACTTGGAAAAGATATTTAAAAGAAACTGAAACTTCAAGTTGGGGCAAAAAGATAGATTTTACAACACGTCTAAAGATGTATTTAGATACCATCGGTTATCTTGAGAAAAAATATAAGTATGATAAGATAGCACTTTGTAAAGAAACTCAAGCGATATGGCGGAAATTAGGCATGGATTATAGAGGGATAAAATGTAATTGTATCTGGTAGTCCATTAAAAAATAAAGCAAATTTTTTCTGTTCATTGATGAAGTTCAAAAATAAGGCGGCGAAGAATCCTTAAGACACACCCTTGGGGAGGTTACTGAAGGAACTCCCCGCCTCTGGCGGGGAAGGTCTTCAAAGGAGGAATAAAAGCGCATTCCTCTTTAGGGGAAGTCCCCGACTTTTGTCGGGGACTGGGTAGGAGGGGGAGCGAGGTCGCCGAAGCAGGATTTGGTGCGAAGGCGGGCGAGCGAATGGGTGGGGTAAGCGAACTGCACTCACAAAGCCCAGCTGGATTTTGGAGCTGGGCAACTGGGGGCGGTGAGCGTTAAGGGTTGACTGCTGAGTGCGTTAGAATTTTGTCTAATACATCACCCCAAATTTTAAGGAAAAGAGGTCAGAGTCATTTTTGGTTGAAATGGTAAAAGACTTCGCGGGTATGCTTTTAAGGTTTTCGACACTCGTAAGTGATAACCAATTTATTGAGAAAACTTCAAAGTTATTGGGTAGAGACGTTATCTTCAGGCAGCGGGGTAAAGAAATTATCCTGACCCTTTTTGACCGGAGATATCGGGTTCATTGTCGAAGAGGTGTTTGTGGATGGATGAGGAGAAGGAATCCGGGAAAGTAGCTGGATGGGAAAAAGCTATTAAGGAGTTGAGTCTCGCGCTCAAGACGATAGGTATCTATCCTCCCGACCATCCTGCTATTAAAGGTTCTGTGGAGCGTGCTTATGCCAGTACGGTGGGTCTTCTGGAAACATCTCCTGAAGTTCGATTAGAGATAGCCCCTAAAAATCTTATGGTCGATGGTCAGTTTCTGGATAAGGCTAACGAGATATTTAGAGATTTTGCGTTTCAATTTCATAGGCGGGGAGTTGTTTCTGTTACCTTCAAAAGAGGGTTGAGCGTGCAGGAACTCGAGGCGCTTTTGCAGGTTGCTTCCCTGGAGCCGAAGACTTTCCAAAAAAGTGGAGAGTTCTCGAGGCTCTGTCAGAAGAAAGAAATTTCTCATATTGATGTGTTAGAAATTGACTATGGGAAGTTTTTCGGCGTCGCAGAAGAGATGGGGGAAGAAGGGAAGGTCAGAAGTGATGAAGAAATATGGGCTGACATGGTCAGGAGTCTGGACCTGTACAGCGGGTTAAAATTGGGCGAAGTGGAACAGAACTTTCTCTTGCATCTGGAAGCCGACCCGGGTAAGATGGCTGACTATCTGGAAGGCGCGGCTTCGAGGAGTCTTGCCGGTACCCGAGGAGTGGGAGGAGTTCTGGTCAGGAGAACCTTTAATAACATCGGAAACTATATCTTTAGGAATTTGCCTGAAGAAAAAGAGGCTCACAGGAAGAAGCTGGCCGAAGTGGTATCCCATCTTGATGCGAAATTGAGACTTCAGCTAATTGATGCAGAAATTGATATGGAGCCCGGCGAGATAGATGTTATGAAAGAAATACTACCCTGTCTGTCAAATTCTATGATAGTGGAGATGATGACCCTGGCGGTGAGTAGTGAAGGCAAGGTGACGGAGCGTCTAATGAAGCTATTCCATAGGATTGTGCCTGAGGAGGAAAGAAAAGTTGAGATAATTCCACTATTTGCGGAGAGCCTGGCCGATATTTCTGGGAAAGAAGACTCTTCCTACATGCGCCGGCTGATTGAGAATCTTTTTCTTCCCACACCTACTGAGGAGTTCATCTCGGAGACATATAGAAAGACCCTCAAAGAATTAAACGAGCAGATTTCTTCTATCAGTGAAATAAAGGAGCGTATAGATTCCTTTACCGAGAAGAGAATAGAGGAACAGGCGGCCGACGTCGTTGTGGACTTAATGAGATTAGAGACAGACCCGGTCGACTATGGGGAGATTGTTAAATATTTAGCTAAGACAGCTATGGATTTCTTGCTTACCGGTAGATACGAGGAAGCAAAGAAAATTATCGAAGCCTTAGTGGAGGAGAGTAGTCCCCAAAGAGGAAGAGCCGATGAACAACGTAAAATTTGTAATGAGGTAATGGAGAGACTGCGAGATATCGGGATGGTGCGCGACCTGGTGGCCGCGCTGCGAGATTGGGGCAGGGAGAAATACGAAACAATCCAGTTCATTCTCGTTCAGATGGGAGAAATTGCTGCGGCACCTTTACTGGACGCACTTGCCAGAGAAACGGATAGGTCGCTCAGGAAGAAGATTATCTCTATCGTGGTGGGCTTAGGGGAACAAGCGATTCCCGAAATTGTGGGAAGGCTTTCAGATGAGAACTGGTATGTAGCGAGAAATATGGTAAGGATTCTCAGAGAGATAGGGACGGAAAAGGCGATGCGTTATTTGGACGCGCTTCTTAAGCACGAGGACTCCCGCGTAAGGAAGGAGGTTTTCTATGCTCTAAGTAGCACAGGAGGGAAAGAAGCAATCAGGCTAATTTCTCTTATGACCGGCGACCCAGACACAGAAGTCAGGCAAAATGCCATTAAGTATCTGGGTAGCACGAGAAATAAGGGAACTGTTCCGCTTCTATTGAAGTTAATTCATAAGAGAAATCCTTTTGGGCGTAACAATTTGCTTATCATTTCCGGAATTGAGGCGTTGGGAGAAATAGGGGCTGAGGAGGCAGTTCCAGCGCTGGTTCGGCTCCTGAGGAAATCTACCCTCTTTGCGAGAAATAGAAATGATGAGGTGAGAATAGCAACGGCTACTGCTCTGGAGAAGATAGGGAGTAAAGAGGCAATTGAGGCTCTGGTTAGGGGCGCGAGATATAGGAGAAAAATTGTCAGGCAGGCTTGCGAGAGATTGATTCGAAGACATGAGGAGGGCAAGAAGAAACTCTAAAGGGTAGGAACATGGAAGAGCGATTAATAGAAGATTTCATAACTTATATTTCTAACGCCACCAGGAATAAGGTTATTTACCCTCAGGGGCATCCGATAATAACGCGTTCTTTAATGAGGACTTTCGAGATTTTGGAGAATCTGCTGGAAGAAAGGGAGAGGGTAAGCTTGGCAGCTATAGGGGATGAATTGATTTTTGAGGGGATAACTCTGCACGAAGCCAGCGTAGCTCGCTATGGATTTACCAGGGAACTGCGGCAAAGAGAAATAGAGAAGGTTACTTTTCTCAAAGGATT
>Ga0315308_1001418_pt1 | contig 13771 bp, 15 predicted proteins | sample TDP3_MG_FD_203078 | JGI IMG/M metagenome (GOLD analysis project Ga0315308, IMG submission 203078) | Freshwater sediment microbial communities from Lake Towuti, South Sulawesi, Indonesia - TDP3 | ecosystem: Environmental > Aquatic > Freshwater > Lake > Sediment | place: Indonesia: South Sulawesi... | reverse complement strand
GTTGTGCGTTCCGATCCCTCCGTAAGATTGGCGGAAAAGGACGCAGAAAGAACCATGCGTGAGATAGTTCCTTCAACAGCAGAGATTACAAACATAAACTTCGACCCCACTCTCGGCGAGGTTATCATAGAGGCTAAAAAGCCTGGCTTAGTCATAGGAAAAAATGGAGCCATCTTGCAAGAGATCATAAAGCAGACAAGGTGGAGACCCCGCATTTTAAGGACCCCCCCAATACCGTCCAAAATTATGGCCCATATGCGGCATTTCCTTCATGCCGAAAGTAAAGAGCGGGATAGGATACTTCGCACATCCGGTGAAAGAATTTTTAGAACCATGATTTACGGAGCTGGAGACATTCGGTTGACCGCCTTGGGCGGCTTCCAAGAGGTGGGAAGATCTGCTATCCTCATACAAACAAGGGAAAGCCATGTGCTGCTGGACTGCGGCATCAACCCTGGCTCCACGAACCCACTTGAAGCCTTTCCTAGACTTGATGTGCCCGAATTTGACTTGGATGCTCTAGACGCTGTTATTGTTAGCCACTCGCATTTAGATCACTGCGGCTTTCTTCCGTTTCTATTTAAATACGGGTACGATGGACCAGTCTATTGCTCGGCCCCCACCCTAAGTCTCATGACTCTGCTTCAGCTGGATTATCTTGATGTACTCAGCAAGCAGGGGATAATGCCGCCCTACGACCAAAGGGACGTGAGAGAAAGCGTGTTGCACACTATTCCATTGCGGTACGGCGTCGTGACCGACATTGCACCAGATGTTCGTCTAACCCTCCACAATGCTGGACACATTCTTGGTTCATCCATAGCTCATTTGCACATCGGGGAGGGTTTACACAACATTGTCTACACCAGTGATTACAAGTATGCAAAAACAATGCTTCTCGAGCCTGCCGTCCGGGAGTTTCCAAGGGTGGAAACCATAATCACTGAGAGCACCTATGGAGCCCCACTGGACATGATGCCCTCTAGGATACAAGCCGAAGAAAAACTCGCGTCCGTCATAAATGAAACTTTAGATAGGGGAGGTAAGGTGTTGATTCCGGTTCCGGCGGTTGGCAGAGCTCAGGAAATCATGCTAATCATTGATAGGTATATGCACCAAGGGTTGATAAAGGAGGCGCCAGTGTTCATTGAAGGCATGATTTCTGAAGCAACCGCTATACACACGGCTTACCCGGAGTATTTGGCAAAGGAGGTGCGAGACAGCATCCTGCACGAGGGAGTTAACCCCTTCCAATCAGACTATTTCACCATCGTTGAACATCCAAGTGCGCGACAAGAGATCATGGAGGGAGAACAAAGCATTGTCATGGCGACCTCTGGTATGATAGAGGGTGGGCCGGTAATTGACTACTTCAAACATTTGGCGCCAGACGACCGCAATACAATAGTCTTCGTTAGCTACCAGATTGAGGGGACACTAGGACGTAGGGTACAGAGGGGCTTAGCGGAAACGCCCATAATAAACAGCGAGGGAAAGATCGAAATCTTGAAAGTGAACCTGAAGGTTGAGTCCATTGAGGGATTTTCTGGGCACTCAGACAGGAAGCAGATCATAAATTACATCGGTCGAGTTACGCCGAAACCTGAAAGAGTAATTGTGTGTCATGGCGAGAAAGCGAAGTCCATGAGCATGGCAAACATCCTTCAGAGAACGTGCAAAATCGAAGTAAGGGTGCCGGAGATCCTAGAAACAGTCAGACTACGGTAGGCGTTCTCTCTTTAGACGAAACGGCTTTCTCCCGCCAAATTCGAACGAAGGATGGAGTGAGGACTACACGCTCTTCACCTAAGCGAGCAATGTCTCCCCCAATCACCTGGACAAAGTCGTACAACTCGCTGACTGCCCGCTTAACGTCTTCAACGCTTTTTTTTGCGAGGGGGCTGATCTTCAGGATGAGGATGTTTCCCGACTTGACTTCATGTTTAACAACATCCACATCGTCGAGGGTACGCAGGGGCAGAGCCTTTAAGTAAACCTTAGGAGGGGGGCTGACGGAGCCCGAGGTAGCTACCTTAGCCGCCTCCGAATTTTCAATCTTGTTGGTAACTTTTTCACCAGCTCTCTCTAAGCCCGACAAAGGTCATTCTCCCTTCAACTAAATCACTTACAGCATTTTGACTTTAAACCTTTTTGACACTAAGTAAGGGTTTTAACGAAAACCCTCTGTTTTTCACTGAAACCCTTAGTTATTTTCGTTTCTTAAAGATTTTCCCGCCGTCCATTTCAGTGACGTACTCAAAGCCAATTTTCACAAGGTCGCAGGCTTCCTGTAGATTGTGTGCGACGCTCACATGAAATTCGTCGCTAACTTTGTCGAATATTGCTTGCTCAAGGTTTATGTAAATTTGCGTGCTTGTTAGTTGTTTGTGGCCAAGCAGTTTTTGAACATGTTTCGGGTCGTGGGTTTTATGGTATTCCATTGTGCCTTTCCAATGCCGAAGAGTTCTAAAGGAAATTTTCTCTATTCTAAGGTTATTAAGTTTCCGAGCAATCGTTTTTCGTTGGCTATAGAATGTCGCGTATGGATCTGTGGATGAAAACACTTTTTCTCCTTTTCTCGGCAATACACTTAATCTTCTAAGAAATTCGTCGGAAACAGGTATAACTCTCGCGTCGTGGCCCTTCACAGGATGATTAATCGTTACGCTTTTCGCTTCAAAGTTGATGTCAATCCAGCGTAAACCTGCTAACTCGCCCGGATCGGCACCAGTGTCCTTTAACCCTTGCAGAAATGTACCCGTGACCTTTCCACAAGCGTTGATTAAAGCGTCGATTTCTGATTCCAGTGGAATGAAGGGAAGCGATCCACGGCCTTTATATCTGGGTTTTTTCCAGGCAAGTCCGTGCATGGTCAAAAAGCTTTCGTATGCCACACAAATAACGCCTTTTGTTGAGTCATCCCAGCTCTCTTTTTTCGCGATTACGTCTTTGACTGACTCTGGGTTTAAAATGTCTGCTCCAAGAACGATAAGCCATTTCAACGCTTTCACCCTAACTTTTATTGTTGACATCTTATAGCCTTGTTTTTTCAACCACCAAGCAAACTCAACGATTTTCCCTTTGATCTCCGGCTTTGTGGCCCCCGCAGCCCACTTCTCGATTCGGGACTCCACTTCGGCCAAGTTTTTCGCCCCTTGCGTCTCGGTGACGCATACTTGGCGATTAAAAGGTAAGGCGGGGGCGCTATTTAATAGCTTTCTATGAATTTTCTGAACGTGTTCAGGTGGGTCAGAGCTGCTCCAAATGGTTTCGCTGAAGCGATATCCGCATGCTCTGCATATGTAGCGTTGAATTTCACCTCGATTCGTGTATCTTAGCCCATTCTTCCAGATTCGTTGGGAGCCGCATTCCGGGCATGCCGTGGGCTGTGTAGGAGGCTGGTGCGGCTGGGCCTGGCGGTCCAACTTCCCACTGTTTAAGCCGCTTCGCCAAGTATGCGCCTCTTCAGCGCCTTCGTGGAAGCCAGCCTCTTCCCCAGCCATCCCCAACTACTCCTCTTCTCGGATCTCCTCTATCTTGGAGCCCCAGGTTTCGTGCATGAAGCTGGTCATTGCCCACTTGTGGCCTCTTTTCTCCGCCACCGATTGGCCCAACTCTTTTCGTAGGCGTTTGTTCATGCGTTGGATTCTGCGGGTTACCCGCCAACGGTCCACGTGGTAGCGGCTGAGCCTGGCTGATAGCTGGCTGGGCAGGATCCCGGCATTTCCAACCTCAAGCAGAGTTTGCAGAATGAGCTTGTCAACTTCATCTTGACAAATTACGTCCTCAACATAGCCTTTCTCAAACTGCATGAAGTCTCGTAAGCCTTGCACCAGAGTTTTGGTTCTGTCATCAATTAGCTTCAGCTGACGCTCCAGCCGACCCAGCTTGTAGACTATATATTTGACGCGGCCTACCTTCTCCGCTTGTGTCCGGCGCCTTCTCACGCCTGTTTCAGACGATTCTGAGACAAGACCTTGCTGAGGACCCTGCACTCTATGCACACCTCATGTTTTCGGCATGTTGCCGATCTCAACGTTTTGAGGCAAATCATGTGGGGGAATCTGCACAGCAGCCAGATGAGGCCGTCTAGAGGGCTTGAAAACTGGCTTATCTGGGTTAGAGAGGCTCAAAAAGGACTCCATTTCAAAGCCGCCCCGAAGATCGTTTTTGTGCAAAAATTTTCTGCTGCAATTGGTCCTCCTCCGTGTTCCATGAATCAACTTTCACCTATAGTCGAGTCCTTTTCTAAGAGGGCCTTGATTAATCGCGGGGCTTCCTGAAGGTCTTGGTTCTCTTGGGCTAGGCGGAAATAGTATTCTCGAGAATGAAGTGGCAGCTCATCCACATGTTTTAGGGCGAAGGCTAACATCTCTCGGGCTTTCTCCTTTTTAGGATCCATCTTTACGGGTTTCTGAGCGGTGATGCATCTTTCTGTAATGGTGAATCTTGTTAGAGGCAGCTGAGGGTTGCCTGGGTAATGGTGGTGCACATACTCGCAGATGGCTTTTACAATGAGTTGACTCTTTGAGATGCCCTCTCTCCTCGCCAGTTCCTTGAACATTTCGTATAGCTGAATAAATTCTGTTGGCATGCGAAAAGAGAAGACCTGATGTCCTACGCTGAAGCTAACAACAAAGCTTTTCCTTTTACTGTAATTATTACCTGTAATTATTGCACTCCTTTTATTCATTTATTTATTTACCACCGTAGGACATTTTATTCCTTACGTGTTATGGCTTGAAGCATGAAGTGGATGGCTTTGCGGATTGCCTCGCTTTTGTTACCACGACCCACAAGCCTAGCGAGTGCCGTTAGCTCAGCGTCATCGTGTTTTCCCAGCCTCACACGAACCACGATGCTCTTGAGATCCCGAACCCGAATCCTCCTTCTCATCGTATAAGGCTCCTTTCAGATGGCTTTCTGAAAAGTTCGATGAGCTCCCTGCACATCCACCATGTTTCTTCTTTGCTAAGCTGTAGCGTGTCGTTTCCACGCGGTTTCATTCTCATGAACCCTCAGCCTCCTATGACGGATCGTTTTAGGCGGTCTGCGACCTCCTCTATAGCGCCGTCGGGTGCTCCCGGCTTGATCTTCCTAACGTTTTCCGTCACCCATTGCTGGAATCGGTTTCGGTAGGCGGTTCTACCGCCCTTGCTGGTTCTCCAAAGTAAGCCCTTGCTCTCAAAGGTCGCTAAGTATTGTCGGTTGGTGCTCTCCGTGTAGCCCGTCTGAATCTCGGATGGCAAAAAGGAAGCCTCCGGGTCCATGCGCAACGCAGCTGTTAACACAGCTCTGCCAGCGTCTCCCCGTTTCTTCAATTCTTGGAGGAAGGCTTCCGCATCTCGTATCCAGCTTCGTATGTTGGGGTCCTGCAGCGTTTGCTCTAGCAGCTCCTGCTTCAGCCTCTCCTCACGCTCATACACTTCCACCTTCGCCTTATTCTGAGCCAGCTCATCTTGTAGCGCCTTGACATCTTTGGGTATGAGCTCCAGGCCCAGATGGTCGGCTGTTTCCAGGATGAGGTCTGTCCAGTCGCCCCATAGCTCCCGAATCTTCTCAAACTTCTCCTCATACTCGGCGGCTAATGATTGAGTTTCTGTTAGTTGGCTATGTAGCTCTTGGACTTGCCCCTCTAAGGTTTGGATCCTACCCGTCAGTTTGGTTCTCTCCTCAGCCGTGAGAACCTGAGCTTCCAGTTCCTTAACCCTCGTTCTTAATCGCTCAGCTTCCACACCCAACGTTAGAGAGCTGTCCTTCGCTTCAGAAAGTTGGGATCCCAGGGATTGGACCCTGCCTAGAAGCTGTTTCTTTTCAGCCTCTAAAGCCTCAAGCCTCTTCAACGCCTCTTCAGGAACTGCTACAGCAGGAGCTGGAGGAGCCTTGATAATCTTAGATAGGTCGGCGATGGCATGCTCTAGCTCCGGGGTCTCCACTGCCATAGCGATCGGCGTCTTGCCTCCATGGGTGCAATCCCTCTCCTTACTCGCTATGTACAACGGTGTGTCCGCTATCCCTAGGACCAGAGCCTTTCCTTGAGGCAGGACCTGTACCGCGTCGATCTGCTCCTTGGTGAGACCGCTTTCCCTCAGCCAAGATAGGTCGGCGGGGTCCACCAGCTTGAAGATGATTCGTGTGGGACACTGGCTTAGCACCGCCTTCGCTACTTCCGCAGCTCTTCTGGCGATGCAGACGTAGCCTAGTCCTCGGTGGCGTCCTCGAGCTGCGATCTCCCAGGTCCAGTAGATCACCTTGTTTTGTGCGTCTCTAATCTCCTTCAGTCGGACCCTTCCCACTTCAGGCACTAGAACGTGGGCTTCTTCCATGATGAGCACGAAGGGTCGGTTTTGTTGACCCTCAGCTTGGTAAAGGGACTCTAAAAAGTTCGCGAGAGCCGTGTAACTCTCAGCTAACGTTGCATTTCTTAAATCAAGAACAAGCGAGTATCCTTTCTCGACCGCTCTCTTGGCTAGCAGCGAAGCGTTCTCGCTGGTCACAATCAAGTCCGCCTTATACCCTTTCGGACGACCAACGGGTCTCCCAACTGCCGCCACGATGACGGGATATCGCTCCTTCAAAGTCCAATATTCACCCTCAGGGTCCACCACGATGAAGGGCTGCTTAACCTCGCAAAGGTCCTCGCAAATCCTTCCAGCTGTATAGCTTTTGCCGGAGTTGCGGATACCAACTTCCGCCAACGGCTGGCTGATCAGATGGTCTTGAACACTCAGCTCGAGATCGCCGTCCCCGTCAATGATGGCTGGCTTGATGATGGAGCTCATGCTTTTACTTCTCCCACCTTGCCTCTCGCTCATTCCACTGAATCCACACGGACCAGCCGCATCCGCATGGACATTCAAGGCGTTGGTAGGCAGGTTGTTCTGGTTGAGACGCAAGGCTTCGCTGTAATGCTTCACGCTGCTTGTAAAGTTCAGCGTAAACCTCAACAGGTTTAGAAAGAATCAGCTGCTTCTCTTTAGGAGTCTTGGCTGCTTTAAACGCGTGGACCAAAGCCTCGGTAGCTCGACGTGACAGTTTCTTGTCGGCGACCTTCTCCACGATTTGAGGCTGTTCCTCTTTTGGCAACTCGGCAATTTCACGCGCTATTGAAGCTCTTACTAACCGGTTAGTAAAAGCTTCAAGCAGTTCTTGGCTGGAATCTTCAACAATTTTGAGACGAGCACTCACCCACTGCTGGCTTCGCCTAAACAACTCGGCGATTTTTCCCTGTGTGTAGCCAAATAAGTCTATCATTCGCTTGATGTGGACGCCTTCTTCAATACCCTCTAAACGTTTCCCATGTATCTGGTTAATTCTCATAGCGAGAAAAAACGCCTCTTCATCGCTTTGCTTCCTCACTTCCGCCCTAACAACTGACTCGCTGAGTTTCCGTAGGGCTCGAGCCCTATGTTCGCCATCAATCACCTGATATTTGTCAGGCTCTGAGGGATGCAATCGCACCAAAATTGGCTTGAGTTGGCCCTCCCGCCGAATGCTTTCCGCCAACTCATCAATGTAAGATTGCGAAAACTGCTTCCTAGGCGTGAAGACGCCCAGTTCGAGCTCGGCGATGCGGATGTTCGTCGTCAAAACGTCTTTAATCATTTTTGGGTAGCCTCGGCCACAACGGTACGACTGATAAACTGCAGTTCCTTACCCGACAGCCGATAAACGAAGCCGCCGACCTCAACTTTACCACTCTGAACCGATTTAATGGCCTCAAACAGCCTCTCAGCGCCTTCAGTGTTGGCAAAAATCCAAGCATTACGATGACCAGGCTTATACTCCTTCCAAGGCAACTTGTCCAATTCAGCCGGGTTCAACTCAGCAAGCGCTGACTTAACAACCGACTCGGCGAGCCAGCCTTCAATGGTTTGTAACGCTGCCTTCCTTGCTTTTTCAAACTCGTCTGGCGTAAGGCCAGCGCCTATCTCGAACTCGATTTCGTAATGAGTTTTCACCCACTCTTCCCGGTCAACGTTTGGACGAGAAGTTTTGCCAAGACCAACAACCAATCGACTAATTCTAGGCTGCGCCTTGATTTTCTCACTCATCTAATCCGCCCCTCTGCTGCAGCCTCTCCAACTCAGCGATCAGTTCATGTAGCGCATCGAGGTAAGGGCCAGGCTTAACCGGACCCTTCGCCTCAAGCTTTTTCAAAGCCCGAAGCCAAAGCGTGAAATCTCCGCCAAACATCTTTTCGAGTGCTTGACAGAACTGCGCCTTGGCCAACTGAACCTTGTTTTCTGGCGTTGAGAGAGAAGGCGGCTCGCCATAAGCAAATTGATGAGCCATTGCTGAGGCCTCCGTGTAAGCCCTTGAGAAAGCTCACGTTTCTTCGCTCAACTTTTGAGACGCCTTAAGCTGAGCTGCCTGAAGGTCCCTTTGCAGAACCCTTTCATGGAGACTGAGCAGACCTTGAACCACCGCATCATGAGCACTCAAAACGATTCCTCTCCGCTTCAGGTCAAGGAAAATCTGAGCGGGTTCCCCAGAAATAGCACACTTAATATGAACCCTGCCACCAAAAGGTCGTTCATAGTCTTTTTCATCCACCAATTTGCATCAACCCTTACCCTAAACGTCCACAATCAGCGGTCGTGTGAGCAACCGTAAAGAAATTGCTGAAACTTTAGGCTGGAAAATTTCCTCGATTTATGTTAATTGAGGAAATCTAGAGGGGCCCCCTCCCCACTAGGGGGCGTTGCTCTATAAATATCGCTTACGAAGAAAGCGTAAGCTATCAATATGAAGGAGAGAAGTGAAAAATTATGTTAGAGGGCCTAGAAGCCATTAAAGGCGTAGGTGATGCTACTGCCTCTAAGCTGCGGAGTGCTGGGTTCACAACCATAGAAGCCGTTGCGGTGACTCCGTTAAGAGAGATAATGTTCAAGACTGGATTAGGCTACGAAAACGTCCTCAAAATAACTCAAGAAGCCAGAAAGCTTGCGCACATCGACTTCACTACAGCTAAAGAACTATGGGAACGCCGAAAAGGAATGCTCCGATGCTCAACTGGCGCCCAAAAGCTCAACGAACTCGTAGGCGGAGGCATAGAAACCCAAGCCATGACCGAAATGATAGGCGAGTATGGCGTTGGCAAGACCCAACTCTGCCTGATGCTAAGCGTTACCGCACAGCTGCCAAAATCCCAAAAGGGATTTGAAGGCAACGTAATCTACATGGACACTGAGGGAACCTTCAGCCCCGAGCGTGTTTACAACATCGCATCCGCTGTGGGACTGGATCCGGAGCAAACGCTCAACAACATCATCCTCTGCAGAGTCTACAACTCTGACCATCAATGCCTTATCATCGATCACCTCTTCAAAAAATGCCCAGAAGAAAACGTGAAGCTGGTCATCGTGGACAGCATGGTCTCCCACTTCAGAGGAGAATACCTAGGAAGGGAAAGCCTAGCCGAAAGACAACAACTCCTCAACCAAAACCTACACAAGCTGTTACGGCTAGCAGAAGCCTACAACCTCGCCGTCGTCATAACAAACCAAGTCCTAGCCAACCCGGTGCAAGTCTACGGTGGAAACCCAAACAGACCAGTCGGAGGCCACATAATGGCTCACGCCTGCACCCACCGCATCTACATCACAAGAGGAAAAAAGGGAACTCGAAAAGCCAGAGTCATAGACTCACCCTACTTGCCAGAATCTGAAGCCTCATTCCTCATCACCGCAAAGGGCATAGAAGACGCACCCGACGCAGACTAGGGCATCACTCCGGAGAACTCTATTTGAGGCCTACTGACCACGTGACGAGTTATGCGAGTTACAAAGCTAACAGTAGGAAAGGGTAAAAAAATAAAGCTCACCGAAAAGGAGGAACAAAGAACCTATTTCCAACTCGAAATGGAAATAACCGACCAAAACGAGGTGGAAAGAGCCAGAGCCAAAGCACTAAAACTTATAGAGAAATGGCTTAAAGAGCAACGTTAGAGGCTGTCAAACCAAAGTGAAGCCTTGCCTCGCCTGATCCAGTAACTATTAAGGAGAAGTTTAAAAAGACGATGTAGTAGGCGACCCTAAAAGCCACCCGTTGATAGCAGCATTCATATAGGCCTGAATCGCCTCCGCTTCATCTTCTTCATCAGCCTCTATTTGAAGACCGTAATGTTCTTTCGTCCACTCACTGGCGCGATTGATAGTTTTACTCCCTGCGAGCATAAACATGCGTGCGCATTTGTCTTCAATAGGGATAACGGCATTCATTGAATCTGCTTCACACCAAAGCATCCCATCCAAATAATGCATATCCACCTTTATCCTCCAATTCCCAGGCTTGGAGGTCGTCACGCTCAGCATGTAGGTTTTAAAGCCTTCTCCCTTCAAGATTTCAGTGATAGAAGCTAACCAACATGAATTATCTTCATCTAACACTCCCAGAAAGATGCGGGCTGGATTCATAAAACAGTAGTTAACCTTAACAGCGATTTTGAACTTCTCACGGGCTCTCACTGAAGTTGGATAGCGGACATCGTCAATTGCTAAAAACTTAACCTCTTTGGGCGATGAAGGCGGATCATACACTATTCCTTCATAACCATCGTGGACGTAAGCCTTTTCATCGTCGAGTTTAATCAGGCTGAGAATGGCCTCCTCCACCATGTTGGGGTTTATTCTGTAAAGGGTTAGTCTTCTATCGCGGGGATGGGTCTCCCTAACAATAAGGTTTCCTAAATCCCGAATCACGTTAAGTATCTGTTTTTCCGTTACATCCTTGAGGTAATTTTTCTTCAGGTCATTCTTGATTTCGCGCAGTGAAGCGGCCGCGATCGTGCGTCCTGGAGCCTTCGACCTCTTACTGATAACCGCCAGCACAGCCATCTTGGTCTGAACACGCGGTAAACGCTTCACCACGATCTCGCTTCTCCAATCCTTACAGCAACACCAACCAGGCTTACCCTTTTGAAAAACTCAGCGATATGCTGTACAAACTCGTTTTCCATATTGACTTTGTAAGTTTCAGGGTCATACGCGTTTTTCTTCAGCCACCCAAGTTCGGTGAGAATCTTGACATCGCTTTTCACGTTTTCCCACTTGAGGCCCGTAGCCGTCTTCAAAGCGTATTTCGAGAAGACCATGTTGGGCTTTTCAAGCATTTTTCTTAATATCCTAATTTTCCCCTCGCTGCCCAGACCTCGTTCCACCTCTTTCCACACATCCATTTTAGCTTCACTCCTCGCCCAAGCCATTTTTTAAGCGCTGCATTATCCCGTTCAAGAAGCGCTCCAAATCGCCAGCTGAAACCCCGGATATGCCGAACTTAGTGAGGGATTTCATGTCAACTATTCCTCGGTCAATAAGCTCCTGAATCTCTTCTTCAACATCCTCCACTCGTTTAACCCCGTATTCCTCACAAACAACCTCGTAGTCCTCACGGATCTCCCTCAACCCAATGTAAGGAACCCTGCTGGCCTGTAATGCACGAACCATTCCCAAAAGAATCATCTTCCCAGCGTCACTCAAGTATAGGATGTCCTCAGTTGTTATTGATGGATGAGTTTCTCCCAAAACCTTACGCACATGCTCGGGCAAAACCCTTTCATAGCCTTCCCTTTCAGCCAGCATGCCGGAATAGTAAAGAAGGTCTAGAGCAACCCTCAAGTCTCCATTAATTGGTGAAGACGCAGTTACATCACTGACAAAGTCGATGAGGTCGTCGCCAACAGTTCCAGGCTTAAAAGCCTCCTCAACTCTCACTTCAAGAATATCCCCGATCTGCTGCTCAGTGTAACGGGGAAACGTAATAACAAGTCTGCCTAACGTCGATAGCTCACTAGCATCAAGACGCTCATAGAAAGTCAAATCCCGAGCTATGAATATGACGCCTATCACCCGACAAGGGTCAGGAATAGTCAACTCATTAAGGCGGGTCAGATTGTAAACCAAAGGCTCATTGCTATGCGTACAAAAATAGCCTATCTCATCCATAGTTATAAGCAAGTATTGGTCCTCACCACGCAAAAAGTTCATCAGCTGCCTCAACATCTCCTCAGGGCTGAGACTTCGAGTAGCCATATCAGGCACAACCGCAGACAACAATCTCCTATAAAGAGTATAACGATTCGTTCCATCCATCTTCCCATTCAGGTAAACATGTTTCAACCTAATCTTCAGTTTCAAAGCCTTCTCCTGAAGCATATTCCCAAACCGAATGGCAGTGCTGGTCTTGCCAGTCCCAACAGGACCCACCAATTGAACCACACGAAGATGCACCCGCTCCACATTATCCAACGCAGTTTCGATAAAGCTAGAAAGCAAACCGATCTGCTCTTCCCTATAATGCAAAACCCTTGGAACATAACGAGGCGAAAGCTTGTCCACATCCTTAAATATGGACGACTTTGACACAGCAAACACCCAAACGGGTACTCAACTTTTCCTTATTTATGCAGCAACGCCCCCTAGTGGGGAGGGGGCCCCTCTATCATTAAACAAACATAAAAAACCTTCTACCCAACGACAAACAACAAAGCGGAGAGAGCAAACTGAAACTGTTTCTATATCCTATGTTCCTCTATGCACGGTTTATCTCATTTCGCCGAGGTTTTCATGTTTTTTCGATGAGAAGGTCGCCGATGGCTTCGGTGCAAATGACCTCGATAGCTCCCTAATCGCTAGATAGAATATACTTTCATTAAGTGTTTACATTCGATACATTTACTATAGAAGAATTTTCCATAAATTTTAACCGTTTATCCATAAACATGATCTCAAGGAATTGAAGAAGTTGGTCATAAAAATGTAAATCCTGCGAGGTGTATGAGATAATCGTATTGCTTTTTTGGATCGATCTTTAAACGGCGGCGAGCGTGATTTGAGTGGAGTTTTGTCCAAGTTGTGGAACACGTTTGGTTTTGACCAAGAGAATTCAGGCTGCTATGACCCTCTTATGTCCTAAATGTGGATATGCGGACTCTTCGTGGGTAAAGCAGTACAAATTGTACACACCTATGGTTCGTCCCTCGGAAATTGTGGTCTTGGACAGGAAGTTGAGGCTGAAAACCCTACCAACGGTGAAGACTACCTGCCCCAGGTGCATGAATAGGGAAGCTGAGTGTTGGACGGTCACCTTTGGATCCGAGGGAACGGAACATGTTTCATTCTTCAGGTGTACCTCTTGCGGCCGTACATGGCGAGAGAGGGATTAAATTCTTTAGTAGCGTCTCGCCTATTTGCTGCGCCGTTTTTCACGCGCTATAAGTCTTGCAACTCCCACAAAAATAGTTGGCACCGGTGATCATATATTTCATACGCCATTGAATCCATTGAGATGTAGCTGAGAGAGGCAAGCCCATTAGTCTCGTTTATTCTTTAGTTTTTCTTGGGTTTTTCCGCTTCCTTCGATCCCTCACGTATGCGATGACAAAGAGAATAGAAATGACGGCTACCGAAACATAGGCGATGCAGTAGCCTAGAAACTCTAGGTCGATCATCTCATCGTTCTGACTTTGGAACGACTGCTGTAATAACAATTACGAATTTAAAATATGGATTCAAAATAAATATTGGCTACGGGGTACGATATGTGCTGAGAAAAACCTACCCCGAAGAAGATGCCAAAATTTTGCCGAACGGAGTGGTTTTCCTTCCAAAGCGATGATTTTTGCCCTTCCTTCGAAAGCACATAAATAAGAAAGATGTATAAGAAAACTTAAAATGTAGGGTGATCTAAGATGTCGGGCCGCAGAATAGCTTTTCTATTCATCTATGCTTTCGCCTCTATGACCTTTCCAGTTGTGTTGCTATGGGCGATG